>Ga0187783_10000299_pt1 | contig 36849 bp, 30 predicted proteins | sample 1015_SJ02_MP02_2_FD_132471 | JGI IMG/M metagenome (GOLD analysis project Ga0187783, IMG submission 132471) | Tropical peat soil microbial communities from peatlands in Department of Meta, Colombia - 1015_SJ02_MP02_20_MG | ecosystem: Environmental > Terrestrial > Soil > Wetlands > Peat | place... | reverse complement strand
CGTGCAATATGCCCCACCTGCGGTCCCCGATCAACGGCCGGCATCATCGGGCAGATCTCAACGACGATTCAGCCAAGGAAAATTTGAGTGCGCGCTGCACGTGCGGCCGGCCTCGAATCGTATCTTTGGCTCGACGTGCTGACGTAATGTGGGCTTGAGCGGCTCATGTGAGTCCAGGTCCAACCGTTACCAAGCAAAAACTGGCGACGAAGCACCATCTGCTCCACCTGGCGGTCCCGGCCTTGCACTGCAAGGTTTCGAAGGCGCGTCTGGACTAAGCGATCACCGGCTCTTGGCAATCTTTAGTGCTTGGCTCGGCGCCTCAGGGTTCGTCCTTGCCATGCAAACACACCATGTCAAGATAACTGTCGAATCAGGATAACTGTCGAGGTGGGCAAGGGAACAACAGCCATGATCGATCTGATGGAAACAGTTCTGCGGCTCGGCGCGGCTGCGCTTGCAGGTGGGGCAATGGGGCTTAACCGCGATCTTCACGGCAAGCCGACCGGGGTGCGAACGCTCGGTATCGTCAGTCTCGGCTCAGCGCTCGCCGTGCTGACCGCCACCAATTATCCGTCAACTGACGCCAACGACGTGAGCGCAATCAGCCGCACGGTGCAGGGTGTCCTCACCGGGATCGGCTTTCTGGGGGCTGGTGTTATCATTCGAAATGACGACCAAGGGGTTCGTGTCCACGGGCTCACCACAGCCGCCTGCATCTGGTTGACGGCCGCAATCGGATTGGCCTGTGGAATCGGCGCGTGGCAGCTCCTTGGGGTGAGTCTGATTTTTGTTCTTCTCGTTCTGGTGTTGGGCGGCCCTATCGAGCGCGCGGTGCGCCAGCCCTCTGGTGGCGGCGCCGATACGCGAGAAAGCTGATAATCCAACATCTGCGAACAGACCGCAGCGACGAAGCACCGGGCCGCCGTCCACGTTCGAGCTGGCAGGTCGAATAGCAAACGCCAGCTGGGCTCAGACCCGACTATGACGGCCGCGAGCTCAAAAGCTGATGTACGATTAACGGCGCAGCCACCAAGCGACAGGCCGTCTCCCGGCCTCGAACAGCAGGAGGTCCCAGGCCTGTGGGGCGAACAGATCGGGTCGGAACACACCACCGAGCCGCGATAAACCCTCGCGGTCAGCCGCGGGACGATCTATGGGCTGCGGCCTATCTCACGGCTTGCGCGGTCGTCCCGGTCTTGCCGCCCGGCAGCACGACGACGCGCGTACCAACGTTAGCTCGGCTGTAGAGGTCTTCGACGTCCTCATTGACGAGGCGAATGCACCCCGACGACACGAAGGTGCCGATTGTCGAGGGCTGATTGGTGCCGTGGATACGGTAGACCGTGTTGCCCAGATACAGTGCTCGGGCCCCCAGGGGATTACCGGGACCTCCCGCCATAAAGCGCGGCAGGTATGGTTGCCGCTGAATCATCTCCTGGGGCGGGTGCCAGTCGGGCCATTCCTGCTTCCGGCTGACTTTTTCGACCCCTGCCCACGTGAAGCCCTCACGCCCGACCCCGATGCCATAGCGGAGCGCCTTGCCGTTGCCCAAAATGAAATAGAGGTAAGTGTTTGGGGTATCGATGATGATCGTTCCGGCGGGCTCTTTGGTACGGTAGTCGACGATCTGGCGAACAAACTGCGGCGGCAGTTGCTTGGGTTCGCCGGTCTCAGGCTGATCCTCCGGCGGCAAGGATGCAATGGTCTGCTGCTGCTGGGGGGCATTGAGGTCAAGTGGTGGCCTCGGATTCCCGTCGTCGACCGATCCGGTCTGCGGATAACCCGGCTGAGGGGCGTACCCCGGCGGCGGGGCGTACCCCGGCGGCTGGGGATAGCCTTGCGGCGGTTGCGGATAGCCCTGTGCGGGCGGGTAGCCTGGCGATGCGTAGGCTGGCGAAGGCTGATAGCGCTGGGGATACGGGTAGCCCTGGGAAGGCGGATACCCTTGATAATACCCTTGGGAAGACGGATAGCCCTGCGGCGGCGGATAACCGGGCGGGGGCGGCGGATATGGATAACCCGGAGGGACATCAGTTCGATCGGCCGACTGCGGATACCCGGGCCGATTGGCTCCGGGCGGAGAGCCGTAGTCCCGAACGCCAGGCAAAGACTGGAGCGGCTGCGAGTCTACGGTCCGTGGCGGTGACAGCTGATAGGGACCATCCTGCGATGGCGCCGTGCCATAGAGCCCGGGCGGCCGAACGCCCGCGGGCGGCACGTCATCGGCATCTTCATCGTCCGTCATCGGCGGGGGCGGAGCCCGATAGGTCGGGGGCGCCGATGGTGGATAAAACTGCGCCCATGCAACTCCCGATGGGGTCGCAAGGCCTATTAAGAGGGCAGCCCACAAGGCAGGACGGAGCATCATCACATCCCGTATACGTTCGTTTAAGTGTTGCGGTTGGAATCGTCCATCATCAAGGCACATTCAAGACAACAATGCGAAGGAAAAAGCAAAACCACTTGGGTGTTGCCATCCGGGCACGCGGCCATCGGCCGCAAAATTTCACAACCCGGTCGCAAATCGCGCCATAACCACGATAATAGCAACTTGCATTGTTCCCTGAATCGCTACGACCCGCACAAATACATACATCCATCGGGCCATCTTGTCGCTATCGGGATGTTGCTTTTGCATTTCGAAGTAGATCCGCAGATTTGTCGGCAGCAGGACGCCCAGGCCTTGGACCGTGAGCATCGTCACGATCACCAGCGCGGCGACCACCCAATAGAATTGCGGATAGCCGACGTCGAACAGCTCCATCTGCAAAGCCAGGAACCAACCCGTCGTGGTGGTCACAATGCTCAGCGTCGGCATGAGAAACAACGTGCGTGGAACCAAGGCCTCGATCATCGCCTTTCGCGACTCAAGCGGCAGGCGGCGTAAGATTGGCCCGATCACGAACCCCATGAACAGGTCGATACCAGACCATAGTCCGCCGCCAAGCACGTGCATAAAGTCGAGGGCCCACCGGTTGCCCAGGTAGATGGCTGCGCTCATGAGCAGCAGCGCCGAGCCCGCGGCGACCACATAGGGAATGCGCAAGGGTGAGACGGTCGGCGCCGACCCCATTGGACCCGCGGCTTGTTCGCTCATGGCCGATCTTCAATCGGTTCGTGTTACGCCCCGCACACCGATCGCCACCCGTTTTGCGACAATCCTCAGGGCTGGGGCCTTGGCACCCGCCTTGAGCACATCGGCAGCAGCCGATCGAATGCCCGGTATGTGATAACCATGCTCGGCAATGCCGCGCCACGCGCACGCGGAATTAAGTGCCCACGTCGGTCGCTTCATCGAGACGCGCTCCTACCCTTCAAAGAGACGAGCGGCAACCCCAAAACATGATGGGGTCGCCGTGCAAGTCCGGCATTGGCTGCATGTGGAGATGTGGTCTAGAGGTCGAGAGCCTCCGCTTCGGGCCTTGAATGGCGCCCCGCGAACGGGCAAAAATGGTCCTGTTCAACAGCAGTTCGGCTACGGGTGCGCCGCACCGATCGGCCCTGTCGCGGAAAATACCGGCAAAAATCTTTGAGGTCGCATGACAAACGCAGCATTCTCCGCGCCCAAACAGTGGGAAGACTGGGTCAGCTGGGTCCTTGGCATCTGGTTATGTCTCTCGCCCTGGATCCTTGCATTTTCGTTGGAGGCGACGCCTACCACCAACGCGGTCACCAGCGGATTTTTGATCATCCTGGCCGAGGTCGTGACGCTGTCAGCCTTTCGCGTTTGGGAGGAGTGGATTAACGTTGTGCTTGGTCTTTGGCTCGTCGGTTCGCCATGGTTCCTGGATATTGCCAGTTCGGCAGCCCGCATTGAATTCATCGTAGTCGGGATTCTAGTCGTCGCGCTCGCTTTCTATGAGATGAAGCAGTCGCGCCGTTTTCAGGGCTCGCACAAGTGAACCAGCACGAGGGACGCCGAAAGGGCGTGACCACGCCCCCAATGTGATCCCGGGCCCGCTTTGTTTCGCGGAGACGATCACTCAAACCCGAACAGTCCGATCTGATCCCATCAGACGGCGCGTATCGGCAGGCGCTCTATCATACGAGCGCGGGCGCTAGATGCGGTATCCTTCGCAGGGCGCGAACATCGCCGTCAACTCGTGTCCCTGCAAGTAAATCATGTGTGGTGTCAGGCCGCCGTTCCGACTGATCCAGGAACGTACAGAGGTCGGATAACTTGCCCACAGCAGGCGTGTGTGAAACGGGCTGGTAACCGGCCCTCCCGAGGGTCCAAACACCCAGGCTGCGTGGAAGCCGAGTACGGCGCGCGGCGTAACGCAAATCCGCTGGCGCGGTATCGCCCCAAGCACAAGCGTACAAGCTGAGGAACAGAGACCATCTATCACGACCCGCTCGCCGGAGGAACGAAGGACCGCAAACCGGCGTTGATACTGGTCAATCCGGCCACCGTGGTCTTCTGAAATCCGTACGGTGGCGGAGCCCAGTGTTGGCGCAAAAGCAACCCACGTGCCCAGAAGTACAGCACCAATTTTCTCGAACGTCATGGGATGGAACCCTCCCGCTTGGCCCACCACGGGCCCGTTAATGCGTCACCCCCTTGCGACGCCCCACCCCAGCTTTTCGCTCAAGTCTCAGATTGTTTGTTGATTGTAGAGCGTGTCTTTGTCAATGGTGTTATTATTAAATTTAAGGTTACTTGCCGCGATTCTGACTCAATCTCGGCGACCAAGTGCAAATTTTGGGCGAGCAGGTGTTCTTAGCGAACATCGTCCCGCTCCGGAAGGTATTTCTACTTAAACTCTCAGGCGCTGCGTATTAGGAGCCCTGCGTGTGCCGTGCACGGGGCTTGCTACAAAGCGATGGCGCAATAGAGCACTGGCTTCAACGGGAACCGCTGTTGAATATGGAACTCTGCTCGCAGCTTTGAGCTCGTAACCCTGCGGCAGTATCCGGAACGCTTGGTCCTCTGCGCCGAGGTGACCTCCGAGCGAGCGACATTAACCGAACCGACGACGCGGCTGCTGCTGCAACCGCCTCGGCCTCGATCGACCTGCCAAACATGCTACCGCATTTTTGGACTGTTTGTAAGATATTATGACGTGCGTTTAGTCTGCCGCTGACACCCGCACATCCATAGCACCAATCCCCTCAATCTCGCAGTGCATGACATCGCCGGCAACTACCGGGCCGACGCCTTCGCAGGTCCCAGTCATGATGATGTCCCCTGGCCAGAGCGTGTAGAATCGCGAGGCCCAGGATATCTGCCGCGCCACCGTGAGGATCATGTGGGCCGTGTTTGAAGCCTGACGCACCTTGCCGTTAACGCTGAGGCTGAAAGCAAGTCTGCCGGCATCCGCGATCTCGTCAGCCGTTACCAGCCAGGGCCCCAGGACCGCATAGGTGTCGATCGACTTTCTCAGACTGCGGTCTTCGGGTCCGCGCACCACCATGTCGAGCGCGATGGCATAACCCGCCACGTGGCTGAGCGCTTCGGCTTCGCTGATATTCGAGCCCATTTTGCCTATGACGACACCGAGTTCCATCTCGTGATCGGTGCGTCGCGTTGGAAACCGCACCCGCACCCCTTCGCCGCACCCGACCAGCGCGCTCGTGGCCTTGAGGAATAGGCCTTGCTCCTCGATACTTCCTTGATACCGCATGGTGAATACGTCGCGATTGTCGTCCGCCTCTTCGACGTGTTTGAGATAGTTAAGCGGCGTGCCGATGATCTTTGTGGGATTGGCGATTGGGCTGAGCAGTCGTACATCCTCAATCCGATAGGATACGGTTGGCGTGGTCGCCGCGATCGCCATCAGGACGATTTCTAGATTAGCAACCAGCGGATCTCCCTTCGGCGCCGGATAACGGGGCGCAGGCAGGACCTTCAAGACGGCACTGACGTCGCGGATCAAGGCACCGTCGACGAGCCCCAGCTTGTTGTCGTTGAACCAGCAAATTCGCATGCGGCAACTCGCAGCTGGAGTTTATGAGGATAATCGAAGCCTCGCAGCCCGGCCAACAGTGACGATCGTCCACTTGGCGGACCAACATTCAATCTTCCCCGGCCACGCTGCGCCGTGGTAGCTGTAACTTTATTGGGAACTCAAACCGCCCGCTAGGCCGGGCGTCATCTCCTCGACCCAGCCCGCCGGTTTTGGCGATGTCCATGCCAAAACGCTCGCCGTCGCCTCGATCGGGTACATACCGGAGTGGGCGATTTCTAGACGGACCCCCAATCGAATAAAGCCACGAGGTCCCGTTTGATGACGACGACAGCTGAGGTTCTGGTGTCTGCCCACCGCCGTGCAGAGTCCATCAACTGGACCGATGCATATCTCGTCTCCAGCATCGAGGAGGCGATGGCGACACAAGCCGAGGTGATCCGACGCCTCGACACGCGGGCGGCCGGCTGGAAGGTCGGATTCGGCCCAGACGCGACAGCGGTCGCGGCCCCGATCCTCGCCGAACTCCTCCATACCGATGGCGCCGCGCTCAGCCTACCGGCAGCCGGGCGGGTCGGCCTTGAAGTCGAGATCGCGTTTCGCCTCGGACAGGACTTGCCTGCGCGCGATCGACCCTACTCGAAAAGCGAAGTCTTGGGCGCAGTCAGCGGGGCACTTGTCGGTATCGAATTGGTGGCAAGCCGCTTCAACGATGCTGGCTCCCTGCCGTACCCGGTATATCTGGCCGACAATCTCGGCAATGCGGGCTACGTTGCTGGCGAGAGCGGCGCCGAGAGCACAGAGCTTGAGTTATCCTCGCTGCCTTGTCGGATCTGGCGCGACGGCGAACTCATTCACGATCGTGTCGGCGGGCATCCGCAGGGCGATCCGCTCCAACCGCTCCTGGCGTATGCTGGTGGCCAGATCGATCATTGCGGTGGGCTGCGCGCCGGCCAAGTCGTGACCACCGGGACCCTTTGTGGTGTCATTACGATCGACCGCCCCTGCACCATCGCCGCCGAAATCGCCGGCATCGGCACCGCATGGCTCAGCATTGTGGGGCGATGACAGGCTGTCATTGACCAGGTTTCGCAGGTGATCATTGCGACGGCGGGCGGGATCGAGTGCCAGATCGGACCATTGCCCCGTTCGACCATATAGGGAAACCGAATCAAGCACGGGACCGCAGAGGGGATCGCCATGTTATCGGATACCGATCGCAAGAAGGCCGCCGAACTCCTGCTCGCCGCCGAACGGGAGCGCCAACCAATCGTCCAACTGTCCAAGACCTGGCCCGAAATCACCATAGAGGACGCTTACGCAATCCAGGCGGAAGTAATCAACCGCAAGCTGGCGGCCGGTGCCAAGCTGATTGGCCACAAGATTGGTCTCACCTCAAAGGCGATGCAGCAGTCCTCGCAGATCGACGAACCCGATTATGGTCATCTGCTGGATACCATGATGGTCGCAGATGGCGCCAAGGTGAGACACGAGAACTATTGTATCCCTCGTGTGGAGGTGGAACTGGCCTTCGTGTTGGGCAAGCCCCTCAAGGGGCCCGGTGTTGGTCTCCTGGATGTCTTGCGAGCGACCGAATATATTGTGCCTTCAATCGAGATCATTGACGCACGGGTACAAAACCCGCGCAAGATCTACGACACTGTCTCGGACAATGCTGCAGCAGCGGGCATTGTGATTGGCGGCCGACCGGTCGGTCCTAAGGAGATCGATCTACGCTGGGTCGGTGGAATCCTTTATCGCAATGCTGAAATCGAGGAGACCGGCCTCGCGGCTGGTGTGCTTGGTCACCCGGCGCTCGGCATCGCTTGGCTCGCCAACAAGGTCGGTCCATTTGGCACCGTGCTCGAACCGGGCCATATCATGCTGTCGGGCTCCTTCACGCGGCCGGTGTGGGCAAACAAGGGCGATACGCTGCATGCCGACTTCGGTACGCTCGGCAGCGTAGCCGTACAGTTCATCTAGCCAGCACACCCAAGCCTCGATCCAACGACAAGCACCTCGCCATGCACCTGCCTCTCAATACTTTCAAGCAAGCGCTCGCCGCGGGACGATTGCAGATCGGACTGTGGAGCAGTCTGTGCAACATTATCTCCACCGAGATCATCTCGGACAGCGGATTTGATTGGGTTCTGCTCGACACCGAGCACTCGCCCAACGAGGTTCCAGACCTGCTTTCCCAGCTGCAGGCCCTGGCTCCAGGCACAGCGAGCCCGATCGTGCGGCCCGCCTGGAACGATGCGGTGCTGATCAAACGCATTCTCGACATCGGGGTACAGACCGTGCTCGTCCCCTTTGTGCAGAGTGCCGAGGAAGCGCAGCGGGCCGTTGCGGCAACCCGTTATCCCCCCGACGGCGTGCGTGGAATCACAGCGAGTGGCCGCGCGAGCCGTTACGGCCGAGTCACCGATTATCTGAAAAAGGCCGACACGGAAATCTGTGTGCTTGTCCAGGTGGAGACACGTTCGGCGCTTGATCAACTCGAAGCAATAGCGAGCGTCAAAGGAGTCGAGGGTGTGTTCATCGGGCCTTCGGACTTGGCGGCTTCGCTCGGACACATCGGCAATCCGCAGCATCCGAATGTGCAAACCGCTATCGAGGACGCGGTTCGCCGTCTCAGGTCGATCGGCAGACCGGCCGGAATATTGACGCCCAACGAAGAGGAGGCGCAGCGCTACATCGGTTGGGGTTACCAGTTTGTAGCCGTAGGATCAGATCTTGGCCTGTTGGCACGGGGCGCCGATGCGCTTGCCGCACGATTCAAGTCGTCGAAACAGCAAAAGTAATTTCCGCAGCGAGACCAGACAGGTCGAGCGGTACAGCGGTCGGCCGCACTACCGCGGCGACGTGGATTCGCCGCGGCCAACAACCAGAATCGTATCTGGTCTTGTGCGAGCGCGAGCATGGATCTGGTTAGAAACTCGGTCCAATTCGATTTCCGAGATATTGCGCTGACGGCATGGACCCGGAGCTTCCCAGACGCATCGGCGCCGCATTGCCTTTATCGTGGGCTCGCTGCCGGTTGGTGTGCCTCGCGGGCAACGGACGCCGCCACTATGTCGGCAAGGTCGGAACATGCACCGACATTACCCGCGAAAATAACGTCTCTGCGATTGATCTCGGCAATAATGCGCGGCGTGTCACCTCGACCATGGAGCCCTTCACCGACAAACATTCCAACCACGATCGTCGGCCCAGAAATTTCTGCCAAAACCGCTGGAAGATACGGAGGCTCTTCGAGCAGTGCGATCCGTACGTCGCCAAATTGGCCGCTGCGTGCCAGCTGGTCCGCTTGCCAGTCACAGGCCTCGCGCGAGGCTGAATCCTTGGTAGATCCGTGAGCGAACAGCACGACTGCCACGTCGCGCGGTTCGAGATCGTGACTGCGTGCGGCGCCGGCCGCGCGGTCGCCAACAAGGCGGACCAGGGAAGGATCAAGACCTAGCGGAAGCATGACGCGCATGCGCGCCAATTGTGGCCCCTCGGCCAGCAATTGTCTGAGCCGTACACGGCTGAAATAGCCGTCGGCTAGAAACAACGGATAGACGAGAATCTCCGATTCGATCAGCGCGTCGAGCGCCTCGCGGATTGAGGGGCGTCCCTTGATAAAGCCGCATTGAATTTTTCTAGCTACCCGGCGTGCTCTGAGCGCGGCGGCCAGTTGCAACGCGCCGGCGTTGACTGCACCGTCAAGGCGTTCGCCGTGGGCTGCCAGTAACAATCCAAATTCGGGTTCGCTCACCACCACTACCGCGGCCCGGTCAAAACGACTTTGCTCCACCGAGTCAAATGTAGCAGGTGGCCGGCCGCCTGGCATCACTGCCATTTTGGCAGCGATTATCGCAGCCAAGCAGGGCTCGTTACCGCGTCCACGTGACGCGTTCGGTGCGGCGGCATATACGCGCGGCTAGTCCCCGGTGACCAAATCCCGTGCACGCCGCGGTCCTGATCGGGTGCGGCACCGTCGAGTCGTGCGCTTTCGAGCCCGCCAGTCCGTCGCCCGACCTGTCCTTGTGAGAGGCACCCGCCAACCCGTCAAAATGTCGTCCGAGGACGCGATATGCGGACCTCGGCTTCAATGGGGTGGGCTGGCGGGGATGTTGAGTAGGATCAAACGGTACTGATCCCGTGCGTCTGATGCCCCGTTATCGGCAGGGCGGCCATGGCCGGCAGCGTCATTGACAGTTCCGGAGACAAGGTGGCGCCCTCCCGGGGTCGCAGGCCGTCGGCGATGGCGTCCGCTGCCCGTTCGAGAGCTTCACAGCCAGTGCCGTCGCGAAGATAGATGCCGCATGAAACCGCCGGCAGTGCAGGCAAGCCCGCATCATCGGCAATCGAGAGCCACTCGGGAATTCCACGGAGGGGCATTGGCGTGATGCCGAGGCCCGCCCGAACTGCGGACATCAGCATGGTACCGGTTGCGGCTTTGACGGCAATCCGCGTTCTGCGACCTGATTGCTCCAGGACGGTGGTGGCAAGCTCAGCGAGACCCGTGTCATTTGTTGGCACAACCAGCGGCACCGGGCCCGAAGCGTCGCATTGACGGTTCGGTGCGCACACCCACACCATCTCTTCCATCCACTGGTGACGTGCCTGCAAAGCTCCCTCGCCGACCGTGAAGGCGAGGGCGAGATCGATATCGTGGTCGCGCAGTTCATCAAGCAGGCTCTCAGAACTGCCGCAGCGAACTTCGAAGCACAGCTCGGGTGACTGGCTGCGCAATTGAGCCATCACATCCGGCAGCATGGTGGCGCCGAAATCCCCGGGAATTCCGATCTTCAGCAAATCCGATCCTGCCTCTTGCGCCGTATAACGCCACAAATCGTCGTTCAAGGATAAGATCTTCTGGGCATACTCCGCCACCTGCATGCCCTTCTTTGTGAGAGCCACCCCCGGAACGCGCTTATCGAACAGATTGCCGCCTAGGAGATCCTGAAGCCGCTTCATATGCGTGCTGATCGTAGGCTGACTCAATGCGAGCGCCGCAGCGGTCTTCGTGTAACTTCGCAGTTTGGCGAGCGCAATGAACGTTCGCAGCAATTCCGTCGGAATGATCGTCATTGATGTTCCTCAAAGGTGTGCGCCGTCATGCCAAGGCTCGGACTCCGAGCCATACGGAGCGATCGGCTCGCATCCGCGACGGCTCAGACCGGCCGAGGGCCGAGGCGGCGATCCCGCCGCACCCCCACGACTAACTCTCAACGCTACAACAATGGAGACTGAGTGCCGCTCGCGTGAGGCAACCATAAACAAGATTGCTGCGCCATACGTATTTGTAATTATTGAAAGTTTGCCGCATCTTTCCGCCTGCGCTTGCAATTTTCGATTGCGAGCGCAACGCATCGTCAAACCCAGCAGATGTCGCTGCTCATAAGCCAGTGCATGAAACGAGTATCATTACGTATCGGCACGGGAACCTGTCTGCTGCGCCAGAGTTGCTGCCGACTACCAAATCTAATTCGATCGTAGCGGCCGTTTGCCGGTTGGTCCATGCACGAGCCAGATAGCGCATTGGCTACGAATCCTCCCTTGGGGTGCCAGGTTCATCGCGAGCACAGATGAGCGCTGTTCGAAATCTGGTTGCATAGCCGCAGCGTCCGATCGCAACACTGGCATCTGGAACACAGCAATACGCAGATCTGGCCGCCGACGTTGACGCTGCCCGCATGTACCGCGCGGTCGGCTGGACGCAGTGATCATATTCGTATGAGATCATTAGGTTCTGCCTTTGGCCGCCAAGTCCGTTGACGCTGTTTGTTTTCCCAACTGAGTCTGTATGACCCAAGCGTTCGGCCGATCTCGTTCACTGACCGCGTGCCTCGCGGCGGTCCCCAGGGGGCAAACCATGCAGACGACTGTCGCCGCCTCGCTGGTTGTAGGGTCCAGTCGTTCGCGATCGGCGAGCGAGCGTTCGCGCTTGTTCTGCTGCGACAGGTCGTGATACGCCTTTTGCGGCCACCAACGGTCGGGCAAGAACAGTCGGATATGTAAAGGGTTGTGCGACTTTGGGTGCAGTCAGGACGCAGGATGCCACTCACATCCGACCGCAAGCTCACAGATGACGAAAGCCGCGCGGTGGCGGCCACTGTACTTGAGGAACTAGCACGCCGTCGGATTTCGCGTCAGCTGCTCGCCGATCAGGCCAAGATCAGCATTTCGACGCTTGAAAAGGCACTCTCCGGCCGGCGACCTCTCACCCTGGCAACCAAGGTTCGACTTGAACAGGCGCTTGGCATTTCGTTACTCAAGCGCAATTCCACTGTGCCCACGGACGCCATCAGCGTCGCGCCTGACGAACTCGGCTTTTATTCGCGGCCTGCGGTGTCGTGGATAGAAGGCGATTATCTGACGCTTCGGCCGTCGTTTGGTGAAGTGAATGCCGTCTACGCGTACCGGACTGAAATCCGGTGGGATGATACGCGCTCGAGCTTGATATTCCGAGAATCAGAACGGCTCGATGCCGCATACACCCATCAAGGCTTGGTCTCGGTGCCGCATCAATCTGGACATATCTATCTGGTTACAAACCGCCATGGGCAATACCGTCTGATCATCATGACACGGCCGACCATCAGCGGGGAGATGTACGGTGTCCTGGCGACGCTGCGCGTCGGACGCGGCGCCGAGCTTACACCCGTAGCTGCCCCGATTGTTTTCGTACCGTTACGTACGTTCAATAAAGCGGAATTCGGCCAGATCACCGCCCAGCACCATTGCTATCAATCCTACCATCGTTATCTCAAGCGCACCGTTGATGAATCTTTCGCCCTGTTCCTGTCGGGCTAGCGCGAATTGGGGTTCCGGCGCGGAGATTTGCAGGTGCGGCAAGGCGTCGGTGAACGCAGACGAGACCTGCACCCCAAAGATTCTGTTTGCCACCGGTTCAACATCCGCCCCACAATGAGCGTCTGACGATCGGCGACCGACCGGGCAGTAACGGCGATGACGATGAGCGCACCCTCATTCGAGACCGCTCTTTGGGATCGGGTCCAAGGGACGCTCGACGCCTGCACACGATGCGGCAAGTGCGTCAGCGCATGCCCCACGACTGGCCCCGCGGGAATTTCCGCTGAGGATCCGCAGGGCGTAATCGTCGGCATTGTCGACATCCTGCGGACCGGCAATGGGCCGCAAGCCTCCCGTGTATGGGCAAGCACATGCACCCGGACCGGGGAATGCATCCGGAGCTGCCCCGAAGGCTTGAATCCGCGCTTTCTGTTGGCCATGGCCCGTGTTGCCATGACGGGCAGCAGTCAGACGCCTGCGCAACGCCGTCGCCAGGGTATCGAAAGCTATCGGCGTCTAGGTCACGACGTCGACCTGCTCTCGCGCCTCCAGCTGTCCGATGAACTGCTGGAGCGCCTCGGTCAGGCGCCAAAGATGCGCGCCTCGCCGGGCCCATCGCCCGACGAAGGGCTGCCGGACTTTGTGTTCTACACCGGTTGCAATCTGCTCAAGACGCCGCACATTGCTTTGCTCTGCCTCGATATTATGGATGCGATTGGCGTCAGCTACCGCGTACTTGGCGGGCCCAATCATTGCTGTGGCATTCTGCAATTGCGCGCTGGCGACACCGAAATGGTCGGGCGCCTGGCCGCTCACACGGCCGAAAGACTGTCGCATTCGAAAACCGGTCAAGTACTGTCATGGTGCCCGTCCTGCCACGTTCAGTTCACCGAAGTGACATTGCCGATGCTCAAACGCGCCGATGGTAGCGTGCCGTTCGAGATGCATCCCTTCATGTTATTCCTCGCCAGCAGACTTGATCAGCTGCGTCCACTGCTGCGCCCGTTGAACCTGCGAATTGCGCTGCATCGCCACCCAGGCGTCGCCGGAGTTGTCGAGGCCGTTCAAGCAATCCTAGGTGCTATTCCGGGCGTGACGCTGGTCGATCTTGGTCAACCCGCAATTGGCCTGATGAGTAATGCGCTTGCCGCGCTTCCCCAATATCAGCGCGAGCTGCAACATGCCGAGTTCGAAGCCGCGCGTGATGCCGGCATTGACGCTCTGGTGGCCGTCTATCACGCCGACCATCGCGAACTTTGCGCACATGAGCGCGATTGGCCGTTCCGGATCGTGAACGTCTTGGAGGTTGTCGGAGCCAGCATGGGGCTCCATCACAACGATCGCTTCAAGCAACTCAAAATCATGCAAGATGCGGATGCGATTGTTGCAGAGTGCGGTGATCTTCTGCGTCGGCATTCGCTCGACCCTCGCGCGGCCCGTGAGGTGGTCGCCAGGGCGATGCTGGCCGAGCAGGTCCTTCCGCTCAAGAATGACGCAAAGCCACAGCACTGACACCAATCTCTGTCGCGTCCCCGTCACGCGTTGATCACGGCCACGCGCCAAGCCTCCCCAGTCGACTGGACACTCGAGACGGGTGTGACGGGTGGTGCTGGATTCAACCGATCCGCGACCGGCTCTGGCTATATTTTGGCCAAGCCCTCCCAGGGCCCCTTCAGTCTCGGGCTGCAAGCCGTAAACTGCTGGGTCGACGCAGCGCGTACCGAATGTGTTCACGGGCGGGTAGCGATCTGCCCGCGGTGAGTGGGCGAGAAACCAACAAAATCGAGCGGGGAGAGCCCGCCAACCCTCATTAGGAGACTGGTTGCCACAGAACGACCAAAACATGGCTGCAATCTGCGCCGCCCGAGGAGGACGATAGCGGCGATCGGGAGGGAATGCGGGTGATTTTTGTCGGCTTGGCCGTGGCTCTCGGCCTGATTCCGGCGGTTGTCGCCGCCTACAAGGGGCGCTCGGCACTCGGCTGGTGGATTTACGGATCTGCGCTGTTTCCGGTTGCAATCCTGCATGTCTTGTCGATCAAGGCGCAACCGCGCGAGCAGGCTCCCCGCAAGGGGGCGCGGCTCTGCCCGCATTGCGGCGAATTGATCCGACGCGAAGCAACGGTATGTAATCACTGTAGGGCCCGGGTTCGTCCGCACCCCTCGGGTCCACGCGAACCGCGACCGGTCCATCAGCAGCCAGTCCACCAGCAGCCCATCTATCCGCAGCCCTTGTACCAGCAGCCTGTCCGCCAGCAGCCACTTCGCCAACAGCCCGCCCGCCAGCAGCCACTTCGACAGCAACCTCGCTTCCCGCACTCGCGCTACGACCACGCTCTCGACCACCGGTCGCGGCGGCGGCCGGCGGTCCTGGCAGGAATCGTGCTGACGGCGCTGGTGGTCTTCGGTGTGGTCGCTTTGGTAGCCATGCGCGGCACCTCCATTGCCATGCACGGCCCCTTTCTGTCCCGGATCGATACAGTGGGGGCGCGATCGCAACAGACGACCCCGATTCCCGTCACACCTTCAATCAGCACGATTCCGTTTCGTGACTCGGACTCGGATAACGCCACAGACCAGGCCGCTCCGTTACCACCGGCAGCGCCGTCCGGTTCGACGCCTATGCGCAAGACCCAGACCGCACACGTTCCGATGCAGAATTATTGACCTGCTTTTCGGACGGAGGTATCGCGGCTGGCGCCGCGAGACCGTATGGTCGGTCCCGTCAACGCAGGCATCGGCCCATGAGTCGCAAAAACAGATCAATATTCGATCGTCGTCGACTGCACCACGTCCGCGCAAGGACTCGCTACTGGCGACCATTCTTAGCGGTCTCAGTCCTGACGCTGGCTGGTTGCACGGGAGGCGGCGCCGGATTTGAATTTTGGTCGTCCAAAGACGATCATCCTCTTACGGAGGCGGAAGTTAACGTTGTTCCGGCTGACTACCGAAAGGATCTGCTTCCTTTCCTAGAGAGCTATTTCAGTGAAAAGCCACTTCGCAACGTTTCCATCTCTGAACCTGCCCTGAAACCCATGGGCTCGGTGTCGCGCTATATTATTTGTGTCCGCAGAGACCGGCCGGGCGATCCCCCCAAGGAGCGGGTGGTGATCTATTTCGCTGGTAAGATCAACCAATTGGCCGACGCAACCGGTGATCAGTGTGCAGGCGCTGTTTATCAACTCGTAAACCGGTAAGCCGTCGAGCTTGACGAATTAGCCGAATGTCAAGGACCATCATGGCGCGCGCTGCGATTGGCTGGTTGTGATCGAGGCGCCGACCATCAGTTCTTCAGAGATCTCTGCTGCAGAAGGCCACGCCGGATAGCCCTGGGCTGCAAATGACGCGACACGTGACGCGCACGTGTGATCGATCCCATTGGCCGCCGCTGCGTGGTTCTCCTGCGGCCGGATCGTGGCGAGTGAGCCTCGTCCCAACCTCTTGGTTTCCCAACAGCAGTGGTTAGCGCCGGACTCCCAATCCGAGGATGAAAACGCGCCAACTTGTCGCTATATTACGCAGATGAGCTCGTTCGCATATGACGCACCAGCGGAACTCTTCATCAGTAAGAGCAGGGGGGCCAACCGGCGACCGATGACTTATCGCCGCTTTGCCACAGGCGCAGAGGCCATCCGCTTCGTCATCGAGGAGCTTCCGCCCGTTATGCTGGCAGGCACGATCCTTCAGGTCGGTGAAGAACGCTACGATTGCACTCAGATCCGGACCTTGTATGAAAGCTCGGATTATCCGCTGCAACGATCGGCCTCGTGAGACCGCCATAAAAGTCGCCGATCGCCGCCCAGACGAAAGGAAGCAATCGAAGTTCTGCGCGTGGAAATTTCGGCGCGCGTCTCGATAACTGGCATCTGATTCTTGCTATGGCGCCGGCAATATATGAAATTCCGCATCCCCACCGGCGGTGGCAACCGTGTCATTGTCTCGAAATGTCGCCCCACGATCTGCAACGCGGCCCGCATCAGCGTCCTCATAAATCAGATCGCGCAGCGGTTGAAGCGGGTACCCATCCTCCGAGTTTTCTCAGCAGCGCCGCACGCAAGAGCCGTGATCGCGTGGCATCCATCAACGGTGCGACGATCGGATTGGCGTCGCTTCGCCAGAAATTCCGTGCACCCTCGCCTTCTCCGCATCAATTGACGCTTACCATTGAGGTGGCAAATTGGTGCAAAATGCTTTAGATTCGCTTCTAGTGACCGGCCCACGGGGGAGTGGAACACTCAGACCCCGGCACAGGACCGTCTGGCAGAGGGATGGTGCTCTTTTGGACGGGTGAAGCGCCGTTCGGAGGAGACCGGTTTCGTGACCGCATGAAGTGAGATCATTGGCCAAGTGAGCCGGTTGGCTCTCTTGAGAGGGGCGCGGACCTTAGTCCGCGTTCGAGCACGATCGGCGGGCGCTCGCGAGGGAAGCTGATTTACGGCGTGTTGGCGGCTAGACGGTTTCACGTCGGCTCGGCTCGTGGCTCGGCTGTTGACAATGGAGACGCTCATGACGTTGCCGAGATTTCAGATTGGTCAAAAAGTTCAGTTTATGCGCGGATTCCCGTATCGGCTGGCGGCGAGCGGCGAGTACCAGGTCGTCCGCCGGCTGCCCGACGAGGGCGGCGAATTCCGTTATCGTGTCAAGAGTTCCAGAGAGAATCATGAGCGCGTCGCCAGGGAAAGCGAATTGGAGGAGGCGTAGGCCATTGTTTCGGTCGCAATAAGTTGGACTTTAGTTTCTGGCTGCCCGCCCCGAAGAGAAGATGGCCGAATAAGTTCAGATACTGCCCGTCCAAATCGAGACTTGCGTCGTGTGCGACCAAATCGCCGGCGCCAATCATTCGGCAAGTTGTAACAAAATCTTCATCTCGCCGCTAATATGATTTTTCTTTCACGGTTGGCGGACAGGGAACTGTCACTCTGTCATGTCGACGTTTTTGAACATATTCCCCAGACTATGTCGCGCCAAACAAAACGATGTCGCCAGGTTTCCAGACGCTTATATTAGTGTCTTTCGCTCCTGAGGGAGCGAGCAAGTTTTGTCCAACGAAAGGCTAACGATGCCGCACGGAAGACCAACGGAGCGCCTCGTTGCGTCATTCGTCTGGATGACTGAGTCCCAGCTACTGCGGAGACCAGGTGTTGTCGATGGTTGGTCGCTCAGCCGTCCTCATTCCGACTGAGAATTTTCCAGCTGTCACTGTTTTGACCTTGTGGCCTTGCTTCTCCGCACCACTCCCAGACGAGTTGTCAAACGCACTCTCCTACTGTCGAATCGTTCTGCTATCGTGCAACGACGCCCAAGCCCCAACAATGATTTTTCCCTTGGCCGTTCCGGCCGCGCGGAGACTCAAGGCAAGATCGAGGTCCCGAGACGACTGTTCCGGCATCGCTTGCTTTTTGCCTTCGAAACCAAGTGGCGCGCTTGCATACCTGATACCCGCTGACCACACGAGCTACCCAGTTTGGTAGGTGTTCATCAGCCGTTGGTACGTTTTACGACCTGTCTGCCAGAGACCCCGATGCGGCGCGGCTTCGAGGCCGAAACGCCAGCCCCGCTATCGCCAATTTTCCGTTCCACACGGTGGGAAGTGGCACAGGAGGCCAGACTACGACTGACTTTGGCCCTCGTGGTCACGCGTTCTGTTGGCGCCGGCTGGACTTCCCGGTGACATCCAAAATGGGGCAACACGACGCGCTCCACGCGTTGGATTGCCGGACTTATGACTCATTACGGCCCCAATTACCGAAAAAGCTCCCTGACGAATCAATAACAATAGAATCGGTTGCAGGGGCTAAGCAGAGTTGGAGCGCTGATCGAGATGCCGCCGGAGTATCAGATGTCGAAATACGCGACCTCGTTTGCGCTGACGGTCTTTACTGGACTTTTGGCCAGCGTCACCGTGTCGGCGCTTTGCAGTCCTGCGGCTCGCGCGGCCGATGATTGCCTGACCGAACCCAATCTCGGATCTGGACATGCCCATTGGTATTATCGCATCAACCCAACCAATCATCGGCGATGCTGGCATTTGGGACCAAGTGGCACGAAGTTGCGTCAGACGTTTCTGAGAACGCCCCGGCCGCTATCGCGTCCGGCCATTGACACGCCCGGCCAGGCCCCCCTTGTTGGCGACGGAACACCGGCAATTGTTCTGCGCTCGGCCGACGAGCCCCGGGTTGCCCAGTCGATGGAGTTCGTGCCGGTTTCAGTCGGCATGCGAGCCGTCGATGACCGCGCCGAACCCAAGCTTGGTGACAAGGCCGCCGCGTTGGCATCGTCCGCCATGGCTTCAGCCGAACGGCCCGCCGTCGACCCGACACATGTGCCTCAACTAAGGTCCGATCTATCGCAAATAAGATCTGATCACACACCGGCGCTTTTGGCCGCCGCGCTAGCTCTTGCGGCTACAACCGGTTGTACGATGTTCACATATTCCGTCGCGCGCCGGCGTCGACGACGCGACCTGCTCGATCGGGACGAGGAGGATTGGAGCGCCTTCCTCGGACGTGAGCAGGCTTTCATCACCCACGCGGGCAGGGGCGATTCCATGCGATTGTCCGAACCGGCCCCACGGATGACCCACGAAGAGCCGAAGGAGATGCTGCTCGAGACTCCGCGGCCTGTCGCCGCTCAAGCCGCGAACGCCCACGAGGATTCTTCGGAACCGGCTCACGAAATCGAGCAGACTCTCCAGCAACTCGCACTCGCCTGGGAACGCACCGCTGCGTAATCAAAGCGCGAACGATCGCTCTGCCAGTTAGCGTGCATGAGCGAGTGCGTTCCCCACATTGGTACGAGACCCTTCGAGTTCAATGCCGGGCGGCGGGAAGCCGTGTTTCTCCGTTGGGGCACCCCCACGCGCGACCACGCCCACAGACTGTCGCCTGCCGCGGTAATAGGCGCGGCCGATTTGGAAATTTTTTTCCAAAGGGGTCAGGGCTGATCGGTCGAGTAGGCTCGGCCCGCTAGCGTGCTCGCGGCGCGGCCCAATCGCCTAGGACCAACGGCGTGGAAAATGACGCAACATCTCGGCGGTGAGATCTGTCGGTCGGAATCCGAGCCGGACCGAATTGTGTGGAGCACGGTCGAGGCGTCTGACCGGGGCCATCCACGATGCACAGAATTGCCTAGCGTCAACTCGCGCAATCGGCTACCAGCGTCGGACCCTGCCTTCTGCACCAGCTGGCGGATTCGACCGCCGGGGAAGCCGATCACGGGTTGGTCGGCTCGCGCGTTGCGGTTCATTAGCAAATTCGATCGACGTCGAACTTGGAGCTGAAGAATGTCGATGAATGCTGCTGAACACGTCCTGATGGGCGGCCTGGAAGTATCGGGCGCTGACAAGACGGCGATCGAGAGTGCGGGAGAATGTCTGAGCTACGGTCAGCTTGCCGTTCGGGTCAGCCAATATTCTGCGGCACTTCGTGCCAACGGGCTTCGGCACGGCGATCGGGTTGCCCTGCTTATGTTGGACTCCCCTGATCTGGTAGCACTGCACCTCGCCGTGATGTCGGCAGGCGGCATCGCGGTGGCCCTGACCGCGCGCGCGACGCCAGCAGAACTGCAGCACATGCTGACGATCACCAGACCTGGTGTTGTTGTCGTCGACGACGAATTTGCGGCTCTTTCGCTTGAGAGCATCCATGCAGTAACACCGTCCTCAAAGCTCTTTTTGCGCCATCAGGATCTGGCTGGTTGGAAACAGCGAGGCGAAACGAAATTAGCGTTTAGCGCGATGAAGGCGACCGACCCGGCCTATTGGGTGATGACTTCCGGTACGACCGGGCAGCCGAAGGCCGTTGAGCATCGCCATGACAACGTGCTGTCCTGTACCCACTATCTCAGTGACGCCCTGGCGGCCGGCGCTGAGGACCGGTTTCTAGCCACGTCCCGCCTGCATTTCGCCTATGCGCTGGGAACGACGTTGTTCGGAGCACTGCGCATTGGCGCGACCACGATCCTGCACGAGCGATGGCCGACCCCGGCGACGATCGCGGCAATGATAGGTACGCACCGGCCGACGATCTTCTTGAGCGTGCCAACGCTATATCACAAGCTCCTGGAGGCCGGCCTTGCCGACGGGAAGGCCTTTGCGACAATCCGAAGATGCGTGTCGGCCGGCGAACGGTTGGCGCCAAAAATCGCTGACGAGTGGCAGAGAGCCACCGGAACACCGATCCTCGACGCCATGAGTTGTTCGGAGCTGATCCATAAAATCTTCGCGAATACTCCCTCTCGTCGTCGCGCTGGGGCGTCGGGCCGCCCTATGCCAGGCGTCAAAGTCAGACTCATTGATCCGGACGGCCTGGAGGTCACGGAGGCGGGTCGGACCGGGCGGCTGGAAGTGCTAGCTCCATTCCTTTGTGCCGGATATCGCGTCGCCGACACTCCACCAGATGGTCCGCCCCATCGACCGCCCAATCGGTTCAGAGATGGTTGGTTCGCCACAGGCGACGAATATCTGCGCGACGAAGATGGATATTTTCATCACTGCGGCCGCACCGACGATATGTTAAAGATCGCCGGCTTGTGGGTTTCTCCTTCCGAAATCGAAGATGCGCTCGCCGACATCCCTTCCATCGCTGAGGCCGCGGCCGTCTCCGCCGAAAGCGCGGCTGGCCTTTCGGAAATCGTACTTTATATAGTCGTCACACCGGGCGCGGCCGGCGAATCAACGATTTCGGAGGCCCGCGACCGCCTGTCACGACGCCTGCCGGCGTTTAAGCTGCCGCGGCGTTACGCGATCGTTGCGGAACTGCCACGCACGGCGACCGGCAAGATCCAACGTCACAAGTTGCGCTCAGGTGCCGATGGTGCGCGGGTATCAAATGATCCGGTTGTCACTGCATTAAGTCCGCAACGCAAATACGCCCGCCGCTGACCCGAGCCTGACGCGCGCCTAGGAAGAAACATTGACGACTGCCCTGGCGAAATTTATTTGTTCGCTACCTTCCGAACGTCCAGTTATCGAGAACAGGTAGGGCGAGCAGGAAATACGACAAAACCACCCGACCCTCGATCAGTTGCTTTCGACCACCGCATCGACGGCTGGGTGCAGATCATGTTCTTCGCGGGCATACTTCGCGCCGCGCGATGCCGGGCCTCGTGCATAACTCAACCCCAAAATTGCCAAACAGCGGTTCCTCGATCTTAATGCACGTTCCGAATCGGATCGCGGCGGCCATCGTTCGGCCATCGCAATGTTGATATGGAACCCGGCTGCTATCGCGGCCAGCATAGAAGGTTGATATTCGTGCCAGCATCAATCGAGCAACGCCTAGCCGAAGAACTCGGAGTGCGCCCGCAGCAAGTGCAGGCCACGGTGGAACTGCTTGATGGGGGCGCCACGGTCCCTTTCATTGCCAGATACCGCAAAGAAGCGACCGGAATGCTCGATGACACGCAATTGCGTACGCTCGAGGAGCGCCTGCGGTACTTGCGTGAGCTTGACGAGCGGCGCACCGCAGTCCTCGATTCGGTCCGCCAACAGGGGAAACTCGACGCTGCCCTCGAGGCACAGATCCTGTCCGCAGACAATAAATCGCGGCTCGAGGACATTTATTTGCCATTTAAGCCCAAACGTCGGACGAAGGCGCAGATCGCCCGCGAAGCGGGACTCGAGCCGCTCGCCGATCGATTACTTTCGCAACCCGACCAGGATCCGGCCGGGGTCGCTTTGGAATTTATCAATGCCGAGATGGATGTTGCAGATGCACCGGCTGCCCTCGAAGGGGCGCGCGCTATTCTCGCCGAGCGGTTTGCCGAAGACGCTGACCTGATTGGCACCTTGCGTGAAGAGATGTGGGGCCATGGGCGTCTGCAAGCTCGCATGCGCGAGGGAACACAAGATGCCGGTGCCAAGTTTTCCGACTATTTCGATTTCAGTGAGCCCTTTACCAAATTGCCGTCCCACCGAATCCTTGCCATGTTCCGTGGTGAGAAGGAGGGCGCGCTTGATCTCATGTTGGAACCTCAAGAGCCCTCCGCTGCAGCAGGTGCCGGGCTCAATCCCTACGAGCAGCGCATAGCGTCTCGATTTGGCATTGAAGATCGGCGCCGGCCTGGCGATCGCTGGCTCGGCGAGACCGTGCGCTTTGCTTGGCGTTCCCGAATCCAAGTTCACCTCGGAATCGATCTCCGCCATCGGCTGCGGCAGCAGGCCGAGGACGATGCCGTCAAGGTCTTTGCAGCCAATTTGCGCGATCTGCTGCTTGCGGCTCCGGCCGGAAGTCGGCCCACGATGGGGCTCGATCCGGGTTTTCGCACTGGGGTTAAGGTTGCGGTGGTGGACGCCACCGGCAAAGTTGCTGCAACGACGACGATCTATCCCCACGAGCCGCAGCGGCGCTGGGCTGAAGCGCTGGCGACTTTGGCTCAATTGGCACGTCATCATAAGGTTGAACTGGTTGCCATCGGGAATGGCACGGCGTCTCGCGAAACCGACAAGCTCGCCGGAGAACTTGTCCAGTCGCACCCGCAGCTCAAACTCACCAAGGTCATGGTGTCGGAAGCCGGCGCCTCGGTCTATTCAGCATCGGCATTGGCATCGCAGGAATTGTCCGATCTCGACGTGTCGCTGCGGGGCGCCGTTTCAATCGCGCGTCGCCTGCAGGACCCGCTTGCAGAACTCGTCAAGATCGATCCCAAATCGATCGGTGTTGGGCAGTACCAACACGACGTTACTGAACACAAATTGTCGCGCACGCTCGACGCCGTGGTGGAGGATTGCGTCAATGCGGTAGGTGTCGACGTCAACACGGCCTCCGTAGCCCTGTTGGCGCGAGTCTCAGGGGTCAGCGAAAGCTTGGCGCGCAATATTGTGCTGCATCGAGACGAGCACGGCCCTTTCTCCTCGCGTACGACGCTCCATGACGTGCCGCGGCTGGGTCCCAAGGCCTTCGAGCAATGTGCAGGTTTCCTGCGAATCACCAACGGCGCCGATCCGCTCGACACCTCGGGCGTGCATCCTGAGGCTTACCCGGTCGTGCGGCGCATCCTCAAGGCCACGGGGCGCGAGATCCGCGAATTAATCGGGAATTCGTCTCTGTTGCGCGGCCTGTCGCCTAAATCCTTCGCGGACACGACCTTTGGGTTGCCGACGGTCACAGACATCCTGCGCGAACTTGAGAGGCCTGGGCGCGATCCGCGGCCAGCATTCAAGACCGCCAACTTTCGCGAAGGCGTAGAGAAACTCGAACATCTCCAACCCGGCATGGTGCTCGAAGGCGTCGTCACCAACGTAGCCGCCTTCGGAGCCTTTGTGGACATCGGCGTTCACCAGGACGGACTCGTCCATGTTTCGGCAATGGCGAACAGTTTCGTCAAGGATCCACGAACGATCGTAAAGTCGGGCGACATCGTAAGGGTGAAGGTGATCGAGGTTGATATTCCGCGCCGGCGCATTGCCCTCACCCTGCGGCTTGACGAGGACATCGCCAATTACAAGGCCGAGCGCCGTCCCGCCGGCGACCGAGCTAACCGAGCCAATGGGCGATCGCAGGAGGGTCGACACGAGGGTGGCGGCGCACTTGCTGATGCGCTACGCCGCGCTGGCCTCGCTAATCCGGTCGCCGAGGATCGAGCCAGTCGCAAACGTCGCTAGCATGTGCACCAGCTAGCGGGCACTCGGTCATCGGCAAAATGGGTTGTAACGCGGTGCGACCGCCACGGGTTTGACGGCTTGTCGACAACGGGGCGGTGCCAGTATTGAATTCGGTCTGCTCGCCGTATTGGACTGGCAAGATTGGGCCGCCGGGAACCCCGACCGAGGAACAAGAGCCGTAGTTTTATGTTCGATTTGCCGTCGCCGCGCGCGATATAGGCCGTGATGTAACAGACCGCAATTGAGAGCGCTCTCGCCAACCGGGCGCCGGCGGCCCCCCAAGCCCAGACACTGACGAGCCACAAGCCAAGCACGGCGTCGTCGGTTTGCATCAGATCGCCGCTTGCTCCACAATTATTTCCAAGACGGGGACAAAACGGCGTCTGCGGCCCGCCATCGGTCGGCTAGCTCGCCCCCGGCGACGCTCGGCTGCCGAATTAGAAACAACCAACTGGTGGTACCAATGCTGTTTCGAGACGACGGCGAAGATGTCATCGCGATCACGCAGCCCAGTCACTCCTGGTTGTCGGGTCAACTCTTGCGGGCTTGGGGCAATCAGCAATTCGCCATACCCTCGCCTCGCGAAGAAGTATGTTTGGCTGCCGCCATCCATGATATCGGCTGGCTCGCCTGGGAGGCTGCACCGAGTTTTGATCCCGTGACTGGACGGCCACACGATTTTCTCAAGGTCGGCCCGGCCGTGCATACACGTCTTTGGACTGATGGCGTGCGCTACGCTCTGTGCTTCGGTCGTTACCCCGCCCTGCTTGTCTCGCTACATGCCAACACGCTTTATGAAAATTTCTTCGATTTCCAGAAGGCCCCAGCGACGGACTCGGAAATCGTCCGATCGTTCCTGACTACTCAAATGACGTTCCAGCACGAGACGATAACGACCATTACCCAGGACCCACGATATTCGGGCGACGCGACGCCAGAAGAGGTCGACCACAACAGACTGCTCATCGCTGCAGCAGATTACCTCTCACTCAAAATATGCTGGGGTATCAGCAGCGCAGCGCGCGTTCCCAAGGTACCGGCTGCCCAGCGCAGCTTTGTCGAGCTTGATGTCTCTGCCCCAAGCAGGGATCGGGGCGACCTGATCGTCCATCCCTGGCCGTTTGCCAGTGATGAAGTGACACTCATCTGTGAGGGCTACCGTATGAGGGAGCGCTTCGTCGACGAAACCACAATGCGTCGAGCCCTTGCTGCCTCCCAAGGGCGAACAACGCTTACGACGCGCCTTCGGCCTCGCTGAAACTTGACGCGCGCGACCCTCTGGCCCCGGCGCTGCCTGAGGCCGATCGGCCCAACTGCGATCGGCGGTGCGCGCTACAGGGTGGCCATTCCGCGCCAACCGTCAACAAAGATCAAACAGCCCACATCCGTTCATCCTGGCCTCGCTCGGATTTCGCCTTCGGGAACGAAGTAGATCGCTCGCATAATTGATGACAACTGAACCACAAGCTACCGTTTTTGGTAGGTCCTCATCATCTTCGGCATCCCCGGCCGCCCTCCGATCCGTCTCGCAAACTCTCGGCGGGGCCGATCTGCCTGCCTGGACGCTCAGTTGCTGCAGACGTCGGCCAAGCTGCCCCAACGTCTACCCACAACGACTCGGAGATGCGCGCGCGCTCCCGCAAAGCCCAAGCGTTACCACGGTACCGTCAATCGTCTCGCAACCACCGTTGACCCAAAGTCGATGGCTCTGACAAGCGCGCGTCGACACCTCGAGTGTTTCGTTAGGATGCCATGAACGGACAGATGCCGATCGCACTATCGCGGTCGGCAAGGACTGCGCCAAGCGATCATCGCTGGACGATGATGCCCTTTTCGGTCACCACGATCCAACGATTGGCGCGCTGGTGGACATCAGTCACGCGCCCCAGTCGAGGGATGACCGTGCCAGGGGTAACCAAGAAGGTCTCTCCGTGGTCGGCGATCACCACTTGGCCATTTTGAACATCTTGGACAGACCAATCAGCAAGCACCTGCCGGTTGCGGTGACTGGCCGAGGGGGTCGAGATCGAACCAGTCCGCTCGCCGCTAGCAATCAGACTTTCAAGTCGACCAATGCGCCGACCCAACTCGGTCGTGGATTGACGCTGGCTTTGTTCGGATTCGTCAATCGACGACCGCATTGACTCAAGACCGATCGTAGCATTGGCCAAACCAGCTCTAATATGGTTAAGTTCTGCGGATGTGTCGTTCTGTATTTCGCGCAACGAATGAATTTCTTGTTGCAGTCGTGCGAGTTCGGACCCGACCTGGGCCATTGTTTCCTTGCTGGCAGGATCGACCAAGACTTCACCGCTCGCGCTGGTGGTCGCGGCAAAGGCGATGCCGGCAGCCAATATGATGGTGCGCACGGCTGTGAGTGACGGCGGCTGATCGTTTGAGACTACTGGGTTTCGCATGACTAATCGCTCCTGATGCTACGATACCAACTGATAACCATTTAACCATCGACGTCTTGCAAATTTGCTAATGCAGCTAACTGACTCATAAGAGCTGGCAATGGCGTGCTTGCTTTAGAAAGGGAGACTGTAGTTGTCGGTAAGAAGTCGGTCAGGATCCTTAACAGGCAGTTTTAATCAGTAGGCATCGGTCGAGGAGATCGTTGGGGCGGTAAAAACCTTCGGCGACGACCGGCGTCTGCTGGAACCCCTGTAAAGGCAGTGCCGCCAAGACGCCGGATTGGTGCGAGCATCACTCACGGTCGCACGACTTCAAAGTGCTCCTGCCAACCCCAAGGCTCGGGTTTGGGGAGAGATCCGTCGACCGGTTGGCCTCTATTTAGTTGCACGCCGCGAAATAAACCGACTGGTCCGAATGAACCTGCCAGATCGAGGCCAAACTCCAGGCAAGTCGACCTAGCCACTTGGCCGTCCGTAATGCTTGGATCGAGCTAATCGAGGAGTTCCATTGGACACTCTTCGAGGTAGTCAAGGCGGTACGCTCATTCGGTCAAGATCGGTGGGGCGACCGACGCCGTTGCTGCCTCAAGCCAGGAAGGGTCGGGACCAGCGTGTTCGGACCCCCTCCCGGACCGTTCAGGCAATTAGCCCGACCGCGGAGCGATGACCGTCCACCTCTACCGGCCGTCCAGGCCGGTTCCTCCCCCGGTGTCTGGGTTGAGGCGAACGGAAGATGCCCACGAGGATCTTGGTCCTCCGGAAAGTCGACAGATCCAATCGGATTGGCCATTCGACAGTCTGGCACCCTTGCCAAACATCGAATCCGACACGCTCGAGATCCCTTTTGCGTCTGGTCTGGATCAACGGCGGGCTGGTTCGGTCCTCGCGACGAATCCTGACGATTTACGAACGTGATCCCGGCAAAATTGGGCCGTCGTAGTCGATGCGTTAGTGAGTTGCGGCACATTGTCATCTTTCCGCGACTCGAAGATGAGGCGATTCACAATGACGGCACGCATTGAGGCGGTTGACATTGGCGCGTGGGTCTGATGACTCGGCCGGCACATTTGTTTCAAAGGACGCTTTCGAACACCTCGACAAGATCCCTATAGGAGGTAGCCGGCTGATGGGCCCAGGCTACGCTGCGCATTTCTTCCATGAGAGTCATTATAAACAATCGTGATACGTTCAGCTGCAGTATATTTTCCGGCCGGCCTGAGCGGTCCCGCTACTGGAAATTTCCCGGCTCCCAAATGCCGTGAGTCAAGCGGAAGGCCGGGCGCGGCCTCGCCCGTTAGCAGGCGCACCATCATCTGAGGGCATCGAGCCTAAAGGGGCGGGCTGCGCCTCGAAGCTTCCGGAAACATCAAATTTCCGCATTTGAGATCTGTTTCTCATGGCGTCTCAGCCTGCCGACTGAGCTGTCGGATGCTGAATGCGCACACCAGATGAGCATCTGGTTCCATCCAAATCGCGCCATATTGTCCGCGCAATCAACAGATTTGTTGCTCTCAGGCTAGTTGTCATTGACCAACCTGACCATCGAGTGAGATAATTAGATTTTCAACCAGTACTTGGAGATAACCATGGCAAAGAAAGCCGCAAAACGTCGAGAGTGGTCGAAACAAGAGGTCCAGCAACTCAAGCAGCTCACCCGAGACAAAACGCCAGCGCGTTCGATCGGACGAAAGCTTGGCCGTTCCGAAGGGGCTGTTCGACAAAAGGCTTGGGCCGAGGGGATCTCGTTTAATACAAGAGGATCGCGAGCAAAGCGCGTAAAATGATAAAACTTGACGATGGAAACATTGAGGAGAAGCTCGACCCGACGTCGGGCTTCTTATTTTAGAGGGGCATCGCTTATTACATAACCTGCTGACTGCTATTCCACGACGATGTAAACAACCATCAATATTGAACTTGCATTAACTTGCGATCTGCCTGGAAGCTCTATGAGCCATCGTATATGATTGGTGTCATCGCCCGCGCGCTGGCTGCGTCGACCAGTCCACAATGCTCGCTTGCCGCGGCCGCGACGTCCGTTGAAACAATGCAACGCTTCAGCTAGGCCTTAAATTCATCAACTGTTTCCCCAACCGGCAGAAGCCAGTGCGCACGGGCACGGCCCAGGATCGAGGGCCCAGGCCCGACGCCTACGCCGCCGACCACCGCTGCCGGCGGACGCGTTCAGGCCAGACGTCTGCTGTCTGGACAAGCTATTTCGGTCGCAAGATCGACCCGTCGGCGTATCAGTCAGAGCAGAAACCGAAGCCTGACGTTCTAGCCCGGGAGGCCAATAGAAGGCTCTGACCCCCAGTGGAAACCCGGCATTTCCGATTGGCGGCGCCTTTATTCCGACCGACACTTTTCCCACTCTCTGGGTCTCAATTTTGCGGCGCGACCTTTCCGGACCGACCGCCAGCCGAATTGTCAAACAGCGGCGCTGCGGTATCTGGCAAGGACCACGACGATGATTGAGCGCTCACCCGGCGGCGTCGATCAGGATTAAGGGAAATATGCAAGTACGTAGCGAGATATAAGGAATAATCCTAATCTTCCCCGACAAAATCGCAAATATATAGGTGAAATTACGGTCACTGGTGCCGGGAAAAAGACATCCCGATCATTTCAGCCCAGAACAGCATACAGCGGCATTATGCGCTATCACCCAGGCAGCAGAAGTCCTAGTGCCATCGCAACAAATTGTTCGCCCGGTTGAGCCAACGCCATTGGAGGACATCGCAGCCTAGGATACTATCCGCCGCTCTTCGGACCATGTCACCACCCCAAACTCGACGGAATCTGACATTGCGGAATGGATAGCGCTCGATCGTCCTGTTACCGACTAGTGGTTGCGCCGAACTGAAGTACGTGAGTTTTACCATCGGGGCTCTTGTATGAATCGTACCTCGATCCGACGCATCTCCGTTGTCGAGCAGACATCCACTGCGGCACGCGCCGTTCCAGACACGGCCCAGAGCCCGCAGGTCGTCAGCGATCGAGCCGCCGAGGACACCGCACGCGACGCCTTCGCCGCAGAAAGCCGACCTCAGGCTGAGGGAAGCCTGCTGATTGATAACGTGGCGATCCCGCGATCGCTCGATCCCAGGGCGATGTCGGACTTCGCAGGCTTTCCCAGGAAGGCTCGGCGCTCGCCCCTGCTCGGCCGAATCATGGTAGCGGTGGTGCTCACCCTGATTGTAGTTGGGATTGTGGGGCCGCGATTGCCCCCAATCTCGATCGTTGTGACAAATGGTCCAGTGGATGTTCCCCATTTGCCGCCGCCACAGTCCGCGGTGCGAAATACCCCGAGCCCGCCACCAGCCAAGCCCGTGCCTGCGCAGCTCAGGCTGATGAGGCAGCCGCACGATCTGCGAAGTGATCAGCCCTATCTGTTGAGCGGATGGACGGTATCCGGCGAGGGAGCCTTGATCGTGGTGAGTGGTCTTGCGAACGGCGCGAAACTCTCGCGAGGTCAACCGAAAGGTCCAAATACCTGGCAAATTGACACCTCAGACCTGCGTGATGCTGCCATAATTCCGCCACTTGGTTTCGCCGGCACGATGGATGCGATGGTGGAGTTGCGCTTGGCGGACGGCTCCTTGGCGGACCGGCAAAACATACGCCTGCAATGGTTGCCGAATGCATCGTCCGCGGTGGCGCAGATTCGAGCTTTGAGCCTCCAGATCGAGGAAATTACCCGGCTGTTGCGGCACGGACAGCAACTATTGGTAAACGGACAGATCGCCGCTGCAAGATTGGTATTCCAGCGGGTCGCAGAATCCGGTGAACCGCGCGCCGCATTTGCGCTCGCAGAAACCTATGATCCACTGGTTCTGGAACGATTGGGCGCGAAGGGTGTTGCTCCAGACGTCGCCGTAGCCCGGAGCTGGTATGAAAAAGCCGCCGCACTGGGCTCAACCGAGGCTCATCGTCGTCTTGAGCGGCTAACGAGCCAGAACAAGTAAAAGCCGTCAGGTCAATTTTGTTTCGGCCTATCATCAATTCCGTTCACCGGACCCTTAATTCGAGGGCGCGGCGCTGCGACTGACGTCGGCGCCAAACAAGCGCCATCCATAAACCAAACGTATGCCTGTCGGCGGAGTGGCCGTATCGGCCCGAAATCTTACTGTCCGCGGTCCCGCGACCGGTATTGCGATGAGACCGTCTCCCACGGCAACGAATCATCTGTCGATATCGGGGATCGGCGAAACCGGCGCTATTCCAAGTTCTGTGTTGGCGCTCACCGCGGTCACACCAAGGTCCTGCTTCTGGTATCCTTCCTGCGAATTCTTCATCAATCCCGAAGAACCATTTCAATTCTGGGCCATTATTTCATTGGCGGGGGCCTTTATATGTGGATTGAGCGCTTTAACCTGTTTGCAACTGTAGCCACGCTTGGGGGGCTCGCGATACTGCGGCGCGAGATTCTCCAACGGAGGAGGAACCATGCCTTTCAAATTCATGATGGTCCTGGCCATGACGCTGGTGCTGGATCCTGGCATCATTCCGCTGTCCCACCCGGAAATGTGCTACGATGCGCTGTACAATGCGTCGAGGCCCCATACTCTGAAAATGCAAAGATGTGGTGGCGCCCTTCAGCCTTGCGATTCCGGAAATTGCACGACCGGCTCCTGTTATCATCAGATCATTCCGTGCATCCCCAAGGCCTGACGATTATCAATCAGAGCGGCGGGTCTCGCTGCGATTGCGCGGACGACTTCGGACGGATCTTTGTCCCGATCGCATGGTCAAACCCGCCGCGCCTTGCTCAATCGAGGTGGCGCGAAGCAACCCTCGCCGCCGCGAAGCCGGTGGCAGCCGGGCGCATCGGTGCCCGCCGCCGAATTGGTTATAGCTCGCCTCCAAGCCGCCTGGAGCGACAAGTTGGGCCTGCTGCGGTCTCTGTTCAGGACCCTACGTTGAGAGCGCGTGGGTAGCCACGTGTGGTGTTGGGTGTCAAATCAAACGAACGTTGCTGCTTGTTTGACTTGGGGCGCGGTGCTGCCCACGATTTCGGCATAAGCTTCAATAGGGCATGGACGCCCAATCAGATAGCCCTGGACGTCGTCACACGCTTCCCGAGACAAGATATCGAGCTGACCCCTCGTCTCGACACCCTCGGCCAACACCGGCAGACTCAGTCCATGTGCCAGTCCGATGACGCCGCGCACAATCGCCAGTGATCCACCCGTGCGACCTAGATCCGCAATGAATCTCCGATCAATCTTGATTCGATCGAGGGGGAAGGACTGCAGGTAAGACAGGGATGAATATCCTGTCCCAAAATCGTCCAAAGCGACTCGGACGCCCAACGTTTTGAGCCCCCTAAGGATCGAGGCGGCTCGTGACACGCTTTCGATCAAAATACCTTCGGTGATCTCAAGCTCGAGGCGGCTCGGGCAGAGCCCAGTCTCCAGGAGGATCGAGTGCACCAAATTCTGCAGATTACCGCGGCGGAATTGAACCGCAGATACGTTGACGGCAACCTGCAACGGTTTCGACCAAGATGCTGCTTGCCGACAGGCCTCCCGCAAGACCCATTCGCCTATTTCGACGATCAAGCCGCTGTCTTCCGCAATGGGAATGAACTCAGCGGGCGAAATCCAGCCTCGCTTCGGGTGATGCCATCGTGCCAGCGCCTCGAAACCAATGATCTCCCCACCCGTGTGTGCCTGGGGTTGATAGTTCAGCGTGAGTTCGTTGCGTTCAACGGCTAATCGCAGGTCATGCTGCAACGCACGCCGTTGACGGAGTTGTTGATCCATTGCGGGAGTAAAGCAGCGGATTGCCCCACGCCCCTCACGTTTGGCGCGATACAGCGCCGCATCGGCGTTGCCGATCAGGGTCGTTGCGTCCTCTCCATCACCCGGAAATAGAGCAAAACCAATACTGATACCGAGTTGGACCGAGTGGCCGCCTGCCACGATGTCGTTCGCCATGGAGGCCCTCATCCTCTTGGCGACTGCCTGCGCGGTTGCGGGTTGCGGGCCGTTGGAGGTCACCACGATAAATTCGTCGCCTCCCACCCGGGCCAAGAACGCATCCTGCGCGGCCTCTCTCAGACGTGACGACGCCTCACGCAATACGACATCACCGACCGAATGCCCAAACAAATCATTGATCTCCTTGAAGCGGTCGAGGTCAACGCATATCAGCGCAAAGCTGCCAGCTGTTGCTCGGGTCCTCGCAAATGTCCGCAGCAGATGCTCATCAAAGGCAGACCGATTGGGCAGATCGGTCAACGGATCATGGCGCGCCATGTGCGCGATACGCCGCTCCGCCTCCTTGTGTTCAGTCATGTCGAATGCCACCGCGACGCAAGTGTTCCGACCGCGGTATCGCAGCGGCCGTGCCTCGATCGCGACGTCGATCACGCTGCCATCAGCAGTGACGTGTCGGCGCGTGACCTTCGCGCTCTGCGTGCCTTGGTGAGTGCGGAATTCCTCGCGCAACATGGCGCGCTCCTCAGGGACGCGCAGGCTTTCGACCGTCATCTTAAGAAGTTGTTCGCGCGAGTATCCGTAGCGCCTACACGTTGCCGCATTGACCGCCAGCAGTTCCAATGTTTCGACGTCAACTACCCACATTGGCAGCGGGTTCTCTTCGAACAGAAATCGGAACGAAGCTTCACTTTTCTTGAGATCCGTGATGTCGACCCGTAGGCCGATACTGCCGCCGTTAGCCGTCCGGCGCTCCTCGATTCGCAACCAGCGATCGCCCGACAAATGCTGCTCGTGGGTGCTCTGCGGCAGCGCGTGAAGTGCCAATTGTTCGGCGAGCCACTTCTCCTCGCGACCGGCGGCGTCGGAGTATTGCGCTCGCGCCAGACCGGCCCGCAGCGTGTCCTCGAAACGCATTCCGACCGCCAGTGCACCATCGTTCTCGGCGTAGATCTCCGCGTATCGCCGATTCCACAGAACGTAGCGATCGTTCGCGTCAAATATTGCCAGACCTTCGGGGATTACGTCCAAGGTGTTGACGAGAGTCTCATGCGCGGCGCGTGCGTCTGCTTCGGCGCGTTCTGCGATGGCCTTGGCCTCGGCCAACGCCCGTCGTGCCTGACGCTGCTCGGTGACATCCTCGTGGGTTGCCACCCAACCGCCGCCTGGCGCTGGTCGGCAACGAACCTCATACGAACGACCATCCCTTGATACCAAGTCCTGGTCGCGGAATTCGTGGCCAATCGCGCTAAGCGACTCCAGATCATCCTGCGCCGCCAGCGGGAAGCCACCGGCATCGGCAATCTCTCGCAGATTTGCGCCAGGCCGTACCTGTTCAGGCGAAAGGCCGTACATTTCGAGATAGCGTCTGTTGCACGCAATGAGTCTATTCTTGCCGTTGAACCGACAAAAACCTTGCGACATGCTGTTGAGAGTTATTTCAAAGCACGCAACCTGATCATCTTTATCTCTTTGGATGTCATCGATGGCTCGCAGCGGGAGACGGCGGACTGCTGCGTAAATGCCGGCGGCCAACAGCAAACCGAGCAACGACGCCACGATCGTGCCCGGCAGCATCATTTGAAGGCTTGCAACCCCCTCAATGCTGCCGACTGTCATGCCATCAGCTGTGATGGGAACAATGTGGCGAGTCGTCGGCCAATGCGGCGAACCTCCCGTCTCGAACACAATTGAGCCTGACGCGTCGAAAACGCGTATATGCCGGTCTTGCCATTTTTCCGGCAACTCCAGCGGAGCCCGATCAATTGGATTGTGACTATCACGAATCAACCGGATAAGATCCGAATTGGTTGTTACGCTTGTCTGTAGCCAGAACTCAAAGTTTTGAATTTCATAATCGAACCGGATAATCGCGTAGCCGATCGTTATCACCACGAGCGTTGCAATGGATACCAACGCGCCAATCGCGTTGATCATCCCACGCCCGCTGACCGCTTCACTATTTGGTTGCATCTTATGGATTGTATTGACGATTTACGACGCACTTGGCTGCCACACGGTCAGCCGTCGGTCGAGTCCAGCGCAACCTAGCACATCGCTGCTCTAAGCGACGTAACAAGTACTACGCAAATTTTAAAGGAACATTCAACACATAAGCCAGGTGTTAATTTTGGATTAACACAAGATGGGGAGCGACTATGCTCCATACCGCCACGTCTCATATACTGTGAATCTATCGTGCCTGCAGAGCGGCCCTAACGTCCAAACGAAATCTGCCAATTGTTCAGTTGAGGCAAACAGCGCGGAAAATATCAATGGTCGCGAAATTCCAGGGCTATGCGCACACCAACACTGAAGGGTCAGCGAAATTGGGAGGCCGTCTCATTCACAAGTTTGTCCGGTCGCCTTGCGATGGTCTTCTGACCCGGCAGTTGATTTGCCGCGTCAATGGCCAGAAAGGCTAAAACCTCGACCAATTGAGAAAGATGCCTCCAATTGCGGAAACAATGACGACAACCAATGGCGGCGCTCGCCACACAGTCAGCAGAACGAATCCGAGCATTGCCAACCCAAAGTCCCCCGGCGTCTTAACCGCACTGATCCAAATGGGCGTGTACAGTGCGGCGCCAAGCAGACCGACCACGGCCGCATTGACTCCGCGCATGATTGCCTGAACGCGCGCATATTGTCGCAAGGTTGCCCAGAACGGCAAGGTGCCCATCAGTACCAGCATCCCGGGCAGGAAGATCGCCACCAGGCAAAGCGCTGCCCCGGCGAGGCCATGCGGCGGCGGTCCCATGACGGCTCCGAGATAGGCCGCGAAGGTAAATAGTGGCCCTGGCACCGCTTGGGCTGCGCCATAACCGGCCAGAAAGGCATCGTCGCTGATCCACCCGGGCGGAACGACGGCTTCGCGCAGCAGCGGCAATACAACGTGTCCCCCGCCAAAAACCAGAGCCCCCGACCGGTAGAAGGCGTCGAATAAGGCGATGCCGTGAGAACGGGTGAAACTCGTTAAAATGGGTAGGCCAGCGAGGAGCGTCACGAACATCGTGAGCGCCACCAATCCGGCAACCCGCGAGATCGGCAGCAACAGCGGGTTCTCGTCGAGTGGTTGGGCTGGACCTCGACAGAGCCATAATCCTGCAATCCCGCCCAAGCCAATCGTGACGACCTGAATGGCCGCCTGTGGGCTGTGCAGTATCAGCAGCGCCGCAACAAGCGCGATCGTAGCTCGCTCGCGGTCTGGACACAGAGTTCTGGCCATGCCCCAGACCGCCTGCGCAACGATCGCGACGGCTACGACCATCAGGCCGTGGAGAAGGCCCGCACCGATTGCGCCCCGCAACCCTCGCGCTCCGTAAGCGAATAGCACGAGCGCGACCGCAGATGGCAGCGTGAAGCCAACCCACGCAGCCAAGCCGCCGAGATAACCCGCCCGCATCAGTCCCAGTGAAAATCCAACCTGGCTGCTGGCCGGACCAGGCAGGAACTGGCATAACCCGATCAGGTCGGCGTAAGCATGCTCGTCAAGCCAATGACGGCGTACAACAAATTCTTGCCGAAAGTATCCGATATGCGCGATCGGTCCCCCGAACGAACTCAAGCCCAATCTGACGAAAATGCGTAAAACCTCGAGTGCCGATTGGCGTCGACCGTACGTCCCAACGTCTTTCTCCGGAAGCCTCATCCGCTCATGTCCCCCTTGACGCCGACGCGATCATGGGTCTTGTCGAGACGCGGGTGGTGATGGCGACAACGCCTGTCCGTTGCAAAACATCATCGACTGGGGCCGAGGCGCTGCCCTTTCGCACAGATGCAAATACAAACTTAGATCACGTTTGATTCCGGACGGCCATACAGGGTGAATCGCATCGAGAAAGCTGGCCGCCACAACCGCGATCCACACCCGCAAATCCTCAGCTCAACTCTGCCTGGGAAGCCGCTGCCGGAGCTTAAAGAATCCGCTCCACGGATCCTCGGCGAGAACGTCCAGCCGCTGGCGCAGATTATCCACGGTGAAGTGGTCTGCGCGGATGCTGTCGGACAGTTCATGCCACGCCAGCGGCGTTGATACTGTCGCCGCCGGCCGGGCGCGCGTCGAATAGGCAGCAACTGCGGTCGCACCACGGTAGTTTCTGAAATAGTCGATGAAGACGCGCCCGCTGCGCGCTCGCTTTGTCATGGTGGCGACATAGCGGTCGGGATGCTCTTTGG
>Ga0187783_10000298_pt1 | contig 36910 bp, 35 predicted proteins | sample 1015_SJ02_MP02_2_FD_132471 | JGI IMG/M metagenome (GOLD analysis project Ga0187783, IMG submission 132471) | Tropical peat soil microbial communities from peatlands in Department of Meta, Colombia - 1015_SJ02_MP02_20_MG | ecosystem: Environmental > Terrestrial > Soil > Wetlands > Peat | place... | reverse complement strand
TTCCGCCCTGGAAGAAGCAAAGGCTGACATTGTCGGAATGCGCTGCATGCATTGGCTCGTGGAACATGGACTCATTCCAAAGGAGAAGCAGAATCTGATCTACGCTTCTTTTATCGGTGAGACCTTCCGCACGATTCGGTTCGGCATCGCCGAGGCTCACGGCCAAGCTGCAATGATGGAGTTCAGTTATCTGAGCGGCCAAGGCGCCGTCATTCGCGACCCGTCCACCGGCCTCTACGAAGTGGACTTCACTCGAGCGCCCGCAGCTTTCGATTCACTCGCCAGAGAGTTGCTCGAGCAGGAAGCCACCGGCGATCGCACGCGAACTGAACAATGGTTTGCGAAATATGCAGTGATGTCGCCTGAGCTCTCTGCAGCACTGGCGAAAGGATCTGATATCCCGGTAGATGTCGACCCCGATTTCGACTTTCATCCGCCGCTGCGATAGCTTTGCCAGTCTTGAACTCAAAGTATCGATTGAATTTCTGCGTCGATTACAACGTGTGTCTGCGGGAAGCCGCCGATTTGGTAATTCACGCCATCCGCGCACTCGAAATGTAGGTAGCGGCTGATGTGGTAATCCTCGTCGAACGCGCTGAACATGCTTTCCACCTGTTCGCGCGAAAGGCCCAGCGCCGCTAGAGCCACCGGCACCCCGAAATCGCGTCCCACTGCGAGATACTTGTCGACCGCCTCACGCAATGTGATTGTCATTCCCAGGCTCTAAGGTGGGGCTATCGTACCAGATCATGTACGGCAGCCCGTCATCGGGCGCGCTTGAAAATTGCTTCGTCTGGACAGGGCTCCTTTCGATGCAAACCATTCAATTTTCGATGCTGCTGCCCGACTTGTGTTAAAGGTTAAAAGTCTTTATACTGGACCTGCGTTGAGACTGGGTCGAATACCAAAGTGGGCGCGAGCCCACTTTTTTGTTGGGCGGCGTTTGTTAATAGACGAAGAACGGCGTACGTCAGCCTGATGGATGCAGGCGGGCGGGACGCGCGGTTATCGGCCCATCCTGACCGCGTAAGACAATGGATTTGGAGAAGATACGAGGCGCCGCCGAACGCGTTGCACGTTCCGAGGGCCTCGAGATTTTTGACGTCGAGTGGAAGGTTGGCAAACAGCGGCTTCTTCGGGTCTACATTGACCGGCCGCCAAACCCGGAGACTCCGGAACCTGTCGGAGTCAGCCATAGCGATTGCCAGCGCGTGAGCGAGCAGCTCAGCGTGATTCTCGACGTTGAAGATCTAGTGCCAGGGCCGGGCTACATCCTGGAAGTGAGTTCACCAGGGCTCGATCGGAAGCTGATCAAGCCGGCCGATTACGAGCGATTTACCGGTCGGCTGGCGCAAGTCTGGGTGAATGAGCCAGTCGAGAACCAAAAGTATTTTGAGGGAAGGCTGGCGGGATACTCGGACGGCTTGGTAAAGTTTACTGTGAAAGACCGTACAATCGAAGTACCCTACGCTGGGATTCGCAAGGCGAACCTGGTTGTCGAGCTGTAGATGAGGGAGAGACTCAGATGGCGAGTCTGCTGTACCAGACAATCGAGCAGATCAGCCGGGAAAAGCATATTGAACCGGAAATCATCGTCGCTGCTATTGAAGACGCGATGGTTGTGGCGGCCCGCAAATATTACCGGACCGAAGAGGATCTCCGTTCAAAGTTCAATCCGGAAACCGGCCAGGTGGACGTCTATGCCGTTCACACGGTCGTTGATGAAGTCGTTGACCCCCTCCGCGAGGTATCGCTAACCGACGCTCGGAAGCAGAATCCTGGAATCGAAGTTGGTGGCGAGATTGTTCGGCCTAAACCGACGGACGTCCTCGGTCGAATTGCCGCGCAGACCGCAAAACAGGTCATCCTTCAAAAGGTACGCGAAGCCGAACGCGATACGATTTACAATGAGTTTCACACCCGCGTAGGCGAGCTCGTGAACAGCGTCGTAAAGCGTATGGAAGGGCCCGACATGATCGTCGACTTGGGCCGGACGGAAGCCCGCCTGCCCAAGCGCGAACAATCGCGCCTCGAGGCCTACAACGTGGGCGATCGGCTGCGCGTCACGATCCGGGCTGTCGAGCGCGCCGCTAAGGGGCCCCAAGTCATTGTTTCGCGCGCTGACCCCGCGTTAGTCCAGCGCCTCTTCGAGATGGAAGTTCCCGAGATCTACGATGGGACCGTGCAGATCCGCGCCGTCGCACGAGAAGCCGGTGAGCGCACGAAAATCGCCGTCGAAAGCCGCGACAAGGATGTCGATCCTGTCGGCGCTTGCGTGGGAATGAAAGGCATGCGAGTTCAGTCGATCATTCGCGAGCTTCGCGGCGAAAAAATCGACATCATTCCTCACAGCGACGAAACGATCGCCTTCGCACAAAAAGCGCTGAGTCCTGCCAAGGTAACGCGAGTGCAAATTATCGATCCCGAGGAAAAGCGCCTCGAGGTGATTGTCGAGGACACTCAGCTTTCGCTTGCGATCGGCAAGAAGGGCCAGAACGTGCGACTTGCCAGCAAACTGATTGGCTGGAACGTCGACATCAAGAGCGAGGAAGAAAAACGCCGCGAGATCGAGGCGCAAATGGCGGCTCTTACGGCGCCGGGTACTCCTCTCGCGGAACTCAAAGGTGTCGGCCCCAAGACCATTGAGAAGCTGGAAGCTGCGGGGATTACGTCCATTGAGAAGCTGGCTGACATGACGCCCGAACAGCTTGTTGAAATTCCTGGAATTGGCGAGAAAATGGTCGAAAAGATTCATCAGTCGGTGGCCGCTTACTTCGAGGCCCTTGATTCACAGGCTGCCGCAGGGGAGGGTGTGGCGGAAGAGACTTTGGTCGAGGGGGACGTTGCCGCTGCACAAGAATCTGCTGGCGAAGAGAGAGCCTCTTCGGAAAATACCGAACAAGACTCTCGAGAGCCCGTCCCTGAAGGCGAAACGGAATCTGCGGTCGCAACTCCCGATGAGAACGAAACGGAAGCCTCTACAGAGGGCGCCGATGCAGCCGGGGATGAACCGGCTAAAGAAAAAGAAAATGAGGATGGCCAGTAGCGCGAGGATTCAGGCTGAAAATCACAGCGGTTCAAAGCAACCGCCGAAAATAGAGGCGAATGTCAGACACGAATCAAATTCGAATTAACGAGCTGGCGCGGGAACTTGAGATCAAAGCCAAAGTGCTGATCGACTACCTCCCGCAAATCGGCGTGACTGAGAAGAAGACTCACTCCAGCTCGCTCGATTTAGAGCATGCAGAGGTCGTGCGAAAGCACTTTCACGACTTGGCGGCAGCCGAAGCTGCCGCGGAGGCCGCAAAGACTGCTGCGGCAAAGGGTAAGACGGCTCGGCCTGCGCCGCCCCCGGCCAGGCCAGCGCCAGCTCCTGCCGTTGCTCAGGCACCCGTTGCGACCGCCCCTGCGCGTCCCGCTGCGGCGCCTCCGAGTGCGCCCGTTCGGCCCGCGGGAACGCCTCCCGCGCCTCCTTCGCCGGCTCCGAGTCTGACTTCGACCGCTGCCCCGCGGCCGGCTGTCGCGCCGCCGCGTCCCGCTCCTGCGCTACCTACTGCCGCGGGTGTACACGCGCCAACAGCACATCCGCCCGCCGTCAGGCCAGCTGCTCCATCGTTAGCGCCGCCAAGTACGCCAGCGAGCCAACCAGCAGCTCCGGCCGCACAGCGTCCGGCCGCTGCCGCTCCTGCGTCGCCGGCGTCGTCGCCAACCGGCACGCGGCCAAGCACTCCGCCAGCAGGCCAGCGATTCCCTGCCCGCCCCGGCACTCAGACGGGCTACGCTCCAAGTCGGCCGGGGGCACCGCAAGCAATGCGACCCGCAGCTGCACCAGGTCAAACCCGCCCATCCGGCCCGCCGCGGCCAGGCACCGGTGGTCCCACTCCATCGAGATTTCCTCAACGCCCGGGAGGCCGTCCCAGCCAAGCGCCTGTTGGCTCACAACGCCCCGGAGCACTCGGAGGGGCGGCCGGAATTCCTAAGGCCGAACCTGGGAAGCCGCTCTATGCCCGAAAACCTCCTGCCTCGCGCGGTCGGCCGCTCATCGAGAAGCGCTACGCCGAAGGCGAGCGCAGGCTTCATCCGGTACGTCCACGCGCCGGCGCTGGAGCAGGTCGCGCCGCACAAGCTGAGCCTGTGGCTCCGGTTCAGCGAGAGCCGCGCGAACTTACGGTCACCGAAGGAATCACGGTGCGGGAGCTTGCGGAAAAACTCGACATCCGCGCCAAGGATTTGCTCAAGACGCTGCTCGATCGAGGCATCTTCGCAAGCATCAATCAAGCTCTTGATGTTCCGACAGCGACGAGTCTCGCCGAGGCCTTCAATGGAATCGTACAGGTCGTAACTTTCGAAGAACAGCTCGTCCACGAAGAGCAGGTGAAGGAGGAGCGCACCGGCAATCTACTGCCGCGCGCCCCTGTCGTCACTGTCATGGGTCACGTTGACCACGGCAAGACCAGTTTGCTCGACGCCATTCGCGAAACCGAAGTCGCCGCCGGCGAAGCAGGCGGGATTACCCAGCATATCGGCGCCTATGAAGCGCATGTGGGCGATCGCCGCATCGTTTTTATCGATACGCCGGGCCACGAAGCGTTCACGCGCATGCGCGCTCGCGGCGCGAAGGTGACCGACATAGTTGTCCTCGTTGTCGGCGCGGATGATGGCGTAATGCCTCAGACGGAAGAGGCCATCGCGCACGCCCGCGCAGCAAATGTCCCCGTCGTCGTCGCCATCAACAAGATTGATAAGCCCGACGCCCAACCGGAGCGCGTGAAACGTCAGCTTGCGGATCGCAGCCTTATGCCCGAGGAATGGGGCGGCGACACCGTCATGGTCGACGTCTCGGCCAGGACCAAACAGAATTTGCCTCGCCTGCTTGAGATGATTCTTCTCGTCGGGGATTTGCGCGAGCTCAAAGCAGATCCCAGCGCGCCGGCGAGCGGCACCGTGCTCGAATCGCGCGTCGACAAAGGTCGAGGTCCGGTCGCAACGGTCCTCGTTCAGAACGGCACGCTCAACGTCGGCGATGTGTTCATCGTCGGCGCTGTGTATGGGAAAGTCCGCGCAATGTTCGATGACCGGGGCCAGGCCATCAAGAAGGCGGGTCCGGCCACGCCTACGGAGGTTCTCGGTCTGCAAGGTGTTCCGGAAGCCGGCGACCAATTTCAGGTAGCCGACGAAGCCAAGGCTCGTCACATAGTCGAATACCGCCAGGCCAAGCAGCGCGAGGCCTCTCTCGCAAAGACCGCATCGTCCGGCCGCCTGACACTGGACCAACTGCACGAGCAGCTGCTTGCCGGCGAAGTCAAAGAGCTGCCCGTCGTCATAAAAGCGGACGTGCAAGGTTCAGTTGAAGTCTTGAGTGAGATGCTCCCGAAAGTTTCTACGGACGAGGTCAAGCTCAAAGTGATCCAGGCGAGCGTTGGCGCAGTCAGCGAGTCGGACGTGATCCTGGCGTCTGCCTCGAACGCGATCATTCTCGCGTTCAACGTCCGTCCCGAGCGCAAAGCAACCGAACTCGCCCAGCGCGAAGGCGTCGACATCCGCTTGCACACGATCATCTATGAGTTGATCGACGAGTTGAAGAAAGCTGTCGCGGGCCTGCTTGCACCGGTAATCAAGGAAACATATCTCGGCCGTGCCGAAGTGCGCGACACGTTCAGAGTGAAGGGCGTCGGCATGATTGCAGGGTGTTCCGTGCAGGATGGGATTCTGAAGCGCGACGCCGATGTCCGCGTTCTCCGAGACAACGTCGTAATCTATACGGGGCGGATCATTTCCTTGCGTCGGTTCAAGGACGATGTCAATGAGGTTCGCGCCGGCTTCGAATGCGGCGCCGGAATTTCGAACTTCAACGACGTCAAAGTGGGCGACGTCCTCGAGTGTTTTAAGATGGAAAAGTTGCAGCCTGCAGAAGCGGCGCCCGCTGACCGATCGCGTCAGCCGGATAGCGTTGAGGCCAGGCGCTAGTCAGAATCGGCGCTCCAAAGAGGCTGCAGTTCTCCGCACTTCTGCATCTTAGCCGGTGAGACCGGGTGAAGCGCGGCAAGAGTTCGTCCCCTCTCTGAAACCCGACGGGGTAGCCCATGCCAATTGGACTCCTCAGCCTGGAAATTCACATAGCTGATGCCCGCTCGCTCAAGGACAAACGGCAAGTCCTTCGCAGCTTGAAAGACCGTTTGCGCGCCCATTTCAATGTGGCCGTGGCCGAGCTCGAGCATCAAGACCTCTGGCAGCGCTCGCGGGTGGGAGTTGTAAGTATTTCGGGCGACGGCAAGCATCTCGAAGAATCATTGCAAGCGATCGCAGCCGAATCGGAACGCGTCCTGGGGCGTGATTTGGTCTCCCACGAAATCGAATATTTTGAGGATGGTTTATGACAATCGGAGGACATCGAAACGAGCGCGTTGCTGAAGAAATTCGCAACGAAGTGAGCCTGATGCTCGCCGGCGAACTGAAAGATCCTCGACTCGCGGCGCCGGTTCAGGTCACAGAAGTCCGCCTGACGCCGGACTTGCGGACCGTCCGGGTGTTTGTAAGCCTGTCGGGCGAGCCGTCGGAACGCAATGGCGCCCTCGCGGCCCTCAAAGCCGCCTCCGGATTCATCCGGCACGAACTCGTCGAGCGTCTGCAGCTGCGCCGCGCGCTTGAAGTGCTCTTCGTGGTCGATGAATCCGAGGAGTACGGCCACCACATCGACGAGCTGTTGCGGAAAGCCGATCATCCTGAGGAACCCTAGCGCTTGCTTTCGGTAGTGCACCGCTTTGATACTCAATCTCACTGAAGCCGTACAATAGCACCGCCCAGAATCATGTCCCGAGAGCCTAACCCCGGCCCAATTGATGGAATCCTTGTGGTCGATAAGCCGCGAGGAAAGACATCTCACGATATCGTCGAGACCGTGCGCCGCATGGCTGGTTTTCGCCAGATCGGACATTTCGGCACCCTTGATCCCCTCGCCACCGGTGTGCTCGTAGTTGCTCTCGGGCGCGCCACGCGCTTGGCGCGCTTTTACGCGGGGCGACGCAAACGCTACTCTTGCGCCGTACGCTTTGGATTCTCCACTGATACTTACGATGCTGATGGCAAGTCACTCTCGCCAGATTCGGCGCCGATTCTCGTTGAAGACGAACTTGCCGGTATGGCCAAGCAATTCGTCGGAAGAATTCAACAGGTGCCCCCATCCTTTTCCGCAAAAAAGGTTGGCGGCCGCCCCGCGCACGAACTTGCGCGAAAGCACAAACCCGTCAATCTCGAGCCTGTCGAAGTGGATGTGTATCAATTCCGTTTAACTGGCGTCGAAGGCTCGCTTGCGCGATTTGTCGTGGAATGTGGTGCGGGGACTTACATTCGCTCGCTCGCAAATGATCTAGGGAAGCTGCACGGTTCCGGCGCCCATCTTTCCGAAATCGTCAGAACGGCTGTGGGAGAATTTACGCTCGATCAGGCTATACCCCTCGAAGATCTCGCTGCCGATGTCAAGGCCGGTAATTTCGCGAGCCGTGTGATTCGCCTCGAAAATCTGCTGCCGGACCTGCCGCGCGCAACCGTGCTGCCCATTATCGAAAAACGGATTCGTCACGGCGCAAAATTCAATCTTCCGCCAGCTCAGATTCAGCCCGGTCGCTCAAGCATCCCGCAGGGCGCTCCCGCGGAACTCGATTCCGGGGATTGGAAGCCGTCTCGTCTTCGAGTCTTTAATCAACAGGGTCACCTGATCGCGATCGCCGAACCCGTGGTTCCGCGGACATACCAGCCCGTCCTTGTCCTCGAAACCGCGCAGTAAACGGTGACTCATCGACTCACTCGCAGGCAGGGCTAGTTCTGGGGTTGGTCCGGTCGTGCCGGCGGAGACGGCGGCTGGTTTGGTGACGCAGTCCCTTGCGCGCCCTCGCCAGGTTGAGGAGGCGCCGTTTGCGTTGTAACGGCGCCCTGAGGCTGGTTTCCTGCACCGGGCACAACGGTCTGAGGTCCTCCTTGCGCGCCCGTTTGTGCGGGAGGCGCCGGCGGCCCTTCCGGCAATTCGCGCATTGGTCCAAATCCCGCACCCGCTCCCGCTGCGACATTTTCCAGCGAACCCTGGCCTGCGTAGATTGTCCGGTCCTTTCGCGGAGCGAGGTTCACCATGCGTGGCGTGATCAGCAGGAGCACTTCATCACTCTGGTTTTGCAGGCCTTGATTGCCCGCCAGGTAATTGACCCCAGGAATTTCGGCAAGTCCCGGCGTGCCATTGATTGCCTTCATCACTTGGGATTGCATGAACCCGGCCAGAATCGCGGTCTGATTCTGCTTCAGCCGCACGGTTTGATCCACGCTGTCGCTGTTGATCACGGGAATCGTATTGAAGCTTTGCGTTCCTAGACTGCTCACTTCCACACTGAGTTGCAACGTCACATCCTCATTCGGGTGGATGCGAGGTGTGGCTTTCACTTTTAAGCCAACGTCAAGATATTCCACGCCGGGGAACGGAGTAGCTGTGAGGCCGTTCGAGGTTCCCGTGAACGTCGAAGAATCCAGGATCACCGTCACATTTGCCGATCCGCTGTTTGCCGCCGCGACATCCGGCAGATTGTTGCTGCTGAAAACCGCCGAGGTTATGGAAACCGGCGCAGTGCCGGCCGGTAACTCGAAATTAGGCCCGAACAGGCCGCCGCCGAGGTTAAGGAGAATCGATACCGCGTTGTCCGATTTATCCGCTACCGCAAGATCGGGCAAGCCGTCCACATTGAAATCTCCGATTGCGATCGAGGTCGGCGCCGTTCCTGCTGGAACCTGTGGATTCGTTGCTGGCGTAAAGGTTCCGTTGCCGTTGCCCAGCAAAATCGAAACGGTGTTGCTGCCGTTATTCGCGATAGCCAGATCCATAATGCCGCTATCCGTAAAATCGGCCGCTGCAATGAAGACAGGGTCCGTTCCCGTAGCGTATTGAAAATTGGGGCCTGTACTGAACGTCCCATTGCCATTTCCAAGCAGAATCCAAACCTCATTGGTGCCGCTGCTCGTTACGGCCAAATCGGCGTGACCATCTCCGTTGAAATCCGCGGTCGCGACAGCAGTCGGACTGAAATTAGCTGGCAGCTGTAACACCGTCGGCTTTTGGAAGGTTCCGTCTCCGTTTCCCTGATAGATCGAGAGTGTGTTGTCACCCTGATTCGCCACCACCAGATCGACCTCAGTGCTGGAAGTTAGGTCATGGAAATCACCAGTGACCGCGGAAATCGGAATCGATCCGGTGGCCATATCCACCTTGGGCTTGAACGTGCCGTCGCCGTTTCCAAGGAAGATCGAAACTGTATTCGATCCCTCGTTCACGACTGCCAGATCAAGAAAGCTGTCGCTGTTTGCCGCAGCTGGGTTGTTGTTGAACTGGCCCGTCGCGATCCAGACTGGATCTGTGCCCGTCGGAAATGTTGTCTGTGTTCCGAACGCCCCGGTTCCGTCCCCGAGCAGCACCGAGATCGTGTTGTCTGCCGAGTTCGCAGCCACCAAATCGTTGATATTGTTGTTCCGCAGGCTGCCTGTTGCCACAAAGGATGGCGTATTCCCGACCGGATAGTTCGTGGTCGGAAAATCCGAAGCACTGATCCCCGGCGTATTGGAGCCGCTCCCGGCGAAACTCGATGAGAACTGCGCGAGCGAAACCGGGTACCGCTGGCCCACGAAGAACGTAGCCGGACGGCCGTCTTGCGCCCTAAGCAAAATTCGCTGCCCCTGCTGCACCAGCGACAACATGCTCGAGAAATTCGCGGCCGCTCCAGGCATGGTCGCCAAAAATGTGGATTCTCCCCCGCCGAATGCCACCACGGGCGGAAAAATCGAGCCCAAGCCTACTTGTCCGCTGCCGATGAGCGACGCAATCTGGCTCGCGCTCAGCCCCGATAACGATGACGGCGTGCCGAACACCTGCGTGATCACATCCACCAGGCCTTGCAGCGACTGCTCCGCTTCCGTGATTTCTTGAGAGGTCAGCGGCACCACCTGAGAAGTCTGGGGCGGCGTGATCCCCAGTTGCCGGGCATAATTTCGATTCACATTCAGAACCTCGACCTCAAGCACCATACCGCCCACAGGCTGCTCGACCTGACTGATCAGGTCGCTCGCTACTGCAATTGCCTGCGGCGAAGCTCGCAGCGTTAACGTCCGACTGTTGGGATCGAGTTCCGATCGCGTGATGCCCGCGATCTCGCGAACCAATCGCAATGTCTCGGTCATTTGATCCGGAGTTTCCGAACCTGGCAGCAGGACCGTGCGCACGATCGAGACATCGTAGTCCTTGCGCTTTTGCGGCGTATCATCCGTCACAAAAAACAGGTGCTTGGTAAGGGGGCGCCAGAAAGTTCCGGTCATGTCGCCCAGCAAACGCGCCGCCGTCGGAAAATCCACCGCGTTCAATTGGAGCCTCACCGCGCGCGAATGAAGGTCAACGTCAAACGCCACTTCGATACCAAATCGCGCCGCGAGTTGCTCGTACGCACCCTGAGTATCTCCGCGATAATCGAAGCTCTGGACCCCCGGCCGGTAATCGAGATGAACTTCGCCTGCAAGATCGGGCTCCGGCTTCATCCGGACCTGGCCAACATCCGCGGCGCTTAGTTCCGTGAACCGCTCTTTAACCACGCTGTTCGTGGGATCGAGATATCGCGCCCCCAGCAATTCCTGCCGGGCTTGATCGAATTTTCCGAGATCGGCGTCCCGCTCGGCAGCGTTCACCTTTGTCTGAACGAGCCGGCTTCGCGCCATTTCGCGACGGAGCAAATAGCTTCGGTTCTCGGGCGCAAAATTCGTTGCATCCGAGTAGGCAGTGAACGCGCCTTCCCAGTCGTCCTTCAACTCGGCGCGAACTCCCTCCTGATAGGCCTCCTTCGCCTTCTTTGGATCCGGCTTTACTGGCGGCACAGTAGAGGGTAACGACGGCGACTGTGTAGCTGGCAGATTCTTCGAGTTAGCCGTCTGCGATGGCGGCGTACCGGTTGCCTGCTGTCGCGGTTCTGTGAGTGCGGGAATTGCAAAGAGGGCGATCGTAACAAGCGGTGTAACAAACACAGCTGGCTTGAATCGGACCAAACCTGACGCGCTCCTGCCCCTCATAGTCCAGATGAGATGCACATTTTACCGGCTTTGTCAGTTCGTCGCAGTCAACGATCTCACGTTCGCTACGTACACGTAATCCGTGGGCCTCGCCCGGAAATCCGAGCGCGGCAGGTCTCCTCACCTGTGTTGAGCGCGAGTTTCAGTTCCATCAATGAACAGTTAAGAATGACTATCCTATCCAGCTTTTCGTCCGTAAACCGCCGAGCCGGTCGGCGCTTATAAAACGCGCTTGCGTCTGATAAATCAAACAGATAAACTTCCAGTTGTAAGTCAGTTGCAACTAACCTGAGCCTAGAGGCTGTGCGTGATCTCTGCCCTGCTGGTCGCATTGCGTGAAGGCGTCGAAGCCGCACTTGTTGTTGGCATCGTGCTCGTTTACCTCGACCGCAGCGGCCGCCGCGCTCTCAAGACCTACGCTTGGGCTGGCGTAGCTCTCGCCTGCCTTTGCAGCATCATCGCCGCTATTCTCCTCCAGTACTGGGCCATTAGCGAAGATGGATTCGAAGGTGTGCTCATGCTAGCCGCCTCGGCGCTTGTGGTCACGATGATCTGGTGGATGAATCGCGTGGCCCGCACTCTGCGCAAGCACATTGAAGACCGTGTCGAAGTCTATGCGCAGAAGTCCACCCGCGCGGCTGGTTGGGGCATTGGCACTTTCGTGTTTGTAATGGTCGTACGAGAAGGTGCAGAACTCGTTCTCATACTACGCGCCGTCGAACTTTCCAGCGCCGGCGTGCAGGTTTGGGTCGGGACCCTGCTCGGCATCGCGATCGCAGTTGCAGTCGGCATTTTCTTCTTCCAAGGCACGTTGCGTATCCCGCTGCATCGTTTCTTCCGGGCCACGAGCCTCATTCTGATCGTGGTCGCCTTCCAACTGGCACTTACGGGCGTCCACGAAATGAGCGAGGCGATGTGGATATGGTCGAGCAAGACGGAAATGGCCGTAATCGGCCCCATCGTGCGCAACGAAGTCTTTTTCTTCGCCGTAATTTTTGGCGTCGCCGCGCTGGTCGTTTTGCGCGAATGGTTCAGCGCCAGGAAACCTGTCGATGACCCCGCCATGAACTCCGCCGAGCGGCGCAAGCGCGACTGGGAGTTTCGCCGCCAGCGCCGTTGGAGCTTCGCCGCTGCGCTGCTTTGCATCGCTGTGATTATCTCGGTGGCCGCCGATTTCGCCTACGCCCGCGTAACCAACGCCTCCTCTCCCGCAAGAATGCTCACCGCTGAAAACGGCCAGGTTCGCATCCCTCTATCTGAGCTGACCGATTCCAGTTTGCATTTCTACACGGCGGACGTAAACAACAGCACGATCCGCTTCCTCATCGTCCATAAGCTCGATGGTGGCTACGCAGTGGCCCTTGATGCGTGTCAGATTTGCGGACGCGTCGGCTATCGGCAGGACGGTCAGAACGTGATTTGCCGGAATTGTGGCGCCACTATTTACATCCCGTCGATCGGCGAAAAGGGAGGCTGCAATCCGGTTCCCGTAAAATCCACAGTTGCGGAGGGCGAAGTGATCGTCGATCTTTCGGCGCTCGCCGGCGCTAACGCAACGATTCATTCCTGATGTTCGCGCGACTCGTCAAAGAATCGTTTGTCCGCAATCCGCGCCGCAAAGTCCTGGCCGCTTCGGCGTTGATTCTTGGCATGGCCATCGCAACGTCAACTCTAACAGTCGCGCTCGAAGTCGGTGATCGCCTGGCGCGCGAATTTCGCAGCCTTGGCGCGAACCTTCTCGTCACCCCGCAGTCGGATACTCTCCCGGTCGAAATCGGTGGCGTTGATTACCGCCCAGTCGACGCCGGAGCCTACCTCAACGAAGCCGATCTCGGAAAACTGAAGACGATTTTCTGGCGCCACAACATTCTCGGTTTCACGCCGTTTCTCGACGTTCCTGTTTCAATCGAAACGCCGCAAGCTTCCAAAACTCTCGCAGCCACGCTGATCGGCACTTGGTACAAGCACGCCGTCCCTGTCCCCGATGGAACCAACTTCACCACAGGCGCCAGTTTCACGCACCCCTGGTGGACGGTTCAGGGCCGCTGGTTCCACGATGACGCGAACGAGTGCCTCGTCGGCGCTTCACTCGCTGCCACATTTCCCGGTGGCCTCGCCCCCGGGGCCACAATTCAGGTGGCAGTCCCCGCCGCCGGCGACGCTCCGCCCGAAACAACTTCCCTGCTTGTCACCGGAATCATTTCGACTGGCGATGCCGAAGATAACGCGATCGTGACGCCTCTATCGATCGCTCAAAATCTTTCCAGCCATCCCGGACAATTCCGCCAGCTCTTCGTGAGCGCCCTGACAAAGCCTGCCGACGCGCTCGCCTCTCGCGATCCCAAGTCCCTCACGCCCACCGAATACGACCGGTGGTTCTGCTCGCCCTACATCTCATCGATTAGCTATCAGATCGGGCAGGTGCTGCCGGGCACCGACGTGCGCGCCATTCGCCGTGTCGCCGAAACCGAAGGCCGCGTTCTCTCGCACGTGAGTCTGCTGCTCTGGGTCGTCACCCTCGCCGCTCTGATCGCCGCAGCCCTCGCCATCGCCGCCACTTCAGCCGCCACCATTCTGGATCGCCAGGCCGAAATTGGTGTGATGAAAGCGATCGGCGCGACGAACGCCCTCGTGGCCGGTCTTTTTCTCGCCGAGGAGTTGATGCTGGCGCTCGTCGGCGGCCTCATCGGCTTTGTGTTCGGCGCGGGCCTCGCTCACTTCCTCGGCGCCGCCGTATTCGGCTCTCCCGCATCCCCGCGCGTCATCTTGTTGCCGGTTGCGCTTGGTCTCGCAGCTCTCGTTGCCGTTGCGGGCAGTCTCCTTCCTCTGCGGCGCGCCGCACATTTTGATCCCGCGCCGATCCTCCGGGGCGAGTGATGTTCGGCCGCCTCCTCTGGAAACTGGTGCGCGGTAACGGTGGTCGTCTGGTTGTCGCACTGATTGCCGTCATCAGCGGTGCCGCGGTCATTTCCGCGCTGTTGAATCTCGAATTCGACGTCACCGGCAAATTGACGCAAGACTTTCGCGCGCTGGGCGCGAACCTTGTTGTCAGCGCCCGCGCCATCGGCAACGTGAACGCATCCGGCGCCTCAACCGGTCTCTCGGCGCTGCCAAGCTCAGCCGGCCTGTTAGACCAGCGCGAGGTGATGGGCAAAATCGAAAACCTCCGCTCGCAGGCTGTTACCGGCGCCGCACCATTTCTTTACGTGATCGCGCGCGTTGGCGACACTCCCGTCGTCGTGGCAGGCACCTGGCTCGACCAAGCTGGTCAGGTCGCCCCGACCTGGAAAATCCAAGGCGACTCGGCCGTCTCGCGAGAAGACGAAATACGCTGCCTCATCGGTCGCGATGTAGCGCGAGAATTTCATCTCTCGCCTCGCTCGATGCTGGCCCTGCAGTATGTGGATCGCAGCGTGCAACTTCGTGTCGCCGGGATTGTCGACTCAGGCGGAACCGAAGACAGCCAAATCTTCGTGAATCTCCCAATCGTCCAGCGCCTCGCCGCGCTCCCCGGAAAAATTCAGCTCGTGCAACTCAGCGTCAGCGGTTCGTCCGCAAGCATCTCCGCCTACGCTTCCCGTCTTGCCAGTTCCCTTCCCGCGTGCGATGTCCGGCCAATCCCTCAAGTCACCGAGGCGGAAGGCAATCTCCTCGGGCGCACGCAACTCCTGATCGTTTCGATGGTGGTCTTGATCCTCGTCCTGACCGCGCTTTGTGTTCTAGCAACCATGGCCGCGCTCGCCATGGAGCGCCGCGCCGACGTCGGCCTGATGAAAGCGCTCGGCGGCTCCATCTCGCGCATCGTGGCTCTATTTCTCGCTGAGGTTGGCGCTCTCGGCGCGCTTGGTGGCTTGCTGGGCTGCGTTTTCGGCATTTTGCTTGCGCAGTGGATGGGCCAGCGTGTTTTCGGAACGCCGGTCTCGCCTCGCTGGGAAATTTTCCCGCTGACCATCGCGCTCATGGTAGGCGTAGCATTGGCCGGCGCGCTGCCGCTCCGAATGCTGGGACGAATAAAGCCAGCAGCGATTCTAAGAGGAGAGTAATTGCCTCTGGTCGTTCAAGTCGAGGATCTGCGCAAGCAATTCGGCAACGTTCGCGCGCTTGACGGCGTTTCCTTCGCTGTTGAAGCCGGCGAGTGGATCGCCATTACGGGGCCGTCCGGATCGGGCAAGACGACCTTGATCAATATTCTCGGTGGCCTCGACACCCCCACGTCTGGCAAAGCCGTTGTCGACGGCGCCGACGTCGCGCGGCTCGATGAGTCCGGGCTGACGCGTTTTCGGGCAGAGAAAATCGGCTTCGTCTTCCAGCAGTTTCATCTCGTCCCTTACCTGACGGCCGTTGAAAACGTCATGCTCGCGCAATACTTTCACAGCACCACGGACGAGAAAGAAGCGCGCGAAGCTCTCGCACGCGTCGGCCTCGCCGATCGCACCGAGCATCTTCCTGCGCAGCTTTCCGGAGGCGAGCAGCAGCGCGTCGCCGTGGCACGCGCCTTGATCAACCAGCCGAAGCTGATTCTGGCGGATGAGCCCACTGGCAATCTCGACGAAGCAAACGAGGAAATCGTCCTGAATCTGTTGCGGGAATTGCATTCCGAAGGACACACTATCTTGATGGTGACTCACGCCCCCGCGATCGCCCAACTCGCCGATCGCCGCATCGATCTCGCCCACGGCCGCCTCGCTCATCTCTCGCAACTTTCTCGCTGATTATCTTCACCGTTAGCACGATCTCCCGCGCAGCCGAACCCCGAAGAATTCAGATTTGCATACCAGGAAATTTGCAATTGTCAGGCGTCGGCCGTCCTTCATTACATTGCTCGTACAATCAAGATTGACAATATGGAAGCGCCCGGCTGAACATCGGGTATGCCAGAGGGCCTGGAAGGAATTGTCGCAGCCTCCACTCGGCTGAGCCAAGTGGACGGCGAGGCCGGCCGCCTGATCCTGGCCGGGTACGCCGTTGAAGACCTGGCGCCCCACGCAACCTTTGAGGAGGTCGCCTATCTCTTCCTCGACGGCCGTCTGCCCGGCCCGTCCGAGCTTGCAGAGTTCTCACACAATCTCGCCTCTCGCCGCTCCTTGCCTCAGGCCGTAACGCAACTCCTTCGTGAGGCAGCCGTCGCCAAATCCCCCATCATCGACGCCCTGCGTGTGGCTGCTGCGGCGCTCAGCCTGGGCCGGCGGGAAAATCCGCTCGAGGACTCGCTGACAGCCATCGCTGCGTTCCCCACGATCGTCGGGTCGTATTGGCGCCTTCAGAACAGCGAAACGCCCGTGCCGGCTCGCTCCGATCTCTCTCACGCCGCTCATTACCTCTATCAGCTGGCTGGCACGGCCCCGAGTCCGGAACGCACCCGCGCGATGGAGACGTATCTCAACACCGTCTGCGACCACGGCCTTAACGCCTCTACCTTCGCCGCGCGCGTGATTATTTCCACCCATTCGGACGTGATCTCGGCCATTACCGGTGCGGTCGGCGCGCTTAAAGGCCCGCTGCATGGCGGCGCGCCCGGCCCCGCACTGGATATGGTTCTGGAAATTGGAACGCCCGAGCGATCCGAAACGGTGATTCGTGCCAAGCTCGATCGTGGGGAACGCCTCATGGGATTCGGCCATCGCGTCTATCGCGTACGAGATCCTCGCGCCGACGTCCTCGCTCAGGCAGCGCGACAATTTTTTTCAGCGGGAGGCGATAAACGTCTCTACGATCTCGCGCTTGCTGTCGAAGCTACTGCTCTGCGTCTGCTTCGCGAATACAAGCCGGATCGTCGGCTACACACTAACGTCGAGTTCTACACAGCGCTGTTGTTGCACGGCCTTGGCTTGTCCTCTGAATTGTTCACGCCGACGTTCGCCGTGGGACGAGTCCTTGGCTGGTCCGCGCACTGCCTGGAGCAACTTCGGGATGGGAAACTGATCAGGCCGCAATCCGCTTATGTTGGCCCAGTCGGCCTTCAATACAATGCCGCGCCGACTGCCACTCGGTCGTAAAAATCACCACGCGCGACAAAAAGCCGCATTTACGACCCGATGAGAAATCTGTATTGCGCCGCGGTCAGCGGCACCACCGACAGCCGCCCTTGCCGCACTAACGGCGAGTCGCTGAACAGCTTGTTCGCCTTGATCTCCGCCAGCGTAATCGGCTTGCTCAGCGCCTTCCCTGCCTTGATCTCGATCATGGGATTCTTCGGATTCGACGTGTCCGCCGAAATCACGGAAGCCGTCCCGACCGCGCTCTTGCGATCACCCGTCTCATAAATCACGAGTTTGGTTCCAGGAGTCATCTCGCGCAGATTCCGTAACGCGACTGGATTGGATACGCCGTCCCATTCCGTTTGCCCGTCTCGTTTCAAATCTTCGAATGAATACTCTGACGGCTCCGTCTTCAACAGATATTCCGCCATCACCGCACCTCGAATTTCATATCTCGATTCCGTGGGTGACATTCTACACTGGCGACTCAATTCCCGCCCCTGGCCATCTCCCGGGCGGGGCCGCGCATCTGTATACTGTCCACTCGAAAAAACAACGGAGTCGCCTCAGGTTTCCACCAGGATGCAAAAGCCCGGTCATCTGTTTGCCCTAATTCTCGTCCTCGTTGTTCCCTTGCTGCTGTTCGCGGGAAATGAATCCACGAATGCGCGCAACACCGGTCCGTCGCAAAGCTCGGCTGATGATCCCCAGCGCTCGCAAGCCACCGACACCCCCAAGAGCTGCGACGCCCGCTCTCTAATGTTTAATTTCGACGATTATCGAGACGGCGAGCCCGCTCGCCAGGTTCCTATCTGGCATTTCGGCGACAGTTCCGCATTCTTCTTTGCTGCCGGCATGACCATCGACGCCGATGGCGCACCCAACGCCTACAATCCCGAAAACACCGGCCTCGACGATCTCTCCAACGCTGGCTCGCCTGGCCACTGGGACGGAGTTCTTCAAGATGGCGACGGCAATCCGCTCGTCCAAGGTCCCAGCGATCCCTTTCCCGGCTATTACATCTCCTGCACTGCCCTCGCCGACCGGTCGAAGCCGCCTCTCGATCCTACGCGCTTCGTCGACGCGTCGCGGATCCCTTACATCGTTCTCCCGCGCGAAGTCGCGCGACAAACCGGCGCCTGGCTCGGCGACTTCGCCGTCGTGATGAACGCGCGCAGCGGCAAATATTCCTACGCGATTTTCGCGGATGTCGGCACGCTCGGCGAAGGCTCGATCGCGCTCGCGGACAATCTCGGCATTTGGTCGGACGCGCGCCAGGGCGGCCGGCGCGGCGGCATTTTCTACGTCGTCTTCCCCGGTTCCGGCAATGGCCGGCCGCGCGCACTGGATGAGATCAATTCCGAGACGGAAAAAGCCTTTCAGGAATGGGGAGGCGAAGCGCAAGCCGGCTCCTGCGCCAAGGACCTCGTCCCCAATCGCCCTTTCTGGCTTCCCTGAAGGTCAGTGCGACTCGTCCCGCCTCGCCTCTGTGCTTCGACACGCTCTGATAGAATGAAGTTGTGCCTTTGCCACTCGACTCCCGCAAGAAACCTGTCGATGTGAAAGTGCGTGTCTCGACCGGCGAAGGCGTCGAAATCACTTGGTCGGACGGGCACACCAGCCACTACGATTTTCACTACCTGCGCGATCACTGCCCTTGTGCGACGTGCAACGACGAACGCGAGAAGAAAGCGCAGGACGAAGCCAAGGGAATCAAGACGGAACTCTTGCCCATGTACAAGCCGCGCGTGAAGGCCAACTCTGCCTCAGCCGTCGGCAACTACGCGATTCAAATCAACTTTTCCGACGGACACGCCACTGGCATCTACAGCTTCAGTCACCTTCGCGAAATCTGCCCTTGCGAATCCTGCCGCGCCGAGTTTCGCCATTCCGAACCCGCCATTAGCGCTTGAAGCTTGCCTGCCGAAAGGCACGAATCCCTCTTCATAATCTCCGCCGCGCCGGATCGTTTGCGTGAGGGAATTTACTTCTGGCTTATCAAATACAAATCCGCGTGTCCGCCGGGACGCGCGTAGACAATCGTCGAAAGGTCCTTCGAAATATCATAGCCATTGCCGTTGTAATACAGCGGAAAAGCGAACGGCACTTTCAGCGCAACTTGCGGCGTCCCAACCAAATTTCCGTCCTTCCATCCTTGACGCCACACAGTCACCTCGCCTCCCCCTGAGGCGACCACATACAGAAAAGACTTGCCATCGCTCGCAAACGCCGGCGCAAACGTGGCCACACTTGGAAGCAGCAACCTGCATTCTTTAGTCGCGACCGCAATCTGGTAGATTCCGTTTTTCTCGCCGCCCTGTATGACCGACAGCAGGTACTTTCCGGCCCGATCAATGTCCACAGGATAGCCGCAGTTTTTGACGAGCGGTTCCAGGCTCGGTGCGCCCACAGTCCATTTCCACGCGCTAGGAATTGTCCTGGATGCTTCGGCGGCGCCCACAAAGATCGTGTTCTGGTCTCGGCCCCACATCACGTTCCCAATGTGCCCGCCAGGTGACGGAATCTGACGAAGACCGCTGCCATCCACTCCCACCATATAAGCTGTGGCCGATGCGCCTGGTCCTTTTCCCCTGTCATCGAAAGCAAGATATCGGCCATCTGGCGACCACATATCCGTGTCCAGGGCTTGTCCCGTCGCCAATTTCACCTTGTGGTCGCCGTCGATATCAGACATCCAGAGTTCGGTTCCGTTCGCCCCTAGCGCGATATACATGACGCGCTTCCCGTCCAAAGAAAGAGCTGGCTGAACTACATTCTGCTCGTCCACGATCTCCGTCGATTGCTTCGTGCGCACGTTATAAGTCGTCAGCGAACCCGAGGACTTCCCGTTCACGAAGTAAATACCTTTGTCACCAGGAGCCCGCATTGGCGACATGTCCGGCCCGGTTCCAGACGTCACCTGCGTCAAGCCCCGGTCGTCGAGATCGTATCTCCAAATATTTTGTATCCCATTCGAGGTTCGGCTTAGCAAGACTGACTTGCCCGGATCGTCCCAGGCTATCCCGCTCGGATCGCCCGACACTTCGCCCAAGTCGACCATCTGATGGCTGCCCAGGCTGATTCGGAAGAGGTGGAAATTGGGTGAGCCTCGCTGCACGCCTCCACCCAGCAGTTCGTTCCCTCCCGGAAATACGAGTAGTGAATCGAAATATTGCCCCGCAGTTTCGTACACCAGTTGCTCGTTCAGACCGGTCTTGTCGGCGCGATAAATTCCCGGGCTGTAAGTCTTCTCATAGAAGAGCGACGCACCGTCCGGTGATGGCACCAACAGACTGGCCGCCGCCACTTGCGCCGGGGTGCCCCCTAACGCCGGAACGGCCCATATCTCATCGCGCCCGAGAGTTTTCCTGTAATAGATCTGCCTGCCGTCTGCCGAAAAGCTGGTCAGCACCTTGTCTCCGGCATCATTTGTAAGTTGTAGTGGTTCGCCGCCTGACGTCAGCATCAGGAACACTTGCGCCACGTCCTTCACCGGGGACACGAACGTGACCGCGTGCCCGTCCGGGGCAAGCATCGCCCCATACATCGGCTTGTTCCACTGGCTGATCTGTACGATTCTAGCTGGTCCACTCGGTACGCTTGCATGGGGCCAGAAGTAGGCCGCGATCGCCCCCGCAATCAAAACCACAGCTGCGACCGTTCCCCACACTACGTACTTTTTCCTCGGAGGCTCTGCAACCACGCTGACGGATCCGGAAGAAGGCTGCGCGGCGGCACTGGAAGTGGGCTGCTCCGCAGCCGTCGCGCTTCGCGAAGCCGATATTCGACCCGAGCCGCTGTCCCTTCGCAGCCTTTTCAAATCGGCGCGCATTTCCGCGGCGGACTGATATCGCAGGTCGCGATCCTTCTCGAGCGCCTTGTTGATAATATCTTCGAGTCTTGCTGGCACCTCTGGGTTCAGACGCACGGGTGCGACCGGCGTCTGATTTAGGATGGCTTCCGTAACCACTCCTGACGTATCTCCGCGAAAAGGCAAAGTCCCCGTCGCCATTTCATACAGCACCACGCCGAACGAAAACAGATCGGTGCGCGCGTCCAACTCTTTTCCCCGCACCTGCTCCGGAGACATATACGCGACCGTACCAATCGTCGTCCCGGGGCTCGTCAACAATGCATCCGCGGTCACGGTCGGCATCGACGAGACGCCAATCCCCTGCGCGATCCGTGCCGCAGGAACTAGTTTCGCCAACCCAAAATCGAGAATTTTCGCGTGACCCCGCTTGGTAATGAAAATGTTCGCCGGCTTGATATCCCGATGGACCACGCGCTCCGAGTGCGCTGCGTCCAGTCCGTCCGCCACCTGCACCGCCAGTTCGAGCAGCTTTTCAATCTCCATCGGACGGCCGCTGATTTCACGCTTGAGCGTCACACCGTCGAGAAACTCCATGGCGATGAACGCTTGCCCATTCTCTTCGCCAATCTCATAAACCGTGCAGATGTTCGGGTGATTGAGGGCTGAAGCTGCCTGGGCCTCGCGGCGGAACCGCTCGAGCGCCTGCGGATCCCGCGCCACATCGTCCGGCAGGAACTTCAGCGCCACGAACCGCCCCAGGCGCGTGTCCTCCGCCTTGTACACCACGCCCATCCCGCCCCCGCCGAGCCGCTCGACGATGCGGTAGTGTGAGATTGTTTGGCCAATCATCTGGAATCGCGTAACACGCTGACCAGCAATCTTATGCACGACTCAGATGCGAGTCAACGCGCGGTTCTTGCCGCGGCGGCCGATCCACGCTTCACGGGCCGCATCGCCGCCCAAAGGGCCGACACCCCGGCCCGTCGTGTCTACTGCGGCGCGGTCCCCGTGCTGCTCGATGAGCATCCAAATTATTTATCAGCTCTATTCATGAAACGGATCTCGACGCACACTTCATTTCATTTAGATTTCAACGTATAGTTAGTCCCCGCATCTTAATAAAATCCTTATGGCCTCAAACGCTACCGGCTCCTCGCTGTCCCAATCCGTAAGGCCTGTCGCCAAAGTCCTCGTGGCCACCACGGCCATGCTCGCTTTTATTTCCTTCTGGCGCGCTGCCGCCGTCGTACTCAACGATCTTGGCTCCTCCGCCTTCTACGCGGGCGCCATCGCGGAACACTTCGTCGGCAAGACCGCCCCTTGGTTCGTCCTCGCGATCATGCTCTTCGCTTTCGCCGTCCAGCAGCTTTACTACGAAAGCTGCGGCATGTTCGTTCGTGGCGGCGTCTACCGCGTCGTGAAGGAAGGCATGGGCGAGACGCTTGCGAAATTTTCCGTTTCTGCCCTGATGTTCGACTACATCCTCACCGGCCCGATCAGCGGAGTATCTGCCGGCCTCTACCTCGTGGGTCTGCTGAATGAATTATTCCACTATGCCCACATCAACCTGGTGTTGCCAGTAAACGTCGGCGCGGCCGTTTTCGCTGCGATCGTCACGCTTTACTTTTGGTGGGAAAACGTCAAAGGCATTCCCGAATCCAGCGAAAAAGCGCTCCGCATCATGTACGTCACCACGTTGATGGTGATCATCATGATTGCCTGGTGCGGCTATACGCTGCTCGTGCGCGGCGCTCATTTGCCGCCCTTGCCCCATCTGAAAAACATCGTCTACGCCAACGATTCCCTCGGATGGCTCCGCCATACCTCGCTTCCCTACACCATCGGACTGATCGGCATCCTCATCGGTCTCGGCCATTCCGTCCTCGCCATGAGCGGCGAAGAAACCATGGCTCAGGTGTACCGGGAAATCGAGCATCCCAAGCTGCAAAACCTGAAAAAAGCCGGCTTGGTCATCTTCCTCTACAGCTTGATCTTCACCGCGGGCGTCGCGTTTTTCGCCGTAATGATCATTCCGGACTCGGTCCGCAACAGCTACTCCGATAACCCGATCAGCGGACTCGCCATGTATCTCGCCGGTCCCCTGTCTTTGCGGCTGGCGTTTCGCTCCTTTGTCGTGGTCGTCGGCGTTTTGATGCTCGCGGGAGCCGTGAACACCGCAATCGTTGGGTCCAACGGAGTTCTGAACCGCGTCTCCGAAGATGGCATTCTCCCCGACTGGTTTCGCCATCCCCATCGCCGCTACGGCACCTCCTACCGCATCCTCAACTTGGTCGTCGGCCTCCAGCTTCTGACCATCGTCCTCAGCCGAGGCAACATCTTCGTCCTCGGCGAAGCCTACGCCTTTGGCGTGATGTGGAGCTTCGCTATGAAGGGACTGGCTGTCTTGGTCTTGCGCTACAAACAGCCCGGCGGCCGCGAATTCAAGGTCCCGCTGAATTTCATGATCGGAAAAACGGAAATTCCCGTTGGAGTCGCCCTGATCACCGTCGCGCTGTTCGCGCTCTGCATCATCAATCTTTTCACCAAACAGGTCGCGACCATCTCCGGGGCCGCGTTTACGGTGATTTTCTTTGTCGTCTTCGAGATCTCCGAACGCGTCACGAAGAAGAGAGCCGGCTTGCATACGGAGCTCGACAAGTTCAACTTAGCGCAAGCCGCCGATCTGACGCGGGAGAACGTTGGTGTGCGGCCCGGCAACATCCTCGTGCCCGTCAGCAACTACTACGCGCTCTATCCTCTGCAAGCCGCCCTCCGTCGCGCCAAACGCCGCGAGGCGGAAATCGTCGTGCTCCACGTGCGCATGCTGCGCCGTGCCGCATCCGGCGAATACGACCTCGCTCCGGATCAGCTCTTTACCAATATCGAGCAATTGCTTTTCACGAAAGTTCTCTCCATGGCGGAAAAAGAGGGCAAGCCCGTCCGGCTGGCTATCGCTGCGGCAAATGACCTCTGGGAAGGAATCCTGCGAACTGCTGCCAACCTGCAATCGAGCGCTATCGTCGCGGGCAGCTCGTCAAAAAGCACCACGATCGAGCAAGCACGCGAAATTGGCATCGCCTGGGAGCGCATGCCCGACCCAAAACCGCGCGTAACTCTCGAGCTTTTCACTCCCACGGGACAGGAACAGATCTTTTACCTCGGCCCCCACGCCCCGCGGCTTACTCCCAAGGAAATTGATCTGCTTCACAAGGTTTGGCTCGAGCTAAGCGATCAACTCCCCGGCTGCGAGCTCCACCACCATGACATCGTCCATTTCGCGCTCGCTGAAGTGGAACGCGAAATGGCCCAGGGTCAGGACCACGATGTTCTCGACCGTCTGCGGGAACACCTCCACGAGATCGAGAGTCGCCGCTCGAATTAATCGCGCGCCTTCGGAGAGAAAATCAGCCTAGCGAATCTCCGACGTGCAATTCGGGCACCGCGTAGCCTGTATGGGAATCGACGTGTGGCAGTACGGGCACTCTTTTGTCGTCGGCGCTGCGGCTGGCGCGGGCTTTTGCCACCGGTTCACCTGCCGCACGATCAAGAAAATCACAAACGCGACAATCACAAAATCGATCACCGTGTTCAAGAACGTTCCGTAATTGATTGTCGCCGCCCCCGCCGCCTTCGCAGCCGACAGCGTTGGATAATGCGTCCCAGAGATGTTGAGGAAAAGACTCGAAAAATCCACTCGGCCCAGAATCAGCCCGATGGGCGGCATGATGACGTCGTTTACTAGCGACGTCACGATCCGCCCGAACGCCGCGCCGATGATGATGCCGACCGCCATATCCAGCACGTTTCCCCGCATCGCGAATTCTTTGAATTCTTTCAGCATGACGGCTTCCTCCTGCACCGCGGCTCATCCAGATTTGGCCCATGCCCCCCGGGCACTCTGTGGCGCGCGAGCTTAGCGAACAACGGAGGCTCTGGCAAGGGTCAGGCCTGCAACTGGCAAGCTCGCCTAACCTTGCCCGAGCCGGCAGGACTCGTACGCAAGAAAGGTATTTTCTTGGTATCCGTTGTTTGAAACACGACGCCGCCCCTAACCCTGCGACATGGCGGCGCGTCTTTTGGACTGGTATACTAACCGTCTTTTGAACTGCACCTTTTTGCTGTCCATGCGTATCTAATCTGCGGGAGATTTAAGTGCAAAAAGTCATGATCATCGGGAGCGGTTGTGCGGGTCTGACCGCCGCCATCTACGCCGCACGAGCCGACTTGCAACCGGTTGTGATCGACGGCCATGAGCCCGGTGGACAGCTGGCTTTGACCACGCTCGTTGAGAATTTTCCCGGCTTTCCCGAGGGCATTATCGGTCCCGAACTGATCGAAAACACTCGAAAACAGGCGGAGCATTTTGGAGCTCAAATTCGTCCGGGCACAGTCAGCGCCGTCGATCTAAGCCGGCGGCCGTTCAAAGTCACGGTGGGCAAGGACGTAAACGAGGTTGAAACTCTGATCATTGCTGCCGGCGCATCTGCGCGTATGCTTGGTCTCGAATCCGAGCGTCAACTGCTTGGCTACGGCGTCTCCACCTGTGCCACCTGTGACGGCGCCTTCTTTCGCAACCGCGAAATCGCGGTCGTCGGTGGCGGCGACACCGCCATGGAAGAGGCCAACTTTCTCACGAAGTTCGCCAGCCGGGTGAACCTGATTCACCGTCGCAGTGAATTTCGCGCATCAAAGATCATGCTCGATCGCGCTCGCGCCAACGAAAAAATCGTTTTCATGACGCCCTACGTGATCGACCATGTCCACAATGTTGCCAACAAGGCCGTCGACTCCGTCAGCCTCCGCAACGTCGATACGGACAAGATCTCGACCATACCCGTCGAAGGCGTGTTCGTTGCCATTGGTCACGATCCCAACACCAAAGTCTTTAAGGGCCAGCTCGAGATGGATAGCGACGGCTACATCATCACTCACGACGGCCCAAAGACCAGCATTCCCGGCGTATTCGCCGCGGGCGATGTGCAGGACCGGCATTACCGTCAAGCCGTCACTGCGGCTGGTTCAGGCTGCATGGCTGCTCTCGAAGCAGAACGCTTCCTCGCCGCCAACGGACACTGACCTGCGCGTGCCGTATCGCCCACACCGGTCATTCTGAGCGACGCGTAGCGCACCGAAGAATCCCTCTTACTTCTGACGACGCGCCCTGCATCCAACGTGTCTTTACCGGCCTCAGACGTGTCGCTTTCGAAACCTCACTCTGTGCGAATGTTTGTCACCACCGCCCCTGAAAACTAGAATTGTTTCAGGCGTCCCGGCCCTCCATCCTGCAGTTAATTGATGCATTTCAACTTGATCTGAGGTGACTATCATGCGCACGAATATTTGTGTGAGGGCGCCATACCTGGCTTTGCTCCTCCTGCTCGCGGTTGGCGGCTGCAATCATTCCAACAGCTCTTCAAACTCAACCGGCTCCAACTCTGGCCAGTCCGGCGCTGCGGTTCAGAGCCCTTCCTCAGGCTCCTCATCTTCCGCGGCCCAAACACAAGCAGCCCCACCTCCCGTGGTGATTCCCGCCGGGCGGACTTTGGTCGTCACACTCGATGAAAACATCAGCACCAAGACCAATTCCAGCGGAGACCAGTTCGCGGCGTCGCTCGCTGAACCAGTGCGAGTGAACGGTGAAGAAATCTTGCCGGTCGGAACCAGAGCGCGCGGAACGGTCGTCGATGCCGATTCCGCCGGACGCGTCAAGGGCGGAGCCTCTCTTGCCCTCGAGCTCGATGCACTGACGGTCGGAGGCGAGAAATACCGAATCGAAACGTCCGAACTCGAAGAAGCCGGCAAGGGTCGTGGCAAGCGCACTGCAGTCGGCGGCGGAGGCGGGGCCGCCTTCGGCGCCATTATCGGTGCGCTCGCCGGTGGCGGGAAAGGTGCGGCGATTGGAGCCGTCGCTGGCGGTGGCGCTGGCACCGCTGGAGCCGCATTCACGGGCAATCGCGACATCACTGTGTCAGCCGAAACCAGGCTGCACTTCAAACTGAAGCGTTCGCTGACGCTTCCCGCCTCGACAGCGTCATCGCAAAACGGAACCGAAACTCCTCGCGGAGTCAGCTGATCGAAAGCATTTCACTCCGCGATGCGAGTGCCTGCCGCCTGGTTCCAAGCAGTGCCCTATCCGAGTGTATCTCCGGGCTTGAGCGCGTGAATCTCCAGCCCGGAGATATCCTTGGTTAGTTCTCGCAGTTTCTCTGGCGTCCCCGTCAGCACTGGAAACGTTGCGAAGTGCATCGGGACTACGTGCTTCACTCCTAGCAGTCGGATCGCAAATGCCGCCTCGCGCGGCCCCATCGTGTAGAAATCGCCGATCGGTAGCATCGCCACGTCCGGCGAGTAAAGTTCGCCAATGATTTTCATATCGCCGAAGACAGCCGTGTCTCCCGCGTGATAAATCGTCAACCCGCCCGGCAGCCTCACGATGTAACCGCACGCCTCCCCGCCATACACAATCTTGTCCCCGTCCTGAATCCCGCACGAGTGCACCGCGTGCACCATGGTCACTCCGATCTCGCCTAGCTTTTGCGTCCCGCCCTTGTTCATTCCACTCGTGTTCGCAACGCCTTTTGATTCCAGCCAAGCGCACGTCTCGTGAATCCCCCCCACCTGAGGCCTGAACTCGTTCGCCAGCGCCACCGCATCCGCAATATGGTCGAAGTGGCCATGCGTGATCAGCATCGTGTCCAGCCGCGAAAATCTCTTCAGCGGCTCGGGACACGCCGGATTCGTCTGCACCCACGGATCGATCACCACGACTTTTCCGCCCGGCAACGTGATGCGGAACGCCGCGTGTCCCAGCCATGTCAGTTTGTTTCCACGCGTATCGAGCATTTCAGCGCGCCTCCCGCGCAGCCCTTCATTTGTGCAGTAGGGGTTTCGTCTTGTCAACCCGCTTTCAGCGGGCGCGGGCAGTCCTCCGCCCTAAGTGCGCCATTCAAGACGGGCAGATTCCAGTGGCCTAGCCGAGTGCTTAGCTGTTTCTGGTGCGACGGCGTGCAGCAAAACTATGCGGACTTTGCGAAAGGCTCGATGAATTTCGCCTTGGTCGGCTGATACACTAGATACTTCCGGCTCGGATCGGAAATTGTGAGTTCCACGACTCGCTTCTTCACGTCGTCCAGCCCGATGACCGTCTCTACCCAGATGAACGCACCCGTGGCATCTTCCGTGAACAGGTCGTAAGCGATTTTCCTGGCTTCCAGTTCGCTTGACATCATGCCCCATCCCCTTTGTGCGCCGAAGATGTCGCCCCGTCTTTGCTGATCGCGACCACTACCGTGCCCCCGTGAAAAATGCAGTACTCGCCTGGGGCTCTCGCAGCCATCCTGTTCATCAGATCGGTCGCTCGCGACAGGTCGCCTACGCTTCCTAGCCACATCGGCCTTCCCGAGGTTTTGATGAATATGTCATACCCGACGTTCATTCAGGTTCCTCCCCATGGCCGTCGACGTCTGGGGTTGACAGAAACGGAATCGCTTCCACCCGGACGACCATCTCCGTCACGGGCACAGACTAAACTAAGTTTTTACTGTATTGCAATTTTTGATATCAATTGATATCAAAAATTTGTGGGTGACGACCGCACGGTCCTCCTGATCAACTGCTCCACTGAGGAGGCCAAGACCATTCGGGATCGGGCGGAGGCGGAGCGCCGCACCCTCAGCGGATACGTCCTCCATACAGTCATGCGGGCGGTATTGTTCGAGGAGAGGCTCTCCGACAAAATTAGCAGGTTGCAGGCACTCAATCGAACGCTTTCGAGAGGCCCTCTTCGCCCTCCAGGTCCTCGAACGACCATCCTGTTGCGCTGTAATAAGGAGGAGTCCAGGCGAATACGGCTGACCGCCGCAAGAAGGGAAATGAGTATCAGCGCCTTCGTGCTCCACTCCCTCAGGCGTGCCTGGACCGTGGCGGGCCTGTCAGCACCCTCGGACCGGATCAAGTGAGGAGAAAACCGAAAGCTCGAACGACGGGGTGTTTCAAAGCTGGGTTTGCGGCCGCGCGAACCCTAATTCCCTGCATACACCTGCTTGGCGGAAGCATTTGTTGCCATCGGCGACGCCAGGATCAACCGGATCGCATCCTCAAACGCCTGCCGGTTTCTCTGCCCGACAAAATAACGGGCAATGTGCCCGTCGCGCCCGTAAAACACCGTTTGTGGCATCGTGCCTCGCCACTCCGGGTTCACGCCTTGATAAAAGGTGTCTGCATCGATCCCAATTCTCTGCCGGTAATTCGGAAACCCAGGATGATTATCGGTCAAAAACTGCCGCACCAAATTCATGTCCTCATCCGAGTCGAGGCTCACGCCTACCACCGCCAGCCCCTGAGGGCCGTACTGCTTCGCCAGGTCCACGATCATCGGGTATTCCACGCGGCACGGCTCGCACCATGTCGCCCAGAACGTGACCAGCAGCGGTCTTCCGTGGTACTTCCCGACCACCGCTTTGTAGCCGCCTAGGTCGATCATGCCAGGATCGCTCCCGGCGGTTTTGTCGGCTTTCGAAGCCGGCGGACCAGGCGCGGCATGGGCTGGTTTCGCGCCGATTGTCGCCAACAGCAGAAACGCCAACGCCGCGGCCGAGACCAAACGGGATGGTATACGCATGGCTGCCCCCTCACCACTTTCCCCAATTTTACAGACCTGTCGGCCAGCCCGGCCGCTCGCCGTAAAACCTGTGCCGCAAAGATTACGATTGGCGCGTCTGGATACGGGCTAGGTCCCGCGTTTTCCGCCTAGCAGTAATGAAACGCCCGCACTGTAGCGGAAATTATTTTGCCGGTTGCTCAGGCCATCTGGAATCTTCGTCATGAAGTACTCCGCTTGTAGCGGACGCAATGAAAAATGCTCCGACACTCGGAAGTCGATCCCGCCCCCGGCAGTCATTGCGAAGTGGCTTTGCCATCCCAGCTGTTCGAGTCCAGAGCTTGTTGCTACCCCTCCCACTAAAACCTGGACGAAGAGCGTGGCCCTCTTACTTCTGAGATTTACTCGAGGTCCGAAAAGATACGGGATCGCCGCCCCGCCGCCACCGGTCACGGAATTTGTGGCCCACAAGCCCGACAAATCACCAACCGCGCCGAGCCATCGATTCACGTTGTAAACCAGTTCACCATCGCCTCCATTCCCATTGAACGTCTGCGACGGCTGCTGCCCGACCACATTTGTGTTTACGTTGATGCGAACGTATTCGTATCCGCCGTACAGCTCAAGCATCGCCGGATCCTGCTGTGCTCGAATCGGCTGTGACCACGCCAGCGCCGCAAACAAGAAACCAACAGCCACGAATTCCCGCATTCTCACGCCTCCTCCGCTCTCGATGGAGCTGACGCGTCCGCGTTTCTGGCCCTGTCGGTAAGGCCAGTCAGAGGGATGGAAGGGTCAATTCGTTGCCTTGCCCAATTCTCTTGCCCAATTGGATTTGTCTAGCTCCCCTCTCGGCCCCATCGCCCCTCGGGACGCGGCCAAATGGGCGTTTTCGGCAGTTTTTGCGTGTGTCGTTTCATACAGCACATTTATTGTTGACAGCGTCTCATCGTTTGACCGCTTCTAAAGGCGTGTGCTAGCGTAGCCAGCGTCGCGTTTCGGACACTTTTTTCTGGGGGAAAGTACAATTTCTGGACTGGCAGCCCTTCTGTTCGCCAGCCCGCTCACGCTTCTGCAACAGACGAGCGGTGTGGCGCGTGTAATCTTGGGACTTCTTCTGTTCCTCTCGATCTTCTCCTGGGCACTGATCCTGCAGAAGTGGTATCAGCTCGGCGGCCTCGACGGAAGGATCAGCCGCTTCTTGCAAATGTTTCGTGCCGGCGGGGGCCTTCCCAATCCGCGCACTCTTCGTGCCGGCTCCGGCCGCATTCCTCTCATCCCCGTCTACGACGCGGGTTACAGCGAACTCCAGGCGCAGCTCGATGGTGCAAACCAACGCGGCGGCAAAATCAAGAATGCCGGCGCTGTTGGCGTCGAAATGCAGGTCGCCGCAGGCGACGAAGTTCGGCGCCTCGAAAAAGGCATGTCCACGCTCGCGACAATCGCTTCCGTCTCGCCCTTCATCGGCCTTTTCGGTACCGTCTGGGGTGTCATGGACGCTTTCTCCGGCCTCGGCGACGCCGGTACCGCCAGCCTGCGCGCTGTTGCGCCCGGTATCGCGGAAGCTTTGATCACCACCGCCGCTGGACTTTTCGCCGCCATTCCGGCGCTGATTGCCTACAACCACTACCTCTACAACATTCGCGGGGTGGCGTCCCGAATGTCCGACTTCGCTTCCGAGTTTGTCGCGAAGGTTGAAACGCTGTACACCTCCTGACGAATCCTCATGCCGCAAGTTCAGCGCGAAATCGGCAGTTCACTTTCCGAAATCAACATGGTTCCGTTCATCGACGTCGTCCTCGTGTTGCTGATCATCTTCATGATCACTGCGCCGATTCTGCAGTCCGGCATCGACGTCGACGTCCCAAAAACAAAAACCGTCAAAGAGTTGACGCAAGTCCGCATGGTCGTCACCATAGACCGCGGCCAGCGCGTCTATCTCAACGACAAACCCGTCAACATTCACGACCTGGGTCAACAGGTTCTTGCAGGCTCGCATGATCCCCAGCATCAAGCGGTTTACCTGCGCTGTGATGAGACCGTCCCCTTCGGCAGTTGGGCCACTGTAGTGGACAGTCTGCGCCAAGCCGGCATCCAAAATATAAGCGTCGTGACCCAACCGCTTACTGGACAGCCGCAAACGCAATGAAGCGCGTCCCTGAACGCGGTCTCGAATCGCAATCCGGCGCGCACGCACCTAACTGAACAACATGGCAGCTATCGCCGCAGATCGGACTTCAGCCGGCCTCACAGGATTTGTGTTTTATTCCATGCTGCTTCACAGCCTGCTCGTGGGCCTCGCCATCGTGTCCACTTTTTATTCGCATCGCGGCGAAAACTGGGGCGGCCCGGGAGGCTCGGTGACGGTTGGCATCGTCGGCAACGTTCCCGCAATCCCTCTTCCCCGTCCCGAAGTTCAGACGCCGAATCAAGTGGTCGACAATTCGAAAGGCCTTTTCAAAGCGGAGCCGAAGCCAATTCCAAAGCCTGAGCCTGACGCGATTCCGATTCCAAAATTCGAAAAGAAAAAACCACCGAAAATCGTTTCGCGGCCCTCGAAGGTGCTCGAGAACAAAGCCGTACCGCCTCCCAATGCGATCCCATACGGTGGCGGCGGCGCACCCGCTGTTCCGACCAGTTCGTTCGCCTTGGGTGCAGGCACCACGGCCGCGGGCATGAGCTTCGGCGGCGCAGGCATGGGAGACTTCGGCTCGCGTTTTTCCTGGTACGTAAACGCGGTCCAGCAGCGCGTCAGCAGCAATTGGCTCCAGTCCACAATCGACCCCAGCCTTGGCTATGCCCCGCGCGTTGTCGTCACGTTCACGATTCTGCGTGATGGCAGCGTCACCAACGTCCAGATCACGCAGTCCAGCAACAACTATTCCGTCGACAGCTCCGCCGTCCGCGCGGTTCACAATTCGAGCCCGCTGATGCGGCTGCCGCCGGCGTATTCCGGGTCCTCGGTCAACGTCGAGTTCTGGTTTGACTACCACAGGTGAGGGGAACGCAATTCATTTCGAAGGCGATCATTGATGAAAAAATCTAAACCGTTTTTCGTTCTCGCATTCGCAGTAGCCATTCTCTGCGCCGCGCGCCCAGCCGTCGCGCAAGACTGGTTCAAGACCGGCACCGGCCTCGGCGTTTCGAAAGCCCGCCTCGCCGTTCCTGACACGCCTGCGCGCATACCTATCGCTCAGCCGTTCGCGAAGACGTTTCACGACGTCCTCTGGAACGATCTGCAGTACTCCGGAATCCTCGACATGGTCAGCCCCAGCTTCTATCCCCTCGAGGTTCCCGGCCAGCCGAGCGAGCTGAAAGCGCAGGACTGGGCCAATCCGCCTGCGAATGCCTACATGATCGCGTACGGCAACATGAGCGCTGATGGATCGGGTCTCTCCTTCTCCGGCTTCCTTTCCGACGTTCACAATCCCAGCGCGCCGCCGGCTTTGCAAAAAATCTATCGTGGCGCCCTGACGGATCACGACGCGCGCAAGATCGCGCATCAATTTGCAGACGACATCGTCAGCCTGCTCAGCGGCGGCCAGCCCGGCATCGCGCAGACCCAGATCGCCTACGTCAGCGCCCGCGGCGGCAGCAAAGAGATCTGGATCATGGATTATGACGGCGGCAATCCGCACGAAGTCACCTTCTTGAAGACGGTATCGCTCACGCCGCGCTGGTCGCCAGACGACTCCCGCATCGCCTTCACCTGCTACGTCCCCTTTCGCGGGGTTGTCTCTGCCCAGATCTGCATCTACTCGACGACTTTGAATCGTCTGATCGCCTTTCCTCGCTTTCGCGGCACCAACAGTTCGCCCGCCTGGTCCCCTGATGGCTCGCAGCTTGCCTTCATGTCGAGCCTGAGCGGCGATCCCCAAATTTACGTGGCCGACGCGAATGGCGGCCACATGCACAAAATCACCTACACCGCCGGCGTCAGCACCTCGCCCGCCTGGAATCCGAAGACGGGCGCCCAGATGGCTTTCGTCAGCGACCGCGGCGGCGTTCCGGTTCTCTACGTTTCCAATGCCGACGGATCGAACGTGCAGAAGATCGATCTGCCCGACATGGGCTACGTCATCGACCCCGCATGGTCACCAAATGGACAATTGCTCGCATTTAGCTGGCGACGCCCGGACGGCAACTACGATATCTACGTCATGGACATCATCAGCCATCAGCTCTTGGAACTCACGAAAGATGATGCACGTAACGAGCGGCCAAGCTGGGCGCCCGATGGTCGCCACCTTGTTTTTGAGTCGACGCGATCTGGCTCGCGCCAGATCTGGTCCATGCTGGCCGATGGCAGCCAGCCGCGCCAGTTGACGTTCGAAGGCCAAAACGAATCGCCCAACTGGTCGCCGAAGTAAAGGCGCAGCTCGAACAGGCGCAAGTTCCCGAGCGCGGCTCTGAATCGTTGGGAGCGATAGCCGCGCTCTTCGAGATTCGTCCCGGGCACCGCGGGACGAAGGTTTTCGGGGCGAGGTGCACGTTTCACGGGTCCCCGTTTCAATCTGTACAAATTTATCCGGCGATTCTGCTTGCCCTTACAGAAAAGCCGAAGGAGATGCTAGATGCAGCAAAGCGGTATCCGTGTTCGCAGGATCGCAGTCCTCGCCGGATTGCTGGTGTTCGTCGCCGTTTTGAATGGATGCAAAAAGCAAGTCGCGGCCACTGCGCCTGCTCAGGCGCCGGCGCCGCCACCGGCGCCCACTGTGACGCTCAACGCGTCGCCAGCTTCGATCAATCCGGGGCAGCAGTCCACACTGTCCTGGTCCTCGACGAATGCGACCGATCTCGATATCGAGCCGGGCGTTGGCAAAGTTTCGCCGCAGGGCTCAACCCCCGTGACCCCCTCGCAATCGACCACCTATACGATCACGGCCACTGGCTCCGGTGGTTCCACCACCGCCAGTGCGCGCGTCGATGTTGCGGCTCCCGAGGCCGCTGCTCCTTCTGGGCCGGAGGCGAGTGTTTCCGAGCTCTTCTCCCAGAACGTCCGCGACGCCTTCTTCGATCTTGATAAGTCCGACATACGCGACGATGCCCGCGCCGTGCTTACGAAGGATGCGGAGTTCCTCCGCTCCTATCCTCAAGTGCGCGTCTCAATCGAAGGCCATTGCGACGAGCGCGGCTCCACCGAGTACAATTTGGGTCTCGGGCAGCGTAGAGCCGAGGCGGCTAAGAACTACCTCGTCTCGCTCGGAATCAGCGCCGATCGCATGGAAACTGTGAGCTGGGGCAAGGAGCGCCCGTTCTGCTCCGAGCACACCGAACAGTGCTGGCAGCAAAACCGCCGCGCGCATTTCGTTCTCGCTCACTAACATTCACTGGCTCGCGCCTGCGGCAGCCTCCCGAATCTAGGGCCTGCCGCGGGACTCGCGACCATTACCAGGAAAATTCTGGCAGGCGGCGGTAAGATCGTGGATATGACCCGTCAACGGCGCCCAGCCATAACCGCATGACTCGAGGAGGTATCCTGTGAGTACGCGATCCTTTGTGCTCGCATTTGTGGCCATTCTCATCGGCGCTATGGGCGGAGCGATCCTGGCTCCGCAACCCGCCAGCGCTGTCTCCAGGGAAATCATCGAGCTTCAACAGCAGGTTTCCCAGCTCCTGCAGGGCCAGCAGGACCTCAACAACAACCTTGCCTCAAACACCGCGACTTTGAAAACGCTCATCCAGCAGTCGCTCGATTCCGTGAACAAACTGAGCGACCAAATGGGCGGGGTTCAGAAGTCGGCTCAGGAGGTTCAGGCCAATACCGGGTCGAAGATCGACACGATGACCCAGCAAACTCAGGGCATTTCGGACAATCTTTCCGACGTGCAAGCACGCGTCGCCAAGCTCGCGCAGCAGTTGACCGACATGCAGAATCTGCTGCAGAGCATCGATTCCAAGGTTTCAGGTGGCGCCCCGAGCGCCGCTCCAGGCGGCGCTTCCTCCGTGGCCCCTGGCAGTCCTGGCGCAGCCCCGAATCCTGCACCTCCCAGCGACGCGCCCGGTGGCAATCCCGGCCCGACGACGATGAATCCTGCTCCGGGAGGAGCGCCCGGCACACCCGGAATGGCGCCGATCTCCGCCGACACGCTTTACCAAAATGGCCTGCGCGATTTCACCAGTGGGAACTACGATCTCGCCCACCAGGAATTTTCGGACTACATCCGTAATTTCCCGGGTAACGATCTCGCCTCAAACGCGCAGTTCTATCTCGGTGAAATTTCGTTCGCTCAGGAAGATTACAAGGGCGCGATTGCTGCCTACGATACCGTGCTCACCAACTACCCACACAGTTTCAAGCTGGCCGCATCGCTCTACAAGAAGGCCTTGGCTGAGCTCCAAGCGGGACTGAAAACGTCAGGGACAAGAGATTTGCGAGATGTTGTTCGCCAATTCCCGGGCACCGACGAAGCGCGCCACGCCCAGGCCAAGCTGCGCGAGCTCACGCCGCACACCGCGCAACACTAATCCCGCCGCGCCTCGGCGGCCGGACCGCGTTTCGACATCCTCGTTACGCCCGCAGCAGATCCGCCTGCCAGCTTTGAACCATCCCCTTGATCGAGTTTCGGTCCGTCAGTTTCTCGTCCAATACTTTCTTCGCCAAGCTCGGCAACTCCGCATCGCTCGCAAATCGTAGCGCGATCAGTTGCCCTACCTCGAATTCCGGAATCCGTGCCCGCAACTCCGCGGGAAGAATCTCTTTCATTCGTAATCGCATCTCCAGCCGGATCAGCCGGTCTTGCACCCTCAACGCGAAAATGCGCGCCGAAAACGCGAGCAGAATGAACGCCACCGAAAGCAAAAGGGCGATCACTGATTCGAATGTATGGACTCTGATCACCCGATAGATCGACCAAAAGAAATAGAGCAAGAAAATAGGCAGCGCGACGTAGTGAAACGGTGGGAAAAACTTCGCGTGGTTTTCAAAGCTTTGAGTTTTCGCCATGATTTTTCTCCTCGGAATTCTCGACGTTGCAAGTTGCCGGGATTCTACCACTCCCTTTTAGGCAAGCCCGTCATTCTGAGCTCGACAAAGTCGCGCGAAGAATCTCTCTTATTGATTCTTCCTTGGCCCGGGCGCCTCATGCCCTTTGCAAGATCGGTTGTGCAGTTCCCGCAACCTCTTTCGTATAACTACGCAGCGGACGCGCATTCGCTTTCAAGCCGCGTAGTTTTGCGGATTTCTCGTTTCAGTTCTTTTCGGCTATACTCCAGCGCATGTCCGTAAACAAAGTGATTTTAGTGGGCCGCTTGGGACGTGATCCGGAAACGCGCTATACCTCCGGTGGCCAAGCCGTGGCGAATTTCACGCTGGCGACTGACGAGACTTTCAAGGACCGCTCCGGTGAGCGGCAGAAGCGCACCGAGTGGCACCGCATTGTCTTGTGGGGAAAGCTCGCCGAAATCGCCCAGCAATATCTGAAGAAAGGCACG
>Ga0187783_10000297_pt1 | contig 36973 bp, 30 predicted proteins | sample 1015_SJ02_MP02_2_FD_132471 | JGI IMG/M metagenome (GOLD analysis project Ga0187783, IMG submission 132471) | Tropical peat soil microbial communities from peatlands in Department of Meta, Colombia - 1015_SJ02_MP02_20_MG | ecosystem: Environmental > Terrestrial > Soil > Wetlands > Peat | place... | reverse complement strand
CGTTGATTCGCTCGCGCGAATTATTACCGTGGTGACGCGGTCCTGGTAGCCGGCTCGACCGGATGGCGATTGTGTTTTCTCGAGGGAAGGACTGGATCCGGGATGCGGCAGCCGACGCCCCTGCTTCCGGGCTCGCTGATGTTCACGGCGGGGACAATCGAGGTCGCCCACCGGTTCCTGGTTCGAGGAGAAACAGGTGAGAGACCATAGCCTATCCGGGAACGCCGGTCTCGACGACACGCACGAATGAGCTAAAACGCAGAGCCAGGAGCTTTACAGGGGCAACTCGCCCGAATAGACGACGCGGGAAGCCCCGCGAGTCGCTTCAATCCGTCCAATCTGATAAAACTTCTCGCGCCGCCGCTTCAGTTCGTTTTCCGCGTGCGCGACGCTCCGCGCGGGAACGACCAGGATCATGCCCACCCCGAGGTTGAACGTGCGGAGCATTTCATCCCGATCGATTTTTCCTATCTTCGCAAAATAACGGAAGATCGGCAGCACCGGCCAGGAGCCAAGCTGCACGACGGCCTGCACGTTCCGCGGTAGCGCGCGCGGCAGGTTCCCGGTGATTCCACCTCCGGTGATGTGTGCCATCGACGAGACCCATCCGCGTCCCAGAATATTCTTCACCAGCGGCCAGTAGGCGCGGTGGGGCTTCAGCAACTCGGCGCCAATCTTGTTGCCGATTTCCCGCACATAAGCGTCGGGCTCGAGCTTGGCGATTTCGAAGGCGAGTTTGCGAGCGAGCGAGTAGCCGTTGGTGTGCAGGCCACTGGAGGGAAGGGCGATAAGGACGTCGCCGGGGCTGACCCGGCGGGGGTCGAGCTGCTCGGAACGTTCCACGGCTCCGACGATGAAGCCGGCAAGGTCGTATTCGCCCGGCGCATAGAAACCCGGCATTTCTGCTGTTTCGCCGCCGATCAAGGCGCAGCCCGCTTGTTTCGCCGCGCGGCTCATGCCCTCGATGACCTGCTCGACGATGTGCGTGTCCATCCGGCCCATGGCCAGATAGTCGAGAAAGAAGAGCGGCTGGGCCCCCTGGGTGAGAATGTCGTTCACGCAGTGGTTCAGGATGTCCGCCCCGACGCTGGAATGAATGCCGGTGGCGAAGGCGACCTTAAGCTTCGTGCCGACCCCGTCCGTGCTGGCGACCAGCACGGGCTCGCGCCATCGCTTGGTGTCCAGCTGATACAAGGCGCCAAAGCCGCCGATGGGGGCGAGCACCCCGCGGCGGAATGTTTTTCCGGCTACGGCCGCAATACGCCGCTTCGCTTCTTCGGCGATAGAAATGTTTACGCCTGCATCGGCGTAGCGCATGGACTTCCCGTTTTTTCGCGAGGGCCGGGCGGCCAAAGGCCTCGAGTTAGAACGTGTGGAGCAGTCGCTTCCAACGCACTTCGCTGGGGTGGACGAACACGCTCAAGTACGTTTCGAATCGTTCACCAACGTGCCCGGGGTCCCAAACTTCTTCCGGGGCGTCGATGGACATGTAGATCATCTCCGGAGTGCCGATGATGTTGGCTCGCGGGACGAATCCCCAGTAGCGGCTGTCATAGGAGTTCTCCCGGTTGTCGCCCATCGCAAAGTAGTTGTCCGCGGGGACGTGCCACGGGCCTCGATACTCTTCCGGATTCGGCGGGCTCAGACGATAGGGCTCGTCCAGGGGCTTGCCATTGATGTAAACAACGCCGGCCTTGATTTCGAGCGTATCGCCCGGCAGGCCGATGACACGCTTGATGAAATCGGGATTGCCTTCCTGCGGGAGCGGGGCGCGGAAGACGATGATTTGCTGGCGCTTTGGCTCACGCCAAAGAGGAACAGACAAATCCGTGAAGGGCACGCCCGCACTGTACCCGATCCGGCTCACGATCAGGTGGTCGCCGATGAGAACGGTGTTCTCCATCGAGCCGCTGGGAATGACGCGCGCTTGCACCAGCGTTCCCTCTATGAAAAAGAAGGCCACGATGACCCAAAACCAGGAAACGACTTCTCGCCAAACGCGATCCTTCGTCGTATCGGGATGTCGTTTAGCCTTTGGTACTGCTACCGCTTCTGCTTCTGCGCTCACGAATGACCTCTGTAGTTTGTTGATGCGGGAGCGGCCCCGGCGATGCCTGCCGAATCACTAGGCGTGCCGAGCCTCCACCTCGAGCTGCACAAGTTCGGTGGGATAGCTCCCGGTATAACACGACGTGCAAAACTTCCCATCGGTATCCTCAACCGCGGCCCGCAACGCTTCAAGCGAAAGATAGCCGAGCGAGTCTGCGCCGAGGTAATCACGAATCTGATCGACCGATTGGCGGGCGGCGATCAGTTCGCCACGCCGCGGCGTGTCCACCCCGTAATAGCACGGCGAAACCGTGGGCGGGCAGCTGATGCGGACGTGCACCTCGGAGGCACCTGCTTCGCGAACCAGCCGCACGATCTTGCGGCTGGTCGTGCCGCGGACGATCGAATCGTCCACGAGCACGACGCGCTGCCCCTCCAGCATGCTACGCACGGGATTCAATTTCAACTTCACGCCGAAATCGCGGATGGCCTGCTCCGGCTCGATGAAGGTGCGCCCGATATAGTGATTCCGAATCAGGGCCATGCGAAACGGAATGCCCGATTCCTCGGCATAACCCACCGCGGCGGGAACCCCCGAATCCGGAACCGGAGCTACCAGATCGGCTTCCACGGGATGTTCCCGGGCCAGCAGGCGGCCGAGCCGTTCCCGGCTCTGGTTTACCGGCCGGCCAAAAATCAAGCTATCCGGGCGCGAGAAGTAGACGTGCTCGAAGATGCAGTATTGGTGCGGCTTTTCCGGTGCAAAGCGGATCGACTCAATGCCGCCGCGTGAAACGCGAACCATCTCGCCAGGTTCCACTTCGCGGACATAGGTGGCGTCGATCAGATCAAACGCGCACGTTTCCGAGGCAACCACCCAGCCGCCGTCCAGCCGGCCGAGATTGAGGGGGCGAAAGCCCCGCGGATCGCGAATCGCGTACAGTTCCTCGCGCGTCAGGATCACAAGCGAGTAGGCACCTTCAACCTGATTGAGGGCGTCTGCAATCGTGCCGGCAAGATTGCGCGAGGCACTGCGAGCGATGAGGTGAACAATGACCTCGGTGTCGCTGGTGGTCTGGAAAATCGACCCGCGATGCTCGAGCCGCCGGCGCACGTCGAGGGCATTGGTCAGGTTTCCGTTATGGCCGAGGGCGAGTTTGCCCTTGTTGCAGTCGATCACCACGGGTTGCGCGTTGAGCAGCGAGCTATCGCCCGCCGTCGAGTAGCGCGTGTGGCCGATGGCCGATTCGCCCGGAAGGCGGGAAATCATATCGGGGGTGAAGATTTCCTGCACGTGACCGAGGGCCTTGTGCGCGTGCACGTCGACACCGTCGGAGGAGGCGATCCCTGCCGATTCCTGTCCACGGTGCTGCAGCGCGTGCAAGCCCAGATAGGTCAACTTGGCGGCTTCCGCGTGACCGAAAATCCCGAACACGCCACACGCATCGTGGAAGTGGTCGTCGCGTTCGGTTTGCCTAGAGTTCATGCGCTTTCGAGCGCCTCGGGTAGAGACCTGTCCCAGGCCTGCCGGAGGGACGGGATGTTCCCTGTGAGGACAATCGCCCCGTTACATTGGATGCGAAAGTCGCCGCAGGTGACTTTCCCGATCTGCACAGCGCTCACCTTCCATTGTGCCGCAACCTCCTTCACGCGAGCAAGGAAATCGGGATCGGCGGAAACAATGGCGCGCGCCCCTCGCTCGCCGAACAGGGCAATTTCCGCCCCGGTCAGGTCGCCCGGGAGTCGGACTTCGGCAGAGAGACTGGCGGGAGTGAAACAGCACTCTGCGACGGTTACCGCCAAGCCACCGTCGCTCACATCATGGGCGGAGAGGATGGCGCGTTCCGAGGCAAGCTGGACCAGGCAGTCAATGAGGCGTTTTTCAGCGGCCAGGTTGATCTCGGGAGGCGTCCCCCCCACGATGCCGTGCACAACCTTCGCATATTCGGAAGATGAGAACTCCCGCAGCGCCTCTTCCTCTCGCCGAGAGGGCGCGCCCGCGTCAAGCAGGACGATCGCGTCACCCTGTTTTTGGAAGGCGGATCCGAGCGCGTGGTCGGCGTCATCGAGCAGGCCGAGGACGCCGAGAACCGGTGTTGGGTAGATCGGATTGCCGAGCGTTTCGTTGTAGAAGCTGACATTGCCGCCGGTAATCGGTGTGGCCAGGGCCTGGCAGGCCTCGGCGATGCCGTCGATCGTTTCGCTGAATTGCCAGATGACTTCCGGCTTTTCCGGATTGCCGAAATTCAGGCAATTGGTTGCCGCGATGGGCCGGGCGCCAGTGCAAGCGACGTTGCGCGCCGCTTCCGCGACGGCGTGCATCGCACCGATTCGCGGCGATAGAAAACACCAGCGGCCGTTGCCGTCGGTTGAGATGGCCAGGGCAGATTTCATCTCCTTCAGCCGCAGCACGGCCGCGTCGCCCGAACCGGGACCCACGCGCGTGTTCGTGCGCACCATGGAATCGTATTGCTCGGCAATCCAGTATTTCGAGGCGATGGCCGGCGAGGCCAGCAGCCGACGGAAATTCTCCGTGAGGTCTTGGCCCGTGCGCGCGAGTTCAACCGAGCGTGCGTGCCGGCCGTCGGCCGGAGACGGGCGGGCTAGGGGGCGTTCGTATCGCGGTGCCTCTTCGGCCAGCGCATGAGCGGGTATTTCGGCCACCGTCTGCCCGTGATCGAGAACGCGCAGCAAGCCATCGCTCGTGACGCGTCCCACTTCGACCGCATCGAGCCCCCATTTGTGGAATACGCCGAAGACTTCCCCTTCGCGTCCGCGCTCAGCCACCAGCAGCATGCGTTCCTGCGATTCGCTGAGCATGATTTCGTAGGGAGTCAGGCCGCTCTCGCGTTGCGGAACGCGAGCCAGCTCGATTTCGATTCCCGTGCCGCCGCGGGAGGCCATTTCAGAACTGGAGCTGGTCAAGCCGGCGGCACCCATGTCCTGAATGCCCACCACGGCGCCCGTGCGCATGGCTTCGAGGCAGGCCTCGAGGAGCAGTTTTTCCAGGAACGGGTCGCCGACTTGCACGTTGGGGCGCTTTTGCTGCGACTGTTCGCTGAATTCGGCCGAGGCGAGCAGGGAGGCGCCATGAATGCCATCCCGGCCCGTTTTTGCGCCCACATAGATCACGGGATTACCCGCACCGCGAGCCCGCGCGAAGAACAAATCGTCGCGGCGGGCAATGCCCAATGCCAGTGCGTTCACCAGCGGGTTGTTCGAGTAGCACGGTTCGAACAGGACTTCGCCGCCGACGGTCGGCACGCCAAAACAGTTGCCGTAGAAAGCGATTCCGCGCACCACCCCGTCCAGGACGTTCCGGTTGCGCGCCACCTCCGCGGGCGTCGAGCTCCCAGCGCCGGGGCCCGACCTGATCGGACCGAAGCGAAGCGAGTCCAGCACGGCGATGGGCCGAGCGCCCATGGTGAAGATGTCCCGCAAAATCCCGCCGACGCCGGTTGCCGCGCCCTGGAACGGCTCGACGAAGCTCGGATGGTTATGCGATTCGATCTTGAAGACGGCGACCATCCCGTCCCCGATATCCACAACGCCCGCATTCTCGCCGGGTCCTTGTACGACGCGCGAGCCCTGGGTCGGCAACCGCTTCAGATGCACTCGTGAGGATTTGTAGGAGCAGTGCTCGCTCCACATCACGCTGAAAATGCCGAGCTCGGTGATGTTCGGATCGCGACCAAGAATCTTTTGGATGCGTGCATACTCGTGCGTCGCGAGGCCGTGCTCGGCAGCGATTTGTGGGGTAACCTTGATTTCCGTCTCGGTTGTCATTTTGCGGGATGACCGTTGTCGGTTCTTGCTTGCCAACGGTCGGCGAGCCGTTCCCCAAAAGCCTCAAAAACCCGATTATACGCGCGAGCAAGCCGGGAACCCATCTCAGAAATGCCTCGGCAGGATCAGGGACGAGGCGAGCTCAAAGCCAAAACGGCCGGATCGCTGGGGCGGGATTTCACTTCTCCTAACGTTTTAGTTGACAGAGTGTGAGGGGCGGACGTATTCTCCTATTCATTTAGGAGATAGAATGGCTGGACGAAAAAGGCATTCTGCCTCGCTGACTCCTCTCGAACTGCAAATCATGCAGGTGCTTTGGCGCAAAGGCGCAGGGGATGTGCAGCACGTGCAGAAGAATCTTCCTTCCGGCACAGATCTTGCCTACACAACGGTGCAGACGATGCTGACTGTGCTGCAACGGAAGGGAAAGGTCCGCAGGAAGCTAAAAGGCCGAGCCTATGAGTACCGTCCCGTCTTGTCAGAGGAGAAAGCCGTGAGACACGCAGTCCGGGATTTGATCGAGAGACTGTTTGGAGGATCTTCGGAGGATTTGGTCATGAGCTTGGTCAAGAACCGGCAGGTGAATCCGGCACGGATCGTTGATTTGACGAGGAAGATTCTGGCCCAAGAGGTGAACGACCAACATGAATGATCTCCTTCAGCTCATCGCTTCCTGTTTTCTCAACTCCTTCTGGGAAGTGGCTGCGGTTGGCGGAGCGGGATGGATCGTGAGCCGCTTGCTCAAGCATCTCGGCCCGCGATTCCACCACCTGTTATGGGTAACGACCTTGGGGCTCGCCGCGATCACACCGACCCTCCCCCTTCTGCGCTTTATGCTGGCCCAGATTGCTTTTCGAACCACTGCTCAAAATCATTCCCTGGTGACGTCGGTATTTGACCAGCAGCCCGTAAGCAATGGTCCGGTTTTGACGCCGGCAGCCATCCTTACCGTTTTCTGTCTTTTCCTGTGCGCTTTCCTCTGGTCCGCCGCGCAACTAGGTTGGTCACTCCATTACACGATCAGGCTCCGGCGGGGAGCCTGCCCCGTCTCGCTCGGGCCGGAGGTTAGAGAACTTTGGGGCCGCTGCAAAAAGGCATTCTCGGTGGGGGAGGCCGAGGTCCTGCACTCAGAAATGATTGCCGGCCCGGTGACCATCGCGTTCGCACGGCCGGCGGTCCTCATTCCTCGCGGATTCATCGAGCAGTGCGCGCCGCGTGACATTCTCGTCGTGCTGGCACACGAATGCGCGCACATCAAACGCCGAGACTTTCAAAAGAACCTGCTCTATGAGATGGCGAGTTTGGCTATCGCCTACCATCCGTTGACCTGGTTTGTGAAATCGCAAATCGCACGGACACGGGAGATGACTTGCGACGAGATGGCCACCCAGAAACTCATCGACCCGAGCTTGTACGCGGAATCTCTCATCCGGCTGGCCAAAAGGATCTCGCTCACCGCCGGATCTCTCAGTTCTAACGCGCTTGGGATTCTTGACGCCAACGTGCTGGAGGAACGAATCATGACAATCAAGACGGAGAAATCCGACTTCGGCTGGAGCCTGAAATGCGGTCTCACGACGGGGAGTGTCGTATTGCTTTTCTGTGTGGCTGCGGGAAGTGGAGCAATTGCGCGGCCGATTAAAGCGCAGTCCCAGGTTGCGCCCGCCAATTCGGCTTCTGCAAAGGGGCACAGCCGCGTCGATCTATCCTGCACCTACTATGACGCACGGGACCAAGGATTTGACGGAACCTGTGAAACGCACAAAGGAGACAAAGCTCACTACTATTGCGCGGCCAACTACGACCGGAAGCTGAGCCAGGAACAAATCGGTTGCGAATCGAAAATCGAGCGAGCGAAATCCCAGAAAGTAAAGGTACAAGGCCCGCAGAAGTAGACACCGCTCGGCCGAGCAGGCTGACGACCTTAACCTTATTCTTCCTTCGATTCTGAGGAAGGCCACACACGAGCCAGCTCTGGCCGCGAATCTCGATGGCAAGGGCGAAGCACCAGCTCGTTCGCTCTCGCAGCCAAGACCGGCTAACCGGTGCCTGCAACTGTTCCTGCCCACAGGCGAAGGATCCCGAGCAGGCGGCGTCCGGGGCCTACGCGACAGATTGCCCTCAGGAGGAGGGCTTGCCGGAGGTCACCCTCGCCCGTGGGTTCAAGAGCGAGCGATCGCAGGTATCTTCGCCGGCCTGGCAAGCGAGCGCGTTTTGCTCGCGTTTAGCTTGGGCAAGGCCGTTCGACTGACTCTGCGTAAGCGAGGACGGATCGCAGAACGCCTGGCCAGTCTCGCACGAGCAAATTCCTCTCACTCTCGATGGCGGCGACGTCTTGTCGCTGCTCGGGCGTGAGGGTCGTCGTCTGTCACTTGAGCACCTCGAAGGTAAATTCGATCAGCTTGCCGCGAATGACGAAGCTCAGATACTGCTCCCAGAATTGGCGGAACATTCGGCTGCGGTTGACGAGAAATTCAAACCCGAGGACGCGCCAAACGCGCAGCAATCTCACGCGCAACTTCGCTTCGCGCATACGAACCGGGGTGTACCACATCTCCTCTCCGTGCCGCCCCCCGGGATAGAAATAATGGAACGAGTAGCTGTTCAGATGGGAGCGGTGCGTCGGATCGGTAAAGGAGTTGCAGTCTGTGTAATGCGGAGTGAGGATGAAAATCGTGCCGCCAGCGCGCGTCACACGATGAAATTCCTCCATCGTGGCGATCAGGTCGACGACATGCTCGATCAGGTGCTCGGCACGGACCTGGTCAAAGGAGTTGTCCCGAAAGGGGAGCCCGCCCTTATCGAGATGGCAGAGGACGTCGGCGGCGGTGTTCGGGTTCATGTCGACACCGATCGATCCGGCAAATTTTCTTCTGCCGCACCCGACGTCCAGGATTCGCAGCCAGACACCTCGGAAGAGCCCTGACCCAGAGGATGGAACGAATCTCCCCATCCCCGCCGTTCGGGCTGGGATATTACCGCAGGGCATCCGGATGCTGCCAGAAAACCTGAATCACGAGGGGCTTCCAGAGGGCCTTGAACTCCCTCCGGCCCAGAACGACGTGTACGACGAGAGCCACACACAAAAGGGCACATCTGTTGTATTCGTGCAACACTTCGGCAAACTCGCGCCTCGGTCTGGGTGTAAGTGTAAGAAAACAAAGGGGCGAGTTCGGGAACCTCGGCCCATCACGTGCAGCAATCGAACGGGCGCGTATGTCCCATCAATTGACCATTCAGCGGCCTGCCGAGATTGAAGGAGTCGGCCTGCACACGGCCGTGCGCTGTCGACTGCGTTTGCTGCCGGCTCCTGCCGACACGGGCATCGTATTTCGCCGCACCGACTTGGAGAATTTTGCAATTGAAGCCCAGGTCCGCAATGTGGCGCGCGTCAGCTACGCGACCAGCTTGATGAGACAGGGTGTGCTGCTGTCGACGACCGAGCACGTGCTGGCTGCGCTCTATTCCTGCGGGATTGACAACGTCTACGTTGAGGTCGATGCGCTCGAACTGCCGATTCTAGACGGCTCCTCCAAGCCCTTCATCGACATGCTTTCGCGCACCGGTACGCGCCGTTTGCGTCGTCCGAGAAAGTATTTACGCGTGCTGAAGCCGCTCGAATTTGCCGACGGCGACCGACGGATCGGCGTATACCCGTGCGACAAGTTCCGGGTGCATTGTTTCGTCGAGTACAAGCACCCCTTGGTCGGCCCGCAGGAAGTCGAAATGAACGTCGACCGCGAGTCGTTTAGTCAGGAGCTTGCGCCCGCGCGTACGTTCGGGTTTATGAAGGATTTCCCAGGGCTTCGCGCGATGGGCTTGATTCGGGGCGGGTCGTTTGACAACGCGATTGTACTTGACGACACCACGATCCAGAATGGACCGCTGCGCTTCCCAGACGAATTCGGGCGGCACAAAGCCCTGGATCTCATCGGGGACCTCGCGCTGATCGGACAGCCGCTTCAGGCGCTGGTCGTAGCGCACAAAGCAGGACACGCGCTGCACACCCAGCTGGTCACGCGATTGCTCGCCGATCGGTCGCTGTGGATGGAAACGATCGACGAGGATCGTGCGCCGTCCGATTTGCCCTCCGCCCGCCTTCCCGCGACCGCATTTTCCTAGCGCCCGGGCCGTCTCCGCAAGCCGAACCGTTGCCGACTTTCCAGCCCTTGAAGCCCAGCCGCAGCGGTGCGACTGGGGGGACGGTTATCGGTTCGGCGATCAAAGTCAATCGGATGGCGCGTTTTGATTGCGAAACAGTGCTGACGCGGCGACAATACTGCGAGATGGCTCTCACAAAAGACACGGTCATCATCATCTTGGCGGCGGGCAAGGGAACCCGCATGCACTCGGAACTGGCCAAGGTTCTGCACCGCGCCGGCGGACGAAGTCTGCTCGAGCACGTGATCGGGGCCTGTAGGCCGCTGCGGCCGGCGCAACTGCTGGTGGTTGTTGGACACCAGGCGAAAGAGGTCGGTCAGCTGGCCGAGTCGCTCGGCGCGCAGCCCGTTCTACAGGAGCCGCAGCGCGGCACGGGTCATGCGGTGCAAGCGGCGCGACGTGCGATTCGCAAGAGCGCGAAACTCGGGCTGGTCGTTCCCGGCGATGCGCCCCTGCTCGAAACGAAAACCCTAGCCGCACTGCTCGACGTGCACCGCCGGGGCGAGGCTGCGGCCACCCTGCTGACCGCCGAGCTCGATGATCCATCCGATTACGGCCGCGTCCTGCGCGATTCCGAAGGGCGTGTGCAGGCGGTCGTCGAGGAGAAGGCCGCTACAGCTGAGCAGCGCGCGATTCGGGAGGTAAACTCCAGTATTTACTGCTTCACACTCGAAAAGCTGTGGCCGGCCTTGCACGCCCTGCGTCCAGACAATTTTCATGGCGAACTCTATTTGACGGACACGATCGGCGTACTGCGTCAGAAGAACGAGCGGGTCCTTGCGCAGATGGCGCCGGACGGGAACGAGATTCTCGGCTGCAACACGCGCGTGCATCTGGCCAGCGCTGACCGCGTCTTCCGCGCGCGCAAAGCGACGGAGATGATGGCTTCCGGGGCGACCATTTACCTGCCGGAAACGGTGGTGATCGACCCCCGGGTCGTGGTCGGAACGGACACGGTGATCGAGCCGGGCGTGCAGTTGCTGGGCGCAACGCGCATTGGCGCGCGCGTCCGGATCGGCACGGGAAGCGTTCTGAACGATGTGTGGGTCGATGATGATGTCTGGATCGGCGCGCATTCGATTCTCGACCAGAGCCGTGTCGGCCGGGCAGCCGAGGTCGGACCTTTCTCGCGTCTGAGGCCTGGCGCGGACATTCGTCCCCGAGCGCACGTCGGGAATTTCGTTGAGGTGAAGAATTCGGTGGTGCACGAAGGCGCGAAGGCGATGCACCTGACCTATCTCGGTGACGCCACGGTCGGCCGCGAGTCGAATATTGGCGCGGGCACCATCACGTGCAACTACGACGGTGTGGCCAAGAACCGCACGACCATCGGAAGTCGCGTGTTCATCGGCAGTGATACCGCTTTAGTTGCGCCGGTGCGGGTGGGAGACAACGCCTACGTTGCGGCCGGATCGGTGGTGACCGAAAATGTCCCGGCCGAGGCGCTGGCCATCGCCCGCGGCCGCCAGGTCAACAAGCCGGGCTGGGCCGCCAAGCGTCGGCGCGACGCCGCTCGGCGCAAAACGAACGCCAGCGCACGCCTGGTGCGGCGCCCGCTTCGCCGAGCCGCGCGCGCGGGCTCAAAGCGGTCGACGAAACCGCGTACCCGTCGCCGCCCGCAGATGAAATCCCGCCGCTAGCCCCGCGGGGGTCTGCCGTGTCAGCGAGAGCCGGCGAGTTCCTTGACTTGTTTTGACAGAAGCTGGATTTGCTGGTCGGTGATGTGAAATTCGCCGTCGAGAACCACGGCGAGCCGCCCCGCACCCTCATTCACGAAGCGCGCACTCTGGATTGTGGCATAGCTCTGAATGGCGGCAGGAAGGGTCGCACTGAGGTTGGTGCCCCGCTGCAAGGCAGCGAGAATTGCACCGTGAATCTTGTCCTGCAGCATTTGGCCAAGACTCCCGGCTCGCAGCAGTTCGCCCAATGAACCGTCCGCCTGAATCGGACCGACTTCCGGAACGAGCCGCAATTCGGTGTTGTTTTCCTCGACGGCGGGGGTGAGCTTCATGGGGATGGCTAGGTTGCCGCCGGTCAGCCGCTTCGCTTGCTGTTTGCCGAATACCTTCACGCAGCCCCATCGCTCGTAGTGAAGCTCGACAAGAGTCGCGCTGGCCGGCTCCTCGGGAGTCAGCGAGGCGTGCTCGACGTCAATCCGATCTCCACAACGATCGTCCTTGTCGAGTTCAGCGCTCAGAACCTCGGTCAGGTTCTGCTGCAAGCCTGAAAGGTCAGCCGAAAGCGCTAGATTCACAACATTCAATCCGTGCTCTTTTCTGGTGACGGTAATCAGCGCCGACGCCGCGATCGTGACGCGCTCCTCCTTTACGCTGACCGGAATCTTGACCGGGGGTACTTTGAAGGTCAGGGTTTGATCGGCGGAGTGAGCGGGAACAGTACCGGCGACGAGGAGCAGCGCGAGCAGCGCCGATTTGAATCCCAAAAGACGCGGTGGCGCTGGGGACGGGGTGCGGGCGGTTGAGGTGGGCTCTCTGCGACCCTCGGCAGCAAGTTTCACAACTTGAACAGATACAAAGAATCCCGAACTGGTTGCTACACCCAAAGAGGAAATCGGGGGAGTTAGGTGCCCCGGTGAGGCGTGTGCTCGCAATTCGCTTGCGCACGGGATTCATTCTTGTAATCTCTTGCGGCACATGCCGCGAAGCGCCAATCTGCGCGAAGCAGTCCAGGCCAGGCAGCCGTCCAGTGCGAGCCCGTCCGATGGGCTGCACAAGCAACTCGGTGCAGGGCAGATGTCCATGGTCGCGATCGGCGGTTCGATTGGCACAGGGCTGCTGCTCGGTTCGGGCGCGGCCGTCGAGATTGCCGGGCCGGGAGTGATTCTGACCTACGTGGCCGGTGCCCTGATCGCCTTCGCGGTGACCATGGCCCTTGGGGAAATGTCCAGCCTGCATCCATCGGCCGGATCCTTCGGCGTTTACGCGGACATGTACCTCCATCCCTGGGCGGGATTCGTCTCCCGCTATGGGTACTGGTTTGGGGTGGCCATCGCGGTGAGCGCCGAGCTGGTTGCCGCAGCGACCTATATGCGGTTTTGGTTTCCGCGCGTGCCAGCCCCCGTGTGGATCGCGGGATTTGCGGCCCTGCTGCTCTACGCAAATCTGCGAGAGGTCAGCAATTTCGGCAGCTTCGAGTATTGGTTTGCCATGATCAAAGTGGCGGTGATCGCCGCCTTCATTTTGGTCGGCGCGGCGCTGATCTTGGGGGCCAGGGTTCCGGCGCACTATAGCTCGGACGGGGGATTTCTGCCCTTCGGAGCGGGCGCGTCGCTGCTGGCGCTTTCCTTCGTCCTGTTCAACTACCTGGGGGTCGAAATGGTAGCCATATCGTCCGGCGAAGCGCGGTCCGTGCCGGACATCGTGCGCGCGACACGCATCACATTTTCGGTTTTGACCTTCCTGTACGTCGGTTCTGCGGCAGTTCTGGTCGGGATCGTGCCGTGGCGGCTGGTTGGTGTGGCGCAAAGTCCGTTCGTCACGGTATTTCAAGTGGCGCACGTGCCGGCAATTTCGCACGTGATGAATTTCACTGTGCTGACCGCAGCGCTGTCCGGGGCCAATGCGAACTTGTACGTGACTTCGCGACTGCTCTATTCACTCGCCGAATCCGGATACGCGCCCTCGCGGCTTACCGAGTTATCGGCAAACGGCGTGCCGGTGAAGGCGATTCTGGTTTCGGGTTCGGGAGTGGTGGTTGCGCTGGTTGTAGAGTATGCGACCCCGCAGAACGCGTTTCTGTACATCATCGGGGCGTCGCTGGCGGGCGGGATGTTGGCCTGGTCGATCGCGCTCGCCTCACATGTGGCCATGCGGCGCAAGCGGACGGCGCGAGAACTCGAATCGCTGCCCATGCGTGCGCCCGGAGGGCCGATCGTCTCGCTTCTGGCTCTGCTGGCCATCGTGGCCGTGGTGGTCGCGACCTGGTGGGTACCCCAGGCGCGAATCACGGCTGTGAGCGCCGGGCCCTACCTGTTGATCCTGAGCGCTTTCTATTTCCTCCTGGGGAGGAAGAGAGCGCGTGGGAAGGTGGTTCGATGAACGATCCGTTTCTGCCTTACCGCTCGGAGTTTCCAATCTTAAGCGGGACAACGTACCTGATCAGCAATTCGCTGGGCGCGATGCCGCGCGGCGTCGAGGAGGCTCTCGGTAACTACGCCGAGGATTGGGCTACGCGTGGCGTGCGCGCCTGGGAGGAGCGCTGGTGGATGTTGGCGCTGGAAATCGGCAATCAGATTGGCGAGCTGATGAACGCCCCGCCGAACTCGGTGGCCATCCACGGCAATGTAACGCAGTGTCAGGCGGTGGTGGCCTCCTGCTTCGAGTTCAGCGGAAGGCGCAATAAGATCGTCTACACCGATTTGAATTTTCCTTCCGTGATGTACTTCTGGGAAGCGCAGCGGTCAAGCGGCGCGCGCGTCGACATGGTTCGCACGGGCGGCTCGATCGAGGTCCCGACCGAGCGGCTGCTTGAAGCAATTGATGAGGAAACCCTGCTGGTTCCCGTTTCGCACGTCATTTTTCGCAGCTCGTACATCAACGACGCAAAGGCCATTTGCGAGAGGGCCCACCAAGTCGGGGCGCACGTGATCCTCGACACTTTTCAGTCCCTCGGCTCGGGTGTGACGGTCGACGTTCAGGCCCTCGACGTCGATTTTGCGTGCGGAGGCGTGTTGAAATGGCTCTGCGGCGGGCCCGGAGCCGCTTACCTCTACGTGCGGCCGGATTTGGCACGCAGGCTCGAGCCGAAATTGACGGGGTGGCTGGCACACGAAAACCCGTTTGCTTTCGAGATTGGCCCAACGCGCTACACACAAGGGCCGTATCGTTTCCTCAACGGAACGCCGAGCATTCCCGCGCTGTATGCGGCCGCCCCCGGGCTTGCCATTCTGCGTAAGCTCGATATGACGCAAGTGCGCGAAAAGTCCAGGCGGCTTACGTCGCGGATTATCTCCCTTGCCGACGCGCGTGGCTGGCGCGTCGCCGCGCCTCGCGATGCGGAGCGCCGCGGCGGCACGGTTGCGGTGGACATGCCTTATTCGAAACAAGTGTGCGCCGAGCTGCTCAAGCGCGATGTTTTGGTCGACTGGCGGCCGGGCGCGGGCGTGCGCATGTCGCCACACTTCTACAATATGGAAGAGGAAATCGATTTCGCGGTCGCTGCCATCGAGCGAATTCTTGCCGGCATGCCCCTTCGCCGCAGCGCCGTTTAGGCGGGTCTCGGCGCAAGCGATCCGCCTGCTGTAACTGTTGACAGTGCTACCTGGTTTTTCTCCTCACTAACATTCTGGAAATGTGGGGCCAACGCCCGTGACACCTGTGCTCCCAGAACGGCGATTGACAGGTAACCGGCCTGGACGTTCTGCCAGATCCAGGCGACGACCTCAAAAGGGTTTTGCGGCAGAGCGGAAGGCTGCGCTGAGCTGGCTGAAGCCCCCAAGAACAGCGCGAGATCCGAGGCCTGCTGAGGCTCGAGTCGGGATTTAGCGTGGCGCCGCCAATGCCCGATCTTCCATCCCTACTGGGCAAGATCCCTGACGAATATAAGCCCATGGCCGCGATCGGCATGGGCGCTCTCATGTTGGTATGTATAGTTCTGTTCCACGGCACAGGCCTCCACCACATCCTTCTCCTGCACAAACGGGGCGAACGACGCGTGCTTGCCGGCAAGCTTCGCAGGTGGGAGCTCGTCGTTCTATTCACCTGGGTGGTGGCGCTCATGCTTACCCTTCATCTCCTCGAGATCATGATCTGGGCCTTCGCCCTCGATCATCTCGGCCTGATGCCCCGCGTCCAGGACGCGATCTACTTCTGTGCCAATGCCTACACGACGGAAGGCTATGGTACCGTGGACCTGGAAAGGCATTGGCGAAACATCAGTCCGATCATCGCTATCTCGGGTCTCTTCACCTTTGCCTGGACAACGAGTTTGCTAGTCGACGTCGTCGGTAGCCACCGTCGGTTGCTTGCACTGCTCGAGGAGGAGCGTGAACGGAATCAGGCGCCCGGAGGGACGTTGTTTGAACGATACAAGATTTGGAAGGAAAAGAGGCGTGAGGAGAGAGATCCTCGGGCCGCCGCGGGAGAACGAAACCGCGGATAGTTGCAAGGGGATAGGAACGAAGAGTTATTGGGTGGCCTGACTCAAAAGGACCCAGGCGATCGTCCATGGCAGGGGGGCCGAGGGGACATCAAGCGAGCTCTTTCTGGCGCTTGAGGGAAACGCAAGCCAGATGGAAAGGACTTCTTCGCGGTGAACAGCCGGGGCCAAAGCGCGCCGGAGAACCGGAATCCCTCGAGCCTTGGCTCCGCCGGTGCTCGGGAAGAGGAGGCCCGACACCCGCGATTATTCCAAAGCCTCCGCCCGGTGACACGCGCGGGAGCCATCCGCGATACGCTTGCCGGATTCCAACTGGCGGCCATGAACATCCCCCAGGCGCTAGGCTACACGAAGATCGCGGGGACCCCGGTTGTAACTGGCTTCTACACGCTATTGTTGCCTTTGGTGGCGTTTGCCGCGTTCGGCTCGTCGCGTTATTTGGTTGTTTCGGCTGATTCGGCGACTGCCGCCATTTTGGCTGGCGGCCTTGGCAACATGGCCCCGCTCGCAAGTGCCAGATACGTGGAGCTAGCGGGGTTGGTTGCTCTGCTGTCGGCGGTCTTGCTGCTATTCGCGCGTCTTCTAAAGTTGGGGTTTATCGCTGACTTCCTATCGCAAACCGTGCTGGTTGGTTTCCTAACCGGAGTTGGCTTCCAGGTTGGCATTGCCGTGCTTGGTGAAATGTGCGGCGTCGAAGTGCATTCGCGGCGAACGGTTGGACAGCTTTTTGAGGTGCTTCGCAGCATTCCACACATACATTGGCTGTCGGCCTTTCTTTCCCTAATCGTTGTGACCGTGGTCGTCGGTCTTCACCTTATCGCTCCTCGGGTGCCCGGCAGCCTGATTGTTGTGGTGGGCGCAGTCGTGGCCAGCGCGCGGTGGGATCTTGCGCGACGAGGCGTTGCCATTGTCGGTCCCATAACCGGAGGTTTGCCTCACTTCACCCCTCCCACACTGGCCTGGCATGATGTGGTGACCGTCTTTCCCCTCTCGGCCTCCTGTCTGATCATGATTCTGGCGCAAAGCGCAGCGACGGCGCGTTTCTATGCCGCTCGTCACGACCAGTACCTGGATGAGGATGCTGACCTGGTCGGTCTCGCGGCTGCCAATGCGGCGGCCGCTTTGAGTGGTACGTTCGTCGTGGATGGCAGCCCAACGCAAACGGCGATGGTAGAGAGCTCCGGGGGGCAAAGCCAATTAGCCCAGGTGGTCACAGCCGCCGTGGTTGCCCTGGTTCTGGTTTTCCTGACCAAGCCGCTCGAATATCTTCCCCGCTGCGTTTTGGGAGCCATCGTGTTTGTTATTGCCGTTCGGCTTGTGAAGATCCGCAGCCTGCGCAGCATCCTCGAGGAAAGCCCCGGCGAATACGCTCTCGCGCTGTTGACGGCCGCCATTGTCGTTTTGGTTGGCGTGGAGCAAGGAATAGTTATTGCAATGGTTCTTTCGCTTCTTGTGGTCGTGAAACATAGCTACCGTCCGCAAACCGGTGTGGTCACCGTAGACGAGCAGGGAAGATGGGAACTGAAGCCTCCTAGGCAGGCCGCTTCCGCCGAATCCGGGGTGCTGATCTATCGTTTCGGAGCGGCCTTGTTCTATGCCAACGCTGGGCGTTTTTCGCTGGAGGTTCGCGCTCTGGCGGCCAGGCGGGGATTATTAGCGCTGCGTTGGCTCGTGATCGATGCCGAAGCGATTCCAAATATCGACTACACTGCTGCACAAATCATATGCCACCTGCACGCATACCTTCAAAGGTGGGGTACGCACTTGGCGCTGGCGCGGGTAGCACCGTCTCTGCGAGAGGACTTGGTTAGCCATCACCTCATTGACCTAATCGGCCCGGAACGGATCTTTCCCACCCTGCACGACGCTCTGGCGGCTCTCCGCGATCAGTGACCTTCTAACCCTGCGAACGTCGTGCAAGGGTTCGTGTCGCCTCTCTTCGCGGGACCGCCGACCAGATGCCGAGCGCCTGGGCATCGCCGATGGCAGCCCGCTTCGCCTCTGTTCAGAGACTGGAAGCTACCTCGGCCGCGCCAGGGTTGACAAGATCAAGCCGGGCAACCTTGAGGTCCGCTGGCCTGAAGGGAACTGCCTTCTTTCGCATGAAGAGATGGGCATCGCGTCTCGGGAGCCGGACTACAACGCGATTGTCAGTATGGAGAAAGCGGCCGTCTACCTAAACGTCGCTCGAACCATTTGCAGGCGTTGATCAGCGAACAGCACGCCGGCTGCATTAATCAAATACTGCTCGTCGCTGAGCATCTCAATCAATTCGTCCGGGAACGGGGCGATTTCGCTCTGCAGATATGCAGCGAGGTCGCGATAGATGTCCCGCCGCGCGTAAGGTGCGAGTTCATTGCGACGGCGAAGCGCATCTTGAATAAGACTCGCCAGTTCCGGCGTGGCCGCACGGCGGAGACGCAGGGCGATCGCGGGATATTCCAAAAAGGAGTTGTACTTCTGACGGCTCCAGGCTTCGTCCAGCGGGACGGCCAGCGGCGTTTCGCGAACGACCAGCGTTCCGGCCACGCGGTCGCCGAACCGCTGCATGAGGGGGCTGCTCAGCACGGAAATTCCACCAACCAGATATGCGAGCGGCAGCGCATCAAACAAGCGCATCAAGTTCCGTACCCAGGCCTGTTCGATGTGCAGCGGAAGCCCGGATTGGTCAATCACGCGCAAATGAAACAGGCGCTTTCCGATCGTCTGTCCGTTCCAAAAACCCTCGAGCAAGGCGCTATAGGCGAACCCGATCGCGAATTCCGCGAGCGTGATCACCAGGACTCCAAATCCCGGAGCTTTCGCGAAAACCAAGTAAACCAGGCGCCCCAGGCCGTTAACCGCTGCCAGCACGATCGCGATATCAAGCAGCATCGCATACAGCCGCAGCGCGGGACCGGCAAGGGGCAGACGAAAGAGCACGCCTTCGGGCGTTGCCACGGTCAGTTCCGCCGTCGTCGGCAAGCGCACGGACTGAGAACCGGTCATTTGTTCTCCGAGGGAAGATTCGACCGCGCCTGCGCGCCGGGATCTCTTCGCCCGATCAAGAGCAGATAGGCGGTTAGCAATGCCAGTTCCGCTGCCCCAACCGCAACCTTCAACCCGTACGGCAGAACCGGAGCGTGACGCTGAGAGAAGAACGCTTCCATCATGCCGGCCCAGAACAGCATCATCGCCAGCCCCGCGATCAGCACGAGCCATTCGCGGATGGATTGGCGCATATTGCGATCCTCGTAGCGGCGGAGCAGTAACTGGGCCAAGTAGAACCCCGCTTGCCCGGCGATCAGGATGGAGGGGATCTCCAGCGCCCCATGTGGCAGCAGCCAAGCCGTCACGAACAGTCCAAAGCCCTGCTGCGTGTAACGGACGGCCACGGCCCCGAGCAGCACGCCATTTTCAAAGAGCAGCAGTGCCGTTCCGACCCCAAACGTTACACCGAGCGCCGCAGCAAACAGCGCCACCTCGATATTGTGCTTGATGAGTTGTGCGGAGAAGGCCGCCTGCACCTGCGTAGAGTCCGAGTGTCGATTCTGTCCCTTCTCTTCTTCCGCGACGCGCTGGCCCGGATTGTGCAGATAATCGGCAGCAAGCAGCACATCCACGGCCGCCGGGTCGTAGCGCACCGCCAAACCGCCGAGCGCGCAGCCAAGCAGGGTGATCACCGCGGCCAGTGCGAAATAGCGGGACTGCCGCCGAAAGGCTTCCGGAAACGCCGTGAAAATTCGCAGCCAGCGGCGCGGCTGCCAGATTTCAGAGCGCGTGGGCGGAGCGTAGTAGAGTTCCGCATAGGCCCGGGCCACAAGCCGCTCGAGATATTGCCTCAGCTCGGGCGCCAGGGCGCCATGCGTGACGCGATTCAAATCCGCGGCGGTCTGGGCGTAGAGTTCTTGCAGCAGTTCGGCTTCGGCTAGATTCAACCGGCGATCCGGCCGGTTTTCGAGCGCGACGAGCAACGATTCCAGTTTGCTCCAGCGCGGCCGCGACTGAGCCTGAAATCGTTCGAGATCCAGAATCACAGCCGCTGCTCCCGCTTGCCTTCGAGATACCCTTCAACGGCCGTTCGCAGAAACGTTTCCGCAGCAGTAAACCGGAGCTGCACGTCCAATTGGCGCAGTCGCCGGGCTAGCGCCCCGAGGCGCTGGTTTTCCCTTTCTCCGGCGAGAGCCGCGTAGACGTCCTGGTCCGTGAGCGGCTCCTCGCCGGGCGAGAATGCCGGCCGTGCGTGAGGGGGCAAGATGCTGGTCATCAAGACGAGGTGCGACGAGCGCACCAGCCCAACGCCGCGGCAAAGCGAATCTGAAGTCGAGCGCTCGGCCAGATTGGCGAGCAATACCAGGTAAGCGCGCCGCCGCAGCCGCAGTCGAATTTCGCTGAACAGCACTTCGTAGTCGGCAGTCGTCGGCAAAGGCTCGAGATTCAGGAGGCGATCGCGCAGTTGGTGAAACTGGAATTGTCCGCTTCCCGCGCGCAACCAGGACTTCGGTTCATCGGCGTAGGTGACCAGGCCGAAATCGTCGCCCAGCTCGAGCGCAACGGCCGCGCCCACGAGCGCCGTTTCGACCGCGAGATCCAGCAGTTGCCGCGGCGCGCGCGCTTCGAGCATCTGCCTCTCGGTTTCTCTGGCCCGGTCGAGCGCGAGCGCGGACGCCCGCGATTGGTCAACCAGGAAATATACTTCCTGCCTTTGCTCCCACTGGAAGAGCCGCGTAACTGGAGCGCCGCGCCGGGCGGTGGATTTCCAAGCAATCTCTGAGTAATTGTCGCCAGGCTGGTATTCGCGGAGGCGCTCGAAATCGCGCCCGTGCCCGGTCCACGGTGTCTGCCGGGATGCCACAAGGGCGCGGTAAACCGGGCTACGCAGAATCTCCCGCCGCCCGAGCCGCAAATCTGCCTCGATTCGCATCGGCTCCGGCAAATCGAACCATTGCCGCAGGCGCCAGATCCCGAGACGCGAGCCCCGCTCGATTCCCACGCGCGGTCCAGGCCACAGCCCGCGCCGAAGCAAAGCGATCTCTGCCGTCCAGGGCCAGAGTAGGATCGACGCGCGGCTCGCCGATCCGTCCGCTGGACCCTCGAGTTTCAGCCGTTGCGGGCCGCCGCGCACGCGAATGGCAGTTTCGCTCTCTCGCGTGGCCGGCATCACCGCCACCAGGACTTCGCCGTGCAGTCTCGACCGCCCGGGGCCGGCGAGCGCGAGCCGAACCTGGATGCTCTGCCCCTCGCGTCCGCGAAGGCCCTTTTCCGCCGGCAGCAGGACGGGCGCGAATTCCTGGCGGGCGAGCCACAGCCCGAGCGCGTCACAACAGGCAACGAGTGCGACCGTCGCGCCGGCCAGCTCGAGCCACAGCCATCCGTGCGCAAGGAAAGGCGCAATCGACGCCCCCACACTCAGCAGTCCGAGCACCCAGGCGAGTGACTCCGCTGGGCCGAACAGTGCTCCCCCCAGCCGAAAGGCGACCTGCGGCCGAGACTGGTGGGCGGAGTCCAGGTTGCGGCGCGTCGCCTTCGCCCCCGCTTCGACCCCGCCAACCGCCTGGCCCGACGCATCCACCCCTGCTGACATCCCATTGCTAGCCGTCATGATTTCGCCTGCGTCTAATGCCGTGGCCTGCCTGGTGTTCCAGGCCTGTCGCTTAGCGCGGCACTTCGACAGCTTCCAGCACCGCGTTGATCACTTCCCGAAGCTCGACGCCTTCCATCTCGAACTCCGGCCGCAGGAGCATGCGGTGCTCCAACACGGGAGCAGCCAGCATCTTTACGTCCTCGGGCAGCACGAAATCGCGCTGCTCGAGGCCGGCGAGTGCCCGTGATGCCGACAGGAGCGCGAGCGTCGCCCGAGGTCCGCCGCCAACCCAGACGGCTGGGTGCTGCCGTGTCTGTCGAACCAACCGCACGATGTAGCTGCTGACCGCCTCGCTGACTCGAACACGGCCGACGGCCGTCCGCAACCGCTCGAGTTCGCCCGGCTGCAAAACCGGGGCGTGCAGCTCCTCGACCAGCCGACGCTCCGGCGCTTCATCTTCGGCCACCAGACGGGCCAGCTCATTTTCGTCTTCCGCGGCCGGATAGCCCATGCGAATTCTCACCAGAAAACGGTCCTTCTGTGCCTCCGGAAGCGGATATGTGCCCTGGTGCTCGATGGGGTTTTGCGTCGCAAAAACCACGAAGACTGGCGGCAGCGGGCAGGTCGCGCGATCAATCGTCACCTGCCGCTCCTGCATGGCTTCGAGCAGAGCCGATTGCGTTTTCGCGGGCGCACGATTGATTTCATCCGCCAGCAAGAAATTCGTGAAAATCGGTCCACGCACCAGCCGGAATTCCTGCGTCTTTAGGTCGAAGACGCTCGTCCCGGTGATATCCGCGGGCATCAGGTCCGGTGTGAACTGAATGCGCTGAAATTCGCCGGCTACCGCGCGGGCCAGGGCCTTCACGAGCAGCGTTTTTCCGACGCCCGGAACGCCTTCAATCAACGCGTGCCCGCCGGCAAGCAAGGTCACCAGCGCGAGATCAATCGCTTCGTTTTGGCCAACAATCACGCGACCGAGCGCCTCTCTAACGCGTCGCGCGCCACTTGCGAGCGTGCCAAGGGCGGCCTGCCCTTGCGCTTCCGCGCTGGCCGGCTGCGCCTGTCCGTCGGAATCCAGTACCGGTTTCTCATTCATGCGATCGGTGCCTCCTCGGGAGTCGTTTTCGTCGAGGCCGGAGACCTATCGAGCGCCTGGCGTTCAGCCTGCGCCAAGCCTCTTGCGCACAGGCGTCGCTCGTAGATCAGATGCCTGAGCTCCCTGTACCCTGCTAGGGGTGGCCCGGCGAGCGCGCTGCGCAGCCGTGGGCCCCACCGCGGATCGGCGGAAATGGTCTGCGCGTCCTCCGGCGAGCGGCGGCGGAACTGTTCCCAGCATTCCGGCACAACCTGCTCTGTCGCAATACTCCGCTCAAGGAGGCGTTGTGCGGCCACGCCCGGACCTTCGCCCTGACGGATGATCTCCGTCCTGCGGTCGCGTGCCGGTCGTCGCACCAAGTCGCCACTCATGTTCCAAAGTAGCGCCAGCAAAGTCGCCCAAAGGAGCAGCAGCGCCGCTTGCAGCCGATACCGCCGCACGAGCCAGAGCACACCCTCGTCCTGATACAGTCCGTGCAACGTTTCGTCCACCCAAATCGTTGGCCGTCCACCCGCGAGAAAATCGAGCAGGACCGGATTTGGATACCTCTTGATCGCCTCGTTCAGCAAGAACGATTCTTGGCTGGCGGCGACCAGTTCGCCTCTTCCCACTCGCCGCATGGCCATATAGACATGCGCTGGCGAACCATCGTCAGCCTTTGCTCTAGCGAGCGACCCCCGGATTGCGTTCCCTGCTCGGGCGTAGAGCGCAGTCCAATGCGCGTCTGTTTTGAGCCAGGGCGAATCAGCTTCGAGATACATGCTCTCGCTCCCCGGCGGCATGGTGCGAGGATCGGGAGCGGCCCAGCCGGGACCGGGCTCAGGGGGGGCTGGTTTTGAATCCTCCTCGACTTCCCAGTCTTGAGACTGGGGCTTCTGCGTCAAGCCCCAAGTTGGCGCGATCAGCACGATGCGCCCGCCGCGCGCAAGAAAAGTCTCGAGTCGTGCGCGAAATCTCCCTCTACTCTGGAGTTTTCCGTTTTCGATTTCCCAATCATCAAGGGGATATCCCGCGATAAAGAAGGCCGTTGTCTGCGAAGCGTTCAGATCGGCGAGCGAGTTTTCATCCGGGCTGCGTTGGACCTGATACCCGGCGCGCTCATAGGAATCAAACAGCAGACTGGTGCCGTAAGGGTCCCGGCGGAAGCTCGATCCCATGTCGCTCGTATTCGACTGATTCTGATGCGCCATGAGCAGCAGAATGGCAAAGGCGCCAGCGAAGATCACTGCAGCCAGTAAGGGGCCCCGCCAGTTGAGCACGGCCCGTTGGCCGGAGCGAGTATCAGACATGGCTCAGCAGCTCCCGCTGATCTTGGCGGTAGGCGCCGACCGCCGCTGCCGTCAGCGCGTGAGACCCATACCAAACGCGATCGAACACCCGCAGGCTGCTGCGCAATTTGTCAGGAATTTCCGGGCGCGCCTCGAGGGCCGCTTGCGGACGCCGTCGCCACCGACGCGTGAACTCATCGAGATACTCACGATTCGTGCGATCGCGGCGGATCGTAAGCCATTCGCGTTGTGCGAGTCCGGCAAGCAAGCCGAGGTATGCCGCACGCAGGGCCAGTCGCAATTCGCCGTCCCGCTCGAGCCGGTCGGCCAGCGCGAACCATTCCTCCTCGGAACGCTCACTCGCAACCGCTGCGGTGCTGAGGTCAGGCAGCGGCGCTGTTGCGAGCGGAAGGGAAAGCTGGGTCGCTTGGCGACGACGCCGTTGCCAAAAGAGGAACGCTCCGATGGCTAGAGTCAAAGCTGCGACGAGCGCCAGCCAAAATCGAATGTCCTTCAGCCGCCACCCGCCCTTTTTCGTCCCCAACGAGAGACCCAGCCCCTGCGGCCACAGTTTGCCAAGAAAGGCCCAGAAAGCCTCCCAGGCGCGGTCGATGGCGTGCCCGATCTCGGCCATCAGCTTCTCAAACCAGGTAGGCGGGTGCTCCGCGTCATGCCAACGGTAGATGGAGCGCCCTGACTCCTCATGCAGGGCTTGACGCAATTTTTCTACCCGTGCCTGGCGTGTCGAATCGGTTGCCGGCTCCGCGCTGCGGCGGCTGGGCAATGCTTGCTCGGTGTGCGCGCTCGTCGTTTGGGAAGTGCCAAGCAAAATCGCCGCAAGCAGGACGAACGAGCCAATCATCGCGCTGCGCCCGGCGCCGGCGGATCGAATCAGCTCGGCCTTCTTCTTCTGCTCGCGTGGCAGGCTGGCCAGTAACCCACGCAGGTCGTCGCCTTCGCGCCGCGACCGCAAATGCTGATAGACGACAACGTACGTACATTTGACGATCGGATCGAGCGCCAACCACGCGCCCGCGAAGAGCGAAAGCCAGAACGCGGAACTCCGGAGTAGCGCATAGATCCCCATTTCTGTGGACAGCAGGGTATTCACCCCAAAAATCGAATGCAGCAGCTGCGGGAGAATGATCGCCAAAATGAAACCGTTCAGCCACACGGCGATCCAAACAGGGAAGAGCATGAGGAAAAGAAGCAGGCCGCCGCCGTACCATTGGCCCGCGAGCGCCAGGCAACCGCGAAGGGAGTACCGCTCGGAGGCATCCTCCTGCGCCTCAAGGTCCGCGAATTGGCCGGCGCTGTAGAACCACGGCGCCCCGGCGATGCTGGGCAGCGTCGTCAAAGCCGCGGCAGTCAGAGTGACTTTCCACGCGAGCAGGCGTCCCATAGCTGCTCCCTGCGCAGCCGCGCCTGCAAGTTTCGCTCTTGGCACACCGAACGCGCGCTCGCGAACGCCTTGCATGTAGCGAGCGACCGTCCACGCGCGCAACAGGTAGGCGCCGGCGAGCAGCGCGGCCTCCATCAGCAGCGCGCCGTCGGATAACCGAATCTGCCCGTCGACCACCCAGATCGGAATAAAACAAACGACGAGCGGGGCGGCACCAGCGTAGTAGCGCCAGGCCTCCCGTGCGAACGTGGACTGAAATAGCGCGAATCCGCGTTCGAGCGCTTCGAGCGGGTTTAGCCGGTTGCCGCGGGCGCGCGCCGGCACTAGCTGTCCAGCTTGCGCAGCAAGAGGAGGCAGCGCGGCTTCACTCATCGCCTGGCCCGGACGGCCGGTCGTAAGCGGCGCGGCCAAAGTTCAGATGCAGCTCCGGCCTATTCACTCGCCAGCGCAGCAGCGCGAAAACCAATGCGGCCAGACAGGCGAGCGCGGCAATTCCAGCCAGGGCCTGCCGGAATCGGCGCGCCCCCGATGGTTTCGGTGCGGGCGGTCGAGCCATCCGGCGCAGACAAGGCGGGCAAGCGAGCTTGCCGTCTTCGTCGGTCACGCATTCGCGGCAGAACGTCCCTCCGCAGTGCGGGCACCGCGCTGCCGCTTCGCGCAGCGGATGAAACAAGCAACGGGCATGGCGCAAGCCCGCCGCGGCGGGCAGAACGAAGGGCACGGCTCGTGTGTTTGGAGCCATTCGTCTAGGTGAGATCCCCGAGGGGAGCGCTCGCGGGAGCTGTGTGGGAGCTCGTTTGGGCGGAGGGTTCCCCTGGTTGCGGCCCGGCTACGGGAGCGGTCGGTTGCTGGTTCAGGCCGCGAACAGCGCGAACCGCCGCATCGATTTTCGCGAGGACTTGAGGCGCGCGGCGCACTCGTTTCACCAAGGGCAGTTCAACGGTCGCTCCGGTCGTTCGAATACGCGCTCTCGCTGTCGGCCCGAGAGCCAGTTCGAAGCTAGCCCAGGCCAAGCCTGTGCCGGCGAAAATCGCGCCCGCCACGAAATTTGCCCAATGCCACAGCAGGGCACCGGGTGTTCCCAGCAGTACACTCGGAATGATTGGCCGCACGATCCACCACCGGCTGGGCCACACCACAATGGACTCCAGGTCGCACAAGTAAAACCGCCGGTACTCGACCGCATACATCACCCGCTTGGCCGCGAGCAAACAGTCTTCGCTCAGATACCACCTCGTTCCGCCCGACAGGCTCCCCACGCGTGATATTTTGCGGAACGCGTTTGGCAATCAGTGCCTCCCCACAACCCACCGCGGTATGTAAATCAAGCCGACGATCAGCAGCGGAAACCAGGCGAATCCCGCATATGCCGCCCAGAAACGCCACGCAGAGCGCGGTATCAAATACGAACGCGGCGCCTTGCGATACTTCACGTGCAAAACAATCGCGATCGGCACTGCGGCGAAGATCACCGGCCAAATGATAATCCAGGACCACCCGACCGTCAGTGCGATCGAATCATAGAGTACGTCGCGATGCCGCCATTCCGCCTTGCCAGCATCACCGAGTCCAGAATCGGCGCGTCCGCGCTCGAAGCACGTCGGGCAAACATGGTCCCCTCCGAGCTGTAAATCGCACAGCGCGCAGACGAACCGGCCGCACCGCTGGCAGCATGCGTGAAACGCCTTGTCTGGATGAAAGAAGCACGTCGCCTGGTCCCCCATCGGGACAGCGGCGCCCGCGTCTTGGCGGATGACGGGCCAAAGACGGATTTGCAACTGCTCCTGACAGTAGAGACAGGTCTGGCGTCCCGTCCGTGTCTCCATGGGTGCCACATGTCCGCCGCACTTCGGGCACGCAACAGTCCCTGGCGCGTCAGGCGGCGACAGGACGCCGGCAAAGGGAGGAGAGCCACCCGCCTCGGAGCTGTTTCGAGGGGGCGTGAACAAGTTGATATTCAGGCTCATGTCGCGCTTCGTTTATCGATCACCCGCGTGTCGCACACCCGATCATGCAGACCGCGCTTTTGCGGGTCCACACCGGCCATAATGGCGGTGGTCAGGAGTAGGATCCAGTTGACAAGGGGAACGGCGCAGATCACCACGTTGTACATAAAGTAGCGGCCAAAGGAGACGCCCCAGCCCAGGTCGCCGCCGTCAGAGCGTACGACTTTAAGCCTACAGGCCATTTTCCCGAGCGTGGCTCCCCAGTAGCGCAGCATCAGGACTTCGTAGAACAGACTGAATGTAAGCCCAGCCAGCAGAAAGGTTCCGCTGAACATCGTCGGTATGCTACCCGCCGTTCGCACTAGGCCGGGCAGAACCAGGATCGCAATCACTACGAAGGGAACCAGAAAGACCAAGCCGTCAATGAAGCGGGCGACGAATCGAATGCCGACACCGGCGTAAGAGAGGGACGAGGCCACACCCGGGCCGCCCGCCATCACCCGGCTCAAAAACGTCGGCTTGCAATCGCCGCACACCCAGTTTCCGGCGATGTGCACCAAATCGGAGTCCGCGAACATTCGGCCGCATTGCGAGCACGCGAAAAGCGTATTGGCTGGGGCTTGCGTCATCAGGCAAGTCTCCTTGCGAAGGGGAGTGGGACCTAGCCTAGCGCAAGACGCCCCCCGCACCAAGCATCTGGTTCGGCCGGGTTTCCGACTCAGCTACCCCATCAGGTCGCCCTCCGATACGCGATGGAGAATCTCTGATGCCGCCTGGTGCCTGGTCGGAAGCGGAGGAAACCAGGCACGGTCAACGCCTGCTAGGTTGCTTCGCGAAGCTCCCCGAGGAGAACCCTGGCCAACCCGGCGCGGCGCGCGCGAGTGGCTACCGGCGGCACGGCAGCTACCACCCTCACCACCAAACGCCCGTGCAGACAGCGGCGCACGTTGACGCCGGTGACTTCGAAGAGAAACTCTGCCTTCTCTGCCGCTTCCGCGGCTCTTTTCGTGTGGCGCCAGAAAGAAAGAAAACGTTTACGCCCCTTGCGTGTATGATAGCGCGGCGGCGAGGTGGCCATCATGAGCGAGAAAAAAAACATTTCGCGCAGGGAGTTCGTGGCCTCGGCGATTTCAACGGCGGCGGTCTCGGCGTTGCCCGTGCGCGCCCGGCCGGACAGGTCATTCCCAGGCATCGCAGCGAAGGGTTTTGCGGGCCAGCCGGGGCGGGTTCCGCTCCCGGATGCGCCGCCATGGAAGGATCAGGGCGTGCTCAATCTTGCGAAGTCGCCGTACGCAAAGCTGCATACGGTGCCGGTTCGCGCCGTAACCATTCAAAGCGGGTTTTGGGCCACACGACGCGAAATCAATGTGAGCAAGAGCATCCCCAGCATGCACGACCTGCTCGAGGCGAATGGCCGCATGAACAATTTCCGGCGACTGAGCGGGCGCAGCAGTGCCGCACAGCGCGGACCCGTGTACTCCGATTCCGACGTGTACAAGTGGACGGAGGCGGCGGGGTTCGCGCTGCAGTCGGGAGACCGGCCGGAGCTGCGTACGACGACCGAGAAAATCATCGCGGACGTCGTTGCTGCGCAGCAGCCCAACGGCTACCTGAATACCTACTTTGTCGGCGACCGAGCTTCGCTCAGCATGACGCCCGACACGCAATCAACCGGGCACGAGCTCTACGATATGGGGCACTTCCTGCAGGGCGCGATTGCCTATTACCGCGCGACGGGCGATCGCACCATGCTCGATGCGGGGATCAAGTTCGTCGATGACTTCCTGCTTCCCGATTACGGGCCCGCGCCCAAAAAGCCGATTGTGTCCGGCCACCCGGAAATTGAGATGGCGCTCATCGAGCTGTATCGCATCACGGGCGACAGGCGACAACTCGATCTTGCCGGATATATCCTTGGCGGTGACGAGCGTATCGATTTTCCCGTGCAGCGCACGATTTACATGTTCAGCGGCACGCCGTTTACCGCGCGGAAGAAGCTCGAGGGCCATGCGGTGCGGGCCATGTATGCCTGTTGCGGTGCAACCGACTACTACCTGGAAACGGGCGATGAGACGTATTGGAAGACGCTCGATAGGTTGTGGAACGACATGACCGGAACGAAAATGTACGTGACGGGAGGCGTGGGCTCCCGCGCCGCGGGAGAGGCGTTTGGCGAGGCCTACGAGTTGCCGAATTTTCGCGCCTACGGCGAAAGCTGCGCCGCGATTGGGAACCTGATGTGGAACTGGCGCATGCTCGCGGCGACCGGGGACGCGAAATTCACCGACGTTATCGAGCGCGCGCTCTATAACGGCATCAATTCGGGAATGTCGCTCGACGGTGTGTTGTATTGCTACCGCAATCCGCTGGCGTTTGATCCGTCGACGGGCGACAAGATTCGGAATCCATGGTACGACACGACCTGCTGCCCGCCCAATCTCGAGCGAACGTTCGCCTCTTTGCCCGGATACTTCTACAGCACGAGCAAAGACGGGGTTTACGTTCACCTCTTCGACAATGCGGAACTCGATTGGCACCTCGAGGATGGCCGCCCGCTGAAGATGACGCAGAAGACAGAGTATCCCTGGGAAGGGGATGTGGCCATCACCGTGACGCCCGCCGAGCCATCGGAGTTCTGTGTCTACCTGAGAATTCCGGGATGGGTGCGGCAAGCGCAGGTGTCGGTGGGAGGGAAGTCGATTCCGGGAGTCAGGCCGGGGGCCTACCTGCCGATTCGTCGGCGATGGTCACCGGGCGAAACGATTCGGCTTCAGATGGACATGACCCCGCAGGCGCTCGCGGCGAACCCTCACGTGACCGAAGATACGGGCCGGGTCGCCGTCGAGCGGGGGCCGCTCGTCTATTGTCTAGAACAGTTGGATCAGCCGCAAGGTGTAGCGCTCAGTGACGGGGCCCTCCTGGTCGGGCAGAAGGCGGGCGAATTTCGAAGCGAGTACAGGAGTGATCTGCTCGGTGGCGTGGTTGTCCTGCATCATCCGGGCGCTGTTTATGAGGGATCGAGTGACTCAGCGCTGTATAGCCCGTATAGCGGGGTGTCGCGGAAGTCCAGGCCGGCGCTGCTCACACTGATTCCGTACTACGCGTGGGCCAATCGCGAACCGAGTTTCATGGAGGTATGGACTCCCCTTCTCGACGCGTGACCATCAGTGACCTCGACCGGGAAACGCCCCCGTCGCCGTAAGAGCCATCCGCCGGGACGTTCCCCCATCCAGCGACCCCTTGCAGTTAGCGTCCGGACGAGTTCCTACCAATCAAACCGCAGGAGTGAGAGCCCTTGTCGAGGCAAAACAAATTCGAGACGCAGCGTTCCATTTCGAGTGGAAATCGATCGGGGAGCGCGCAAGAGTTCCAACCGCCCTCCCTTTTCCAGTTCAGCCCGCTGACTTTCCGACAGCACCCTCGGCGAACCCATACGCCCCCACTCCGTGAACGCATTGCTGTGGTCAGCATCGATCCGAAAATGCTTCAGGGTACAGTGATTCGCTTCGGGCGGAAGACCGTCCACGGATAGATCGATGGATGCAGGAGCCGCTCGAACGTCATCGTCGTGATAATTCCACGTCAGGACTTCGATGCTTCGACCGCCTCGGGCGGCGATTACATTCACATCGGGTTGGCTTCGCACTCCCGCGCTGACCACGTCCTGTGTGGGCAACGCTCCGGAACTGGCCGCCCTGAGCCGCTCGCTCCCCAACAAACCGAACATGCGAAACGCATTCAACACCGGTTTGTCGATTCCGTCGGTGGCCAGTTCGCGGAAGCCCTCGAATGGCGGCTCGTCTTCGAACTCAAATGCCCAGGTCACGGCGCCGAGAAGGTTGATGTGGTTGCGACGGGCTAGCGCCATTGTGTTGTAGAGGGCCTCGGCCGTGTAGGCCGCATACAGCGGGCCGTTGCGGTAGGAATTCCTCGGGTCGGCGCTGGCGGAACAGGCCGCGCATCCTTCGGGATCCGATTCACCGAGAACGACGGGCGTTTGGCGCCACTCCGGAAAGGAGGTGACGATCTGGAATCCCCGTTCGATCGATGCCAGCTGTCGCGAAATCCCCATCTCAACATGATTCCCCTGCCAGGTCGGCAATCCTTTGGCATGGTAGGAAATGAATTTCAAGGGTGCGCCCGTCTTCCCGGTCACGTAGTTCCTCCCGCGCGCGCAATGCTCGAGGAACCTTCGCAAGAACTCCGCCGCCTTTGGACTGCCCGGCCCGGTAGTATCCGGACCGCCCACTTGCGCACTTGGGAGGGCCCGCAATATCGCCTCGACGGAAACGTCGTAAAGCTTGAAATATTCCTCGGGTGTTCCCTGCCAGTAGCCGATGTCCGGTTCATTCCACACTTCCCACAGCCATGTGTTGACCTCGGCATCGCCGTAACGTTCGCGCAAGTGGCGAACGAATTCGAAAACCAACTCCGCCCACTTCTTGTAATCCCCGGGAGGGTACGACCATCCCGTGTAAATGGACCCAACAGGATCGCGCGGGAAGTTATGACGGTATGGCTCGGGATGGATGGAGAGCGCCTCCGGCATGAAACCAATTTCAACCAGAGGTTTGATCCGATTGGTGCGGAACGTATCAAAGATGCGATCCAAGATCGTCCAGCTGTAGACCGGATTCCCAGCGGGCCCCTCGGTGTAAACGTTTGTGGAACCCCATTTCAAGGAAGCCGATCCGTCGCCTGAAGTGAGAAGGTTGTGGACGCGGATGTGGACTGGTACCGGGCTCAGAGCAGCCAGCTCAGCGAGCAGTTTCTCTCCGTTAGCTGCGTAACTGTTGTTTGGTTCGTCGTATCCGAAGAAGCTCCAAATCGGAGCAATCTTCCCGTCCGATTGATCGGCGTCAACTCGCACGTGCACGCTTTCCGGGATCTGCTGTGACCGGCAGGATAGAGCAATGGCGATCAAGAACGCCAACGCTCGGAGGAAAAGCCGTACTCGTGACTGTGGAGGAGAGCTCCGCGCGCGTCTGGCCTCACCCGCAGCGGCTTTGAAGCTAAGTCCAAATGGGAGCGTATTCACAGCGAAACCGATTGCTATATGATCCCTGGATGCCTGGACGCGTCGAGCGTTCTCCCTGGTCGAGATTGCGGGTTGCCGCTCCGGAACCCGCGTCACAGCCAAGATACTATCTCGGAAAGCTTCGGAAAGCGATGCAGGGCATACCTCTCCGGTCGTTCTTAGCAGACGGCTTGACGCGCATTGAACGCGGCGCAGTGCGCTCAAGATCTCTCAAATGAGCCCTGCCGGGTGAGAAAGACCGAAAGACCTGCGGGTGAAGTGATTTCGGTCTCACTTCTTTCAGGTATCGTACGATCGCCGTTCCGACGGAGGGAACGAGCGGAAATGAGTGGGTTCCAGCTATCTTGCTACGAGTAAAAGCTATCGTTTCCCGCTGCCAGTCGATATCGGTGAGCTGCAAGTGAGCAACCTCTCCGGACCGCACGCCGTAGACGGCCAGCAACATCAGAATTGCGTGGTCACGGATGGTGATTGGCCGATCGCCGGCGGTGGCGTCCACGATTTCTTGTACAACGTCCCAGGTCGGTCCGGAGGGAAGCGTCTCTTGCTGGAACACCCGAGGTGCCATGATCGAGGAACGCTGACGCGCGCATAACGCTCTTTATTCACTTTTTGTGCCAGGAGCGAATCGACACGAGACACGGTGATCGTTTTAAGAGACTGTCTTCCGTCAAGCAGTTGAATGAGGAGTGGCCGCACGGAACTGCAGCGGCATATGACCGTAGCCGGCGAAAGATTTCGGTCTTGTTCCATAAATCTTCTGAATTCGGCCAACATCTGGTCACAGATCGTTACCGGCTTGGGTACAGTCTGGAGACGGTTGAGAAAGGTCAGCCACTCAGCCGCCGTTGCTATGAAGTAGTCCCGCGACTGCTTGGCATCGGAGTTTTGTGGCGAAGGCCAATTGTGATTCGACCATCGGGTTGCCGCTTTCTTGATTTCTGAAAGCGTGATCGTGTCGCTGGGGTCGGTCCGCCAATCTCAGGTACTCTGCGATTGACAGCAGCAGGCGAGCCTTCGCCTCCAGGGCGGACTTGGCCATTCCTTGCACAGCGCAGTGAGTTAAATAGTGACGGCGTTCGTCAACGAGTGGGCCCGAAAGATAGCGAGCCACCGTGTCGGAACGGGCGAACAGCTGATCGAACATTGAGCCGGACTCCTTTTTTGAAAATTCGGAAGCGATCCGACTCTACAACGTGGACCAATAGTGATCACTTAACGAGCGGCCGATGACTGTCACTTCAGAATCGGTCAAAGAGAGGCTTCTTGCGAGTGTAACGGCGATGTTACAACATCTGTTTCGGGGATCTGGGCTGCAGGTCATTTTCAAGAAGAGCTCTGCATCCAACTGCCCCACGCCTGGCACCTCTATGGGCGATTCTTCGTCGATCACCGAATAACCGCCTGTGGGCTCAAGACCTGTCCCCCCGGAAGTCTCGATTTTGTCGGTCCGACGTCGGCGGCTTCGGAAGTGCTGTTTCAAACCGCGGCACGACAGGCATCTCGCATCAGAAGCTTACCCTATGCATGATGATATAGATCCGAAGCACCAGCACAACGGTTGCCGCTGCCAGGAACGTCCCACAATATAGGAGTCCGCGTACGACGCCATGTTTGCCAGTCGGTAAAAGCAGCAAGGCGGCGGGGAGGATGGTAAGAACCTGCCACATTCCGATCGAGAATATGCCTGCAGCGAAGAATACAGGGGCAGCAAGTCCTGCCCATCCCCGCGCCTCGCCTGTGAGCGGCGGCTGACTCTGGTAGTACATGAACAAAAGCATCGGCGGAACCGCTTGGAGTAGAAACCCGAGAACCACTCCCCCAAATACCTGCTGGGGAGATGATGTCGATTTCATCGACCCTCCTGCGAGCGGCTGTTGCGGCCATCGCGGTTGGCGGAGGGCCAGCCGCGGCTCGCTAATCCACTCGATACGGAAAACCATGCCGATGGAGTGCGCAGAATACCGGTGCTGCTAAGTTCCACGCCCGAATCGCCGGGAGGCAGATCGTTGACCACCCACTTCTCATGTCCGGCTGCTGTAATCGCGAACAGCTCATGATGGATGGAAAAGGCATAGACGGTGTCATCCTCGGCGACCACCGGCCCGTCCTCGAGACCTTCGCCTTCCGTATAGGCCGACTGCGGCCGGAAAACCCATTTTGTCTTGCCGCGACGATCAAGCGCATAGAGAAACCGCGACGCAAAATACACCGTCCCGTCCCCCGCGATGGCGATGCCGCCGTGCCCGAGCTTGTCATCGGAAGCAAAGCTCCAGAGGCGGTGCCCCTGGGGATCGAGGGCGAGCAGGTTTCCCCATGACTCGTTGACTAAAACTCTGCCGTCGGAGTCAACAATAAGGTCGGCCGGCCTCCCTGTAACGGCAACGCGCCAGCGTTCCTGGCCCTGTGGCGAAATCGCAACAATTGCAGGACATATTCGGCAGTGCGATGGAGGCGTCGGCGGCACACCCGAGAAAATGTAGATCGTGCCATCCGGGTCAATCGCAGGTGGCACCCAGCCGCCGAGCTGCTCTCCGTCATACTGGACCCTCCAACGCACATTGCCGTCGGCAGTGTAGGCAGTGAGCGTGCTGTCCAATCGATGCGTTACCAGCAGATAAGCGGTACCGTCGCGACCTAAAGCTAGAGGGTTGTCAATTTCATCGATGGGAACGGTCCACTTCAATTCTCCGGTTCGGCGGTAGACACTAAGCGCGTTCTGGCCGTCTCGTGGACCTTCAAGGTACAAGGTTCCGTCTTCGCCCACCGCACTGAGCGAAACTTTGATGTCTGGGAGGTATTTGCGGCAGTCACTTGCATCGCCGCCGACCGAGAAATCTCCGTTGTCGTAATACTTTGCGCCAGGCGCGGCCGCTGCGCAGACAGCAACTGGCTGAAGCGGCTGCGGCCGTCCCGGATGTAGTTCCGGGGCAGGTTCCAACGCCGCCTCGGAATTTACGGGCATCGCCTGTCGCCACGCCGTGTCGACAACGCGGAGCGCAAACGGCGACACAATCGCAGTCGCCGTCGTTCCCAAGTAAACAACAAAGAGAGTGCCCAGGCGCATTTGCTCTTAAGTGTAAGAGCCTCACCTGCGCTAGAACCAGAGCCCACAGCGGCATCGATATAACAGGAGTAACTACGCCTCTCACCCGCTCACGGCCAGCAGATCTTCTTCCGTCAGCGACTCGAGCTCAATCCACCCTTCGACCGGCAAGGCATCGACCGGGAGATGGTTCTGCCGTAAGCTGAAGCGCACACGGAGCCTGACGGTCAGTACATCCGAGCTCTTTGGTCCCTGTACTTTGTCGATTTGAAGAGGCCAGTGGAGCGCGGGCCGACCCCGACATTGCCCATCCTAAAACAAGCCAAGGCCGAGTACGCGAAGATGCAGTAGCGTGGCGGGAATTGTCAATTGACGAAATCAGGCGATTACACTCATGATGAGGACTACCGCTTTTAGGGGCATATCACGGTCAAACCGGGCAGAACCCGGGAATTATGTGGCGTGGAAGGAGGTGCTGTACCTCTTTCTACTGGCCCCACATTTCCAACACCACATAACGCCCGACGCCACAGAAGAGATCAAACTCGACGGCTATCGCGCGATTGCCGTGAAGTTCAAGGCTAGGGTGGCGCTGTATTCTCGGCGCGGCAAGTTCTTCGACAGACAGTACCCGTACATCGCTGAGGGGCGAGAAGATCTGCCGGAGAATACGGTTGTCGACGGTGAGATCGTCGCGCTCGATGATTCCGGCCGGCCAGCGAAAGGGTCGAATCTGTGCGCTTGCCATTAACGATCGAAACCAATTTCTCTTTGAAGATCCCGGGCCTAATCCACCAAGAAAACACGCTCGAAGAGTTGCGTAACCACTATGCGTCTCGAAAAGTGAGTGCCTCATGAAAGCAGATCGAAAAATCATCGTCTACATTGCAACCAGCGCCGACGGCTACATTGCCAGGCCAAACGGTGATGTCGAATGGCTGAATCGACGACCCCGCAAATCCGATTACGGCATGAACGCGTTCTACGCCACGATTGACACGATCCTGTGGGGCCGCAAGACTTACGACTGGGTTCTTTCTTATTACAAGAGGAAAGGCAAAAAAGAGGGGATGTTCGACACGAAGCTCACCAATTACGTGTTCTCAAGGAAGCCGCCGAAACGGGCGGCACCGGGCGTCGAATTCGTGTCGGAACCGGTGAAGGCATTTGCGCGAAGTCTCCGTGCCACTCCGGGAAAACACATTTGGATGATGGGCGGCGGTGAGCTGATTGCCTCCTTTCTCGACGCTGATGAGATCGACGAGTTCGACATACATGTCATTCCCACGTTCATCGGCAAGGGCATTCCACTCGTGGCGCCGCGCCATCGGGACATCGCCCTTCGCCTGCTTTCAGCGAGGAAGTTCCCCGACGGCGTCGTCCGACTGCACTATGAAATCGCGAGGTGACCACGTTCACTAAGGCCATTCAGTCAAAATGGGGAGGTGCAGTATGAAGCGTAAGTCGACCACCTCAGACACGCGAAGTTTGTTGCGTT
>Ga0187783_10000296_pt1 | contig 37091 bp, 28 predicted proteins | sample 1015_SJ02_MP02_2_FD_132471 | JGI IMG/M metagenome (GOLD analysis project Ga0187783, IMG submission 132471) | Tropical peat soil microbial communities from peatlands in Department of Meta, Colombia - 1015_SJ02_MP02_20_MG | ecosystem: Environmental > Terrestrial > Soil > Wetlands > Peat | place... | reverse complement strand
TGGTGGTGAGCGCCACTCGGATGTAACTGGACGATTTCGGCGAGAATCGATAGCGCGGCTTCCTGCGGTGTCCGGGCGCCCAAATCAATACCGGCCGGAATTCGGATTTCGTCGACGCGAGGCACGCCGCTTTGCTTGAGGAGATTCCTAATCGTTGCTCCCCGCTTTCGCGATGCGACCAATCCGACATAGCCTACGCTGGACTTTAGGATCAATTCGAGCGCCTGTTCGTCGTAGTGTCCCTGTGAAGCCACAACCGCCGCCTGATGAGTGAGCGCTGCGCTACGCTGCTGCAGTAATTGCTCAAGCGAGTCGAGCGCGATCAGCGTGATTCCGAAAGCGGCGGCTTCCTGTTGGAGGTCGCGCTGCTCGCGACTATCCACCACACGCACCACGGCATCATCCATCGTGCGCGCGAGCCGTGACAGCGATTCGGCAACCGGCGTCGCACCCACAACAATGAGGCGTCGCGGCTCGACGAAAGGCTCCACGTAGACGTCGATCGCGCCTTCCGAGACGCACGTCATGGGCACTACGACGTGTTCCGGGTTCGATGCGTCAGACTCGCTCGGGTCAGGTCGAATCGACACTAGGCGGCCGTGTCGAGCTTGGATGGCTTCGAGTGCCTGTTTTCGGATGATGTCCCGCGAGCAGGCACCACCGACGAAACCCTCGATCCTGCCGTCGGCAAACACAATCGCGCGGTCACCCAGGTGAGCCGATACCGGGGCGCGCCGCGCAACGACTGTTGCCACTGCGAATGATTGCCCCTCGCGACCCAGCGTTACAATCTTTGCAAGGAAGTCCACCGCGTCCATACGTCTGTTCCTCAGCCGCCACGGTTAAGCCGAAATCTGTTGCCGGATATTTGCAAACGTCTGCTCAATCAGTTTTTTGGCTTGCGCTTCGAGAACGCGCCCGCCAACGGCCGCTATGGGGCCGCGCGCTACGGCCTGGCCGCTCCATTTCAACAGTGTCGTACCGTCCGCTGCGTCGGTCACATCGGCACCAGCCGTTAGATCCACAGCGCTGCCGAAGCCGCCGCCAGAAACTTTCACGTCGATGCGTCGGCCCGCCGGGTTGGGGGCCAGCTCAACCTTCAGCTTAAATTTGCCGCGGACCGGACCCACCGCCACTTGCACGACTGCGTCGATATGCGTTGGGTCTTGCACCGTGACGTCGATTATCTCTGGGAGGCACCATCCCACCTTCTCCGGATTCTGAAGGAACGCCCAAACAGTCGCCAGGTTGGCTGCTACCTTTTCTTCGCCGCTGTACCCAAGGTTCACAGCTGCTTTTTCTTGGCTTCAGCGTCGCGAATGGCACGCCACACCTTCTCGCGTGTCAGAGGCATATCGATGTGACGAACACCGAGCGGGGACAGCGCATCCATCACCGCATTGACAAAGGCGGCCGGGCTGCCGACATTGGGGCTTTCGCCCACTCCTTTGGCTCCGATCGGATGATGCGGGCTGGGCGTGACCGTCTGGGCCGTTTCCCAGTGCGGCGTTTCCTGCGAGGTCGGCACCAGATAATCGGTGAAATTCGTGTTCAGGTGGTTGCCTTCGCTGTCGTACTGAATCTCTTGCATAAAAGCCATGGCGAAACCTTCCGTCAGGCCGCCGTGAATCTGTCCCTCGACGATAAGCGGGTTGATAATTGTGCCGCAGTCGTCGACTGCCAAGAACTTTCGCACTTTCGACTCACCCGTTTCACGGTCGATGTCGACAACCGCTACATAGGTCCCGTTCGGGAAGGTCATATTAGGCGGGTCATAATAGTAGGATGCTTCGAGCCCCGGCTCGTTCTGCGCCATGTTCGTATAAGCAGCAAAAGCCACTTCTTTCATGGTAACGCTTTTCGCTGGCACCCCACGCACCTGGAACTTGTATTCCTTCCATTCCACATCGGCCTCGGCGACTTCGAGAAGGTGTGCGGCTACCTTCCGTGCCTTCTCACGGACTCGTCGGGCGGCCATGGCGATGGCGGCTCCTGCCACGGGAGTGCTGCGACTCGCATAGGTGCCGAGACCGTAGGGCGCCGTGTCGGTGTCTCCCTCCTCAACCATAATGTTTTGGGGATCCAGTCCCAACTCCTCGGCCACAATCTGAGCCCAGGTGGTTTCGTGCCCTTGCCCTTGCGACTTCGTGCCCGCGCGTACGATGCCGGCCCCGGTCGGATGAATGCGAATCTCGGCGCTGTCGAACATTTTGATACCCAGAATATCGAAATGCTTCGACGGACCGGCGCCGACAACTTCCGTAAAAGTGGAAATGCCAATCCCCATCAATTCGCCGCGGGCTCGCTTGGCAGCCTGCTCCTTGAGCAGGTCGTTGTAGCCGATCTTCTCGAGCGCCGTGTCGAGTGTCTTTTGATAGTCGCCACTGTCGTAGGTGAAACCCAGTGGCGAAGGGTAGGGGAACTGTTCTTTCCGGATGAAGTTCTTGCGGCGGAGATCGGCAGCGGTCATGTTGAGTTCGTCAGCCAAAATGTCCATCGCACGTTCGATCGCAAAGCTCGCTTCCGTAACGCGGAACGAACAGCGATAAGCGATACCGCCCGGGGCTTTGTTGGTGAAATACGCATCAACTTCCGCATGGGCGACCGGGAAATCGTAGCTCCCCGTAACCACGCCGAACATGCCCGCGGGATACTTTGTGGGATCGGCGGCGGCGTCGAAAGCGCCGTGATCGGCGGTGGTGGCCACGTGCAACGCGGTGACCCGCCCTTCGGCTGTCGCGCCGATTTCCACGTCCATGTGATAATCGCGCGCAAAGCCTGTGCTGGTGAGGTTTTCCGTTCGTGTCTCGATCCACTTCACCGGCCGTGCCAGCTTGAGGGCACCGACGATCGCACAAACATAGCCTGGGTAAACCGGTACCTTGTTGCCAAAGCCGCCGCCGATGTCGGGCGAAATCACATGAATCTTGTCTTCGGGGATGCCGGTGACGATGGCCAGGGCGGTGCGGTAGACGTGTGGCGCCTGTGATGTGACGTAGAACTGCAGCCGTCCCATTGTGTCAAACTGAGCAACGCATCCGCACGGCTCGAGCGGCGCCGGATGGCAGCGCTGGAACCAGATGCGCTGTTTGATTCGCTTCGGGCTGGCCGCCAGCGCCCGAGCTGTGCCGTCCTTGTCGCCGACTTCCCAATGGTAGATGTGATTTGTCTTGCGTTCGCGGTCGGGGCGCAGGATCACTTTGTCCGCTTTTGCCGCAAACGGATCGGCAACCACCGGGAGCGGCTTGTACTCGACCTCCACCGCCTCGGCGCCGTCGGCTGCCGCCCCTCGCGTCTCGGCAAACACGGCTGCGACTTCTTGATATTGGAAGAGCACCTTTCCCAGTGCCAGCACCATCTGCTTGTCAAGACCATGAAAGGTTGGCAGCCATCCGAGCCCCGCCGCATCAAGGTCTTTGCCCGTAATCACCGCCTTCACGCCGGGAACCTTCAACGCTTGACTGATGTCGATCGAGGTGATTTCCGCATGGGGGTACGGGCTTCGCACCAACGCCATATACAGCATGCTCGGCAGCGAGATGTCGTCGACATAGCGGCCCTTGCCCTGGATGAAGCGCGGGTCTTCCTTCCGCTTCATGGCGACACCCAGCGAGCCTTCGTGTTTTACCTCAGTGCTCATTGGCTGGTCCCGGCGTTCGCGTTACTTCGCGCCGCCTGTTGCACCGCCTTCACGATGTTCTGATATCCCGTGCATCGGCAGAGATTTCCGGCGAGAGCCTCGCGGATTTCGGTTTCGTTCGGATTCGGGTTGTGTTTCAGTAGCGCGTAGGAGGCGAGCAGCATGCCCGGCGTACAGTAGCCGCATTGCAGTCCGTGTTGATCCCAGAAGCCTTGCTGAAGCGGGTGGAGCTTGCCGCCTTCGGCGAGGCCCTCCACAGTAAGGAGGGCATGGCCATCGGCCTGCACCGCAAACAACGTGCATGACTTAACGGCCCTGCTGCCATCCATGACGACGACGCAGCAACCGCAGCTCGAAGTGTCGCAGCCCACATGTGTGCCGGTCAGTCCGCAGGCTTCGCGCAAAAAATATGCCAGCAGAGTGCGGGGCTCAACGTCCCGCTCGTAAGGGACGCCATTGACTTGGACGTTCACCTTCATAGACGCACCCCCAGCCTTTGCAGCGCTTGAGCTAAGCCTCGGGCAACCAGCACACCCGCCAGATTCTTCTTGTATTCGACGCTGCCGCGCAGGTCGGCTTGAGGTGAACTGCGGCGCGAGGCTGCGTCGGCGGCGGCGCGAAGTAACTCAACGGAGGGTTTTTGTCCCGTGAGAAGCCGCTCAGCCTCCTCCACGCGGATGGCGCATGGGCCTGCAGCCGACAGAGTCACTCCTGCACCGCGGATCGTCCCGTCTACGTTCAGCGAAACCTGCACCGCGCCCGCCGCAGTGGCAAAGTCGCCGACCTTGCGTTCCACTTTTTGGTAAGAGCCGGCTGTGCGTTCATCAGGCACAGGGAAGCGGACTTCTAGAGCTAGCTCCCCCTCGCCCACTCGTGTCGTAAAGCTGTCGACCAGAAAATCGTCGACGGCGACAGTACGTTGTCCAGACTTGCCGCGCACCACGACCTCGGCCCGCGCGGCCAGCGCCACCGCCGTCCAGTCGCCGGCCGGATCGTTGTGGCATAGGCTACCGACCACCGTGCCCATTTGTCGCACGACCGGATCGGCGACCATACGTGAGGCGTCATGCAACAGGCTCCAGCGACGCTCGCCGATCCACGCGGCACGCTCGATGTCGCTATCACGCGCGATCGCTCCGATCGCGAGCACTCCACTGCGGGGCCGAAGGAAATTCAGCTCCTCGATCCCGTTGATATCGACCAAAACCGCCGGACGCGCCAGGCGAAACCGCATCGCGGGGATCAGGCTTTGACCCCCTGCCAGCACGCGGGCCTCGCCTCCGTGCTGCTGGAGGTGTGTGAAAGCTTCATCGGTAGAATGGGCTCGGAGGTACTCAAAAGCTGCGGGGATCACCCGTACCTCCTCTCGCGATCCGCCGCGCGTGATGTTGCTCGGTCGGGCGCCACAGAGGTGGGCTAGTTGCCGGGACAACTCTACTACAAGGACGCGGAATACGGTAGAGTGGACCGGTTTTCATGGTCACCGCGGTGATTCTCGCTGCAGGCGCCTCGACGCGGATGGGGCAGCCGAAACTGCTTCTGCCGCTCGGAGACGAGCCTTTGGTGCGCCGCACCGTTCGCCAGATCTGTGGCGCCGGTTTCGACGATGTGCTCGTCGTCGTGGGACACCAGCACGAGAAATTGCGCTTGGCGCTCGATGGACTGCTCGTTCGCCAGGTTCTGAACGCTCAGTATGAAACCGGTATGGGCAGTTCGTTCCGCGCAGCCATCGAGCAGCTGGGGCAAACTGATGCGGCCATGTTCGCGCTTGCCGACCAGCCCTTTGTTACAACCAAGGAATACCAGACGGTTCTCGAAACCTACCGCCGGCATTTACCCGCGATTGTCAGCGTCCGCTACGGCGAGGTAACTGCCCCGCCGCACCTGTTTTGTCGGGATCTGTTCCCAGAGCTTGCTCAGCTTGAGCGTGGCGCGCGGCCCGTTCTGGAGCGACATCGCGAGCAGACCATCGTCCTTAGGTTTCCGCCCGAACTGCTGCTGGATATCGACACACCGGAGGACTATGAACGGGCCAAGATCCGACTAGCGTCGGGATGGTGAAGGCTGCCGACTACGCCACTGAGGAAACCACCTTCGAAACCGTTTCGAGTCGCCAGGATTTCTGCCAGAATCGAGACCGCTATTTCCTGCGGCGTTTCCGCACCGAGCGAAAGCCCCACGGGACTGCGCACGCGAGACAGGGCCGAGGAAGACGGCGAGTACCCCTGCTTTCCTAGCCCCGTCAAGAGCTTCTCATAGCGCGACCGCGGCCCGAGCACTCCGATGTAGGCGGCGTTGGATTCCAAGCCGAAGCGCAGGCTCTGTTCGTCGCGCTCGACGTGATGGTTCATCACCAGAACGCTGCTCAAAGGCGCAAGCCTCAATTTTTCCCGAAATTGAGAGAAATGTGCGTGTACCAGCTGGGCTCGGGGGAAACGTACCGCTAATAAAGGCGCCTCACGAACATCTACGACCGTCACTGTGAATCCCAGCGACCATGCTAGTTGCGCGACGGCCACTGCGTCGTCTCCAGCGCCGAAGATCGTCAATTCCGGTGGGCGCGTTGCAATTTCAAAGAATATCTCGGCATTGCCCGTCCATTCAGCACCGGACCGCGTGTGCGTCGAGCGTAGGCGGCTGTCAGCCTGTGTGATCGCCTCCCTTTCGATTACGCGATTGGTCAATGAGCCGATGCACATCTCATCGGAGCGAACGATCATTCGTCCGGTAACCCCCGATAGCGGCGTGACCAGTACCGCCGCTTCGCCGCGCTCGAGGACCTCGAGCCATTCGCTCGCAATTCGATCTTGTTCGACCCGCTCGATATGGATGTCGACGGCGCCGCTGCAGCCGATACCCAAGCCCCAGATCGAATCGTCCGCGAGGTCGTAGGTCACGATAACGGGCTGGCCCGAGGCGATCACGCGCGCCGCGGCCTTGGCTACCGCCGGTTCCAGGCAGCCGCCCGACAATGCGCACTCATACGTCCCATTCTGACGCACCACCATCCGTGTGCCTTCGCGACGATACGCGCTGCCCCGCACGCGCACCACTGTCGCCAGAGCGAACGGTTCCATTGCGGCGCGTGCTTGACGGATCACCTCAAGGAGGCGTTCGGTTTCGCGTCGGTCCATGGGGTAAGGATAGCCCCTGTGTTCGAGGCCGTCTAGCGGGCAGGTGAAGGGCACGGCGTGCTAAAAAAGCTCGTGAATGTACCAGAGGATCGCGCCGAGCAACGCGAACCACCCGCCGTTCAGCACCGCGGCAGTCGCGAGACTGAAAATGAGACCGAGAAAACCTTTCAGGTCAACAAGCAGGGGTGGAAGTGCCAAGACGAAAGGAAAAGTAATCTGCTCGAAATCCCAAATCAAGTGTGCGACGGTGTCGCTGATGTGGACGGGGATCTGATCGGCGCGCGTTGTGTACGACGCGGCGATCCAAAAGATCGCTGCGGAGACTCCAGCGATAAAAAATCGTCGCACAAACTTCGCGCGCTCGGCAGCGCGGGCGCGGCTTGTTGCGCTGGCTCCCATCAGGCATCTAAAACCAAAGCCAGGGAGGTGGGAAGGGCGCTGTTCAAACCTGATCCTCTAACCTGATTGACGCGGCGCCCGCTTTTTCCAACTGCTTGATAGTCCGCTCGTAATTCAGCGGTTGCCCTGAAGCAATTTTTCGAAAGCGTTCGACTCCAACAGATCTAAGGACTGTACCACCACATCGGCAGGTAGATGATTGCCTTTGCGGCTGACGCCGATGCTCCTCATGCCGGCGCGGCGTGCTCCCTCGATCCCAGCGGCGGCGTCTTCGACGACAATGCAGCTCACAGGCGGAGCGCCGACGCGCGAAGCGGCAGTCAAGTACACCTCCGGATCCGGCTTTCCCCTCGATACATCCTCGGCAGCGACGATTCCCTGAAAACAGTGGGCAGCCTTCAGAGCGTCCAGGATCACATCGATGTTGGCACGCGGTGCCGCTGAGGAGATGGCCTGGAGCCACCCTCGGTTGTGAAGTCTATCCACCCACCTGGAAGCCCCGGGAAGTGGCGAAATACCCTTCGCGCGAACCAGATCTCGATACAATATCTCTTTTGCGATCGAGATTCTCTCGATGCGTTCGGGAGTCGCTTTGGCGCCGAGCCACGCGGAAATGACCGAATCGTTGCGCTGGCCGAACGAGGAAAGAAACTGCTCGTGAGTGATCGAAATGCCCTCGCCAACCAGAGTGTCTCGCCAAGCGATCCAGTGAAACTCCTCGGAGTCGACTAAAGTGCCGTCCATGTCCCAAAGGACGGCCCGGGGCATGTTGCCTTGCTCCACTCGCGAACCCCACTGTGTATGCGGGCGCCTCGAAGTAACGATCGAGTTCACGCCACTTTTTGCGTTACCTGGGAGCGCGCATAGTCCTCCAAATGCTTTGCGTCGCTGTTGAATTTGCGGATGCCCTCAGCCAGTTTCTCTGTCGCCATGGCATCCTCGTTGTGCATCCAGCGGAAGGTCTTCTCGTCCAAGTGCAGTCGTTCCTCCTTGCTGGCCTGCGCTTTGGCCGGATCAAGTCGACGATCGACAACACCCTCGGTTTTCTCCAACTGGTCCAGCAGGTCTGGACTGATTGTGAGGAGATCGGCTCCGGCCAACCGAACGATCTGATTCACATTCCGAAAACTGGCACCCATCACCTGGGTCTTGTAGCCGTACTTTTTGTAGTAGTTGTAGATGCGGGTAACGGATGCCACACCGGGATCCTGGTCGGGGAGAATTTCGGCGCCGCCTTGCTCCTTTTTGTACCAGTCGTAAATGCGGCCGACGAAGGGGGAGATCAAGGTTACACCCGCTTCGGCGCATCCAACCGCCTGAGCGAAACTGAACAAAAGCGTCAAATTGCAGTGGATACGCTCCTTCTCCAGCAACTCGGCTGCGCGTATGCCCTCCCAGGTGCTGGCGATCTTGATAAGGATGCGTTCGCGGGCCACGCCTTGTTTCTCATATAACGAAATCAGCTTGCGTGCTTTTTCGATCGTGGCCGGTGTGTCGAAGCTCAACGCGGCGGCCACCTCGGTAGAGACGCGGCCGGGGACCACTTTGAGAATCTCACATCCGAACAGCACAAAAAGGCGATCAATAAACTCCGCCGCCATTTCCGCGGGACTGCCGCCCCGCTTCAAGGCCAGTTGACCCGCTTCATCCACCAGGTGTCGATAGGCCGGCATCTGAGCAGCGTGGAAAAGGAGGGATGGGTTCGTGGTTGCGTCCTGCGGCCGATGTCGTGCAATGGCCTCAATATCCCCCGTATCTGCCACGACAGTCGTGTACTTCTTAAGGGATTCAAGCAATGTCATGGTTATCTCCTGTCATGAGAAGGCCGAACAAACTCGATTTATCGAGTCTCGCGCAAGGAAGTTCATCGTGCAGTCCAATCCTCCAACGTAGGCGCGCAGGAAACGTATCGTGACACACCGCTGCGCGAGCGCCTAGCACTTTGTTGGCAGCTTCAACGCGCCTACTCCGCAGCAGCGCTCCACCTTTTCCATTCGCTCCAGCATCCAACAGGAGCGGGGTAGTCACTGTTAGCATCATCCGGGATCAGATCCGGTAGTTAACCGTGAACAGGACATCCATCAGTCTCTTGGCGCTTTGCTGCCAGTCAGGGCTGGGCGCTACGTTGGAAATGCCGACAAGAGTTCGACCAGTCTGGACATGGAGTCGATGAAACGTGCAAAATTCGAGTGCGGTGGTTTGAGGGCGTGTTGTCGGGGGTGAAGGATGAACGCTCTATCAAAATACAAATTTTGGTTGGCTGGAGGCTTTTGCCTGATCGTGCTCGGCTTGATCATTGGCGCGCTACGGCCGAAGCGTGTGTCAGGGGCCCCGCAGGGCGACCCACCCAATGTTGAAGTCGTGAAAGTCGAGCAGAAGGATGTTCCGATCTTTAGCGAATGGATCGGCACACTCGACGGGCTGGTCAACGCCGACGTGAGGGCGCAAGTGACTGGGTATCTGCTGCGGCAAAGCTATCAGGAGGGCGCGTTTGTCAAAAAAGACCAGCTGCTGTTCGAGATCGATCCGCGCCCCTTTCAGGCGGCGCTCGATCAGGCGCAAGGTCAACTGGCACAGGCGACGGCAGCGCTTGCCAATGCCCAAGCGGTGCAAGGCCGGACTCAGCTTGACGTAGACCGTTACACGCCGCTGGCAAAGGAGCAGGCCGCCAGCCAGCAGGATCTCGACAACGCCGTTCAGAACAACCTTGCAGCCAAAGCAACCGTGGAAACGGCCAAGGCTCAAATTCAGACCTCCCAAGCTGCCGTTGAAACCGCAAAGATTAACCTTGCGTTTACCCGCCTGGTCGCCCCCATCGACGGCATCGCCGGACAAGCCCAGCTTCAGGTGGGCGCCCTGGTCAGTCCGAGCAGTGGGCCTGTTACATCGGTGTCTACCGTCGACCCGATTAAGGCCTACTTCACCGTGAGTGAAAGGGAGTACCTCGACTTTCACAGGTGGTACCCAACGGAAACCACGGTAGACGCGGCTCGCAGGAACCTGCACTTCCAACTGATTTTGGCCGACGGTTCGATCTATCCGCGCGAGGGCACCTGGTACTTCACAGATCGACAAGTCGATCTGAGCACCGGGGCGATTCGCCTCGCCGCTTTGTTCGCAAATCCGGGGAATATTTTGAGACCGGGTGGGTACGGCAGAGTTCGGACAGCCGTTCGAGTCCAGAAAGACGCGTTACTTGTGCCTCAGCGAGCCGTATCGGAGTTGCAAGGCGGCTATCAAGTAGCCGTTGTGGATAGCGAAAACAAGGTAAGCATACGTACTGTGACGGTGGGCGACCCGCTTGGAACGGAGTGGATTGTTTTGGAAGGGCTGAAACCAGGCGAACGAGTCGTTGCCGAGGGAGTGCAGAAGGTGCGTCCGGGAATGCGGGTGAACCCCAAACCCTTTGGTCAAGAGGCGAAGGGAGAGTAGTCAGAATGTCCAAGTTTTTCATCAACCGCCCCATCGTTGCCATGGTGATCGCCATTGTGATGGTTCTGGTTGGCTCCCTCACGATTCTCAGCTTGCCCATTGCTCTGTTCCCCAACATCGCTCCGCCTGAGATTCAAATACTGGCGACGTATGTCGGTGCTGATGCGCAGACCCTTGAGCAGGCGGTGGCCACGCCCATCGAACAACAAATGAGCGGCGTGGACAACATGAACTATATGTATTCGCTAAACGCGACCGGCAATTCGACCACGACCCTCGTCGTCGACTTCGATGCGAAAACCGATCCGAATAACGACTACATTCTGGCTCAGTCGCGGGAGACGCAAGCCGCCTCGCAGCTTCCCGCGGACGTCAACAATTACGGCATAACCGTTCGCAAGGGCACCACCGCTCCGCTCATGTTGGTTGATATTTACTCGCCCCACGGGACCTACGACGCCACGTTTCTAGCTAACTATGCCTATATCAATTTGGTCGATCCGCTGCTCCGTTCACCCGGAATCGGGATCGTGAACGTCTTTGGAGCCGGCCAGTATGCGATGCGCATGTGGGTAAAACCCGACCAGTTGGCAAAGCTCGGCGTTACCGTCCCGGACATTGTCAGCGCAATTCAAGCGCAAAACACTGTGAACCCGGCCGGGAAGCTGGGCGGTGAGCCAGCTCCCAAAGGGACAGAATTCACCTACGCCGTCCTCGCGCAGAGCCGGCTGGTGTCTCCGGAAGAATTCGGACAGATTGTTGTGCGCGAGACCCCCGACGGCGGCACCGTCCGCGTCCGCGACGTGGCCCGGATCGAGTTAGGCTCGCAGGACTACAGCGTGGCCGGGCGATTCAACGGCAAGCCCAGTGCGGTATTGGCCCTCTACCAACTGCCGGGGTCCAATGCCGTAGACACTGCCGCGGGCGTCAGGAAACTGATGGCCCAAATGAAGCAGCGCTTTCCAGATGATTTGGATTTCGTCGTGGCTCTGGACACGACCCGCGCCGTCACCCAAGGCATTAAGGAAATTGTCATAACTCTAGTTATCGCGCTGGCCCTGGTAATCCTGGTCGTCTACATCTTCTTGCAGGGCTTGCGCGCTACTCTGATTCCTCTTCTGGCCGTGCCCGTCTCACTGGTGGGCACGTTTATTCTGTTTCCTGTGTTCGGATTCTCCATCAATACTCTCTCTCTATTTGGCCTGGTGCTCGCAATCGGGCTGGTAGTAGACGACGCCATCGTCGTAGTTGAAGGCGTGGAGCGTCATATTGAAGAGGGTATGACACCTAAAAACGCGGCGCTGCAGGCCATGGAAGAGCTTTCTGGTCCGGTGGTCGGCATCGCTCTGGTTCTCTCCGCGGTATTTGTGCCGACCGCCTTCATTCCCGGGATTACCGGCAAGCTCTACCAGCAGTTCGCTGTCACGATTGCCATTTCTGTACTCCTTTCCGCCTTCAATGCACTGACCCTCAGCCCGGCGCTGGCGGCTCTCCTGCTTAAACCAAAAAAGCCAAGCAGCGGCCCGCTGCGGCGATTTTTCAACTGGTTTAACCACGCCTTTGAAGGTGCTACCGACCGGTATGTGCGCTGGAGCGCGGTACTGGTGCGGAAGAGCGTCGTGGTCGCTGTACTGCTTGTGGCTTTTGCCGCCGCGGGTTTTTTCCTCGCCAATCGCGTCCCAACCAGTTTCCTTCCGGACGAGGACCAGGGCTATGCCTACGTGAACGTGCAACTGCCGAACGGGGCATCGCTGGAGCGCACCCGCGCCGTCGTGGAGCAAGTCGAAAAGATCATTATGGACACACCCGGAGTCGAAGACTCCACCTGCTTCGTCGGCTTTAGTTTGCTGAGCTTCGTCCGTACAACATATAACGCAACGTTTTTCGTGAACTTCAAACCTTGGGATGATCGTAAAGACCGAGCACAGCAATTTCAGATTCTGAAAGCGCACCTGAACGAACGGTTGAGCAAGCTACCCAGCGCCGTTGCTTTTGGCTTTTCTCCCCCCGCCATTCCTGGCGTCGGAACCGCTGGCGGTTTCACGTTCCTACTCGAAGACCGCTCCGGCGGTGATGTTCAATTCCTAGCGAAAAATCTAGCCACCTTTCTCGACGCGGCCCGCAAGCGCCCGGAAATTGCCAGCCTGAGCACGACCTTCCTGGCCAGCGTTCCTCAACAATTTGTCGATGTCGATCGCGACAAAGTGCTGAAGCAGGGTGTAAGCCTGAATGATGTCTACCACACGATCCAGGCTTTTATGGGGGGCTACTTTATTAACTATTTCAACCGTTTTGGCCGTCAGTGGCAGGTCTACATTGAGGCCGAAGGTGAGGATCGCGTCCGAGCCGACAATGTCGGTCAGTTCTATGTGCGCAACAAGAATGGTGCAAATGTTCCGCTTTCCACGCTTACGAGCGTGCGACCGCGCATCGGCCCCGAATTTTTGCTGCGCTTCAATGAATACCGCTCCGCCCAGATCAATGGCAGCGCCGCGCCCGGTTATAGCGCCGATCAGGCGACGTCCGCCCTGGAAGACGTTTTCAAACAAACCATGCCCCGGGAAATGGGCTTCGATTATTCCGGCATGTCGTTTCAGGAGCAGAAAGCCCGACAGGGAGTGCCCGCGTCGGTCATCTTCGGGCTCTCGTTGCTGTTCGTTTTCCTGATTCTCGCTGCGCTCTATGAAAGCTGGTTGCTGCCGTTTAGCGTCCTGCTCAGCACGCCTGTGGCAGTCTTCGGCGCGTTTGCCGTCTTGTTGTTGCGCCGCTATCTCGTGAGCGTCTTTTATCCGCCATACCTGGTCCAGATCGAAAACGATGTGTACTCGCAAATCGGCCTAGTTATGCTCATCGGGTTGGCGGCCAAGAACGCGATTCTCATCGTGGAGTTTGCCAAAGATCAGTTCGAGAAGGGGAAGCCTTTGGTAGACGCCGCGCTGGAAGGAGCGCGGCTTCGCCTCCGTCCGATCATGATGACCTCGTTCGCATTTATTCTTGGCTGCGTGCCGCTGTGGGCCGCAACCGGGGCCGGTTCGGTAGCGCGCCAGATCATGGGAACCACGGTCATCGGCGGTATGGCGGCCGCCAGCGCGATTGGAATCTTCTTTGTCCCTGCGATTTTCTGCATGGTGGAAAAGTTGGCAGGTACGGAACCCGCTTCCGGAGCGTTACCGACCGCACCTACGCCAGAACCGGGGGATTGAGATGCACGGTTACGTGAGGAAGATGCGGAGTTGCGCATGATGAGATTGGCGAAATGGGTGATCGCGGTGTGGGCCTCGAGCTTCGTTGCTGGATGCATGGTGGGTCCGAATTACCACCGACCCGCTGTTCAGACCCCAACCTCCTACCGTGATCTCTCAGAAAACCCTCAGCTTCAGGCCCAGGCCGCGTCCTATGCAGACCTTCCTTGGTGGCAGGTCTTCCAGGACCCACGGTTGCAAGGGCTTATTCGCACGGCGCTCCAGCAGAACTATGATCTGCAGCTGGCGACTGAGCGAATCAACGCTGCGCGCGCTGAGCTTGCTATCACTCGCTCGAGCCTGTTCCCGCAAGTCGGAGGCAACGCCAATTTTGGGGGTGGGAAAACCTACAACCCCCAAGAAACCTATAACTTCCTGTTGCTCACGGTCGACGCCGCCTTTCAGCTGGACCTATTCGGCAAGCTGCGAAGAGAGACCGAAGCGGCGCGTGCCCAACTTCTGGCTACCGAAGATGCACAGCGTACCGTCATACTCACGCTTGTCAGCGATGTGGCGAGTGATTATTTCGCGCTGCTCGCACTTGACCTTCAACTTCAAATCACGCACGAGACGGTAGCGACGCAGCAGGACTCGGTGAAACTCACCAATTTCCGCCTGGATCACGGCGTGGCCACAAAACTGGATGTTTTGCAGGCCCAGCAAGTTCTGGATACGGCGAATGCCACGATCCCTGACTTGGAGCGGCTGATCGGCCAAGAAGAAGATGCCATCAGCATTCTTCTTGGCGACTACCCTCACGGGGTGCGGCGAGGACTTCCGCTCGTCCAACAGCCCTTACCTCCGGAAGTGCCGCCGGGCCTGCCTTCCTCCCTGATCGAGCGCCGGCCCGATATTCGCGAGGCCGAGGAGAATCTGATCGCGGCGAACGCCGAAATCGGAGTCGCCAAAGCCCAGTTTTTTCCGCAAATCTCGCTGACGGGATCCGGCGGCGGCGCCTTCGGGCGGAGCAGCGAATTCACCAATCTGATGGGCTCCCAGCTGGGGATTTGGTCTTACGGCGCGCAACTGACTCAGCCCATTTTCACCGGAGGAGCCCTTCGCGGGAATCTCCATCTAGCCGAGTCGCAGCACCAACAGGCTCTGATCGCCTACCGACAAACCATTCAGCAGGCGTTCGGGGATGTATCCGATGCCCTGATCGGTTACGAGAAGCTGCATGAGGTCCGGGTTCGCCAAGAGGCCACCGTCGCCGATTTGCAGGAGTCGGTCCACCTGTCCATTTTGCGTTATACGGGAGGCACCACCACTTATCTCGAAGTCCTGGATGGTCAGCGATCTCTGTTTGACGCCGAACTGACGCTCGCACAGGCCCGCGGAAGCGAGTATCAGAGCCTCGTTCAACTCTACAAGGCACTCGGCGGAGGCTGGCAGCAATAATCCGCCAGCCTTGCAGCCACAACTAAGAAATCTTGGGTTCACTCCTGGCTTTCTCAGGACATTGGCCGCCACGTACGCCGATCCATTGAGCTTCAATCGTAGGTTCCTGCCCACGAACTCCGAACCTTCTTGACGGCCGAGCACAAGGCCAAGTCGTGGACCTATGGAGGCGACCAAATCCGAACCCCGCTCGCAGAGTTCGTAACGATCGAAATTGCTGATGGCGATGATTGAAACTTTCAGTTTTGCAATCTCGGCCGTTTGGCGTACGTTCGCCCGCACACTTCATCGTGCGGAGGGCGAAAAGTAACAGAGGGAGGAACCACAGACAAATACCCTCAGAAGGGCATCAGTCTTGGTTTTCGACCTCGGAGGGGAAAAGAATGAAATCGTGCAGACTGAATCGCGGATGGTTGCTGGTTTCGATGCTGGTAATCGTTTTCTCTTCAAACGCCCGCGCGCAGCAAACACTCGGAGCGATTACCGGCACGGTCACGGACAGCTCTGGAGCTGTCGTGGCGAACGCGAGTGTTTCGTTGGTCAGCGATGACACCAAGCTCAGCCGCGCACAGAAAACCAATTCCAGCGGCACCTACCTTTTTGTGGATCTCCCCATCGGTTCTTACACGCTTACTTTTACGCAGCCAGGTTTCCAGACGCAGACGATTCCATCCATTCCGGTGCAGGCCAACCGCACGGCAACCGTGAACGCTGAACTAAAGCTGGGCAACGTCAGCGAAACGATCACGGTGCAGGAAACGCCCCTGCTGAACGCGGTCGATACGACCAACGGATACGTGATGGACAAGGTAGAAATTGACGCCGTACCGCTGCCCACCGGCTCCTTCACAGGATTGGCTATTCTTTCTCCCGGCGTCAGCGCGGAGCTTCCCGGCGGAACCGGAGCGAACGCCGGCTTGGGCAACGCGCCTGTCTGGGCCAACGGTGAGCGCGATACCAGCAACACCTACCTGCTGAATGGTGTGGATGCGCGAAGCCTCTTCAACGGAAAGAGTACGAGCCAGGTGTTGTCTGCTCGTATTGTGAACAACACCGGCAACGCCAACCCATTGGAACTCAGCGCCCTTCCCGAGCAAAGCAGCGCGTCGGTCTACCTCGCCATCGGCGAATCCATCCCAACGCCGGCGCCGGAAACGATCACAGAACTTCGGGTGAACACGGCCATGTACGATGCCCAGCAAGGCTCAACCAGCGGCGCGCACATCGACATGAGCACGGCGTCCGGAACAAACGAAATGCACGGCAATTTGTACGTGCATCGTGGCACGAACTGGATCAATGCCGACCCGTACTTCTACAAGCAGGACCCGAATATCCCACCAGACGAAAAAAATCCGGGGCTGCACCGAGTCGTCGCCGGCGGCACATTCGGCACCCCGATCATCAAGAATAAGCTGTTTGCCTTTGTCGCCTACCAATACACATACTCTTCCGACGCTGAGATCGGCATTTCGCGGGCGGTTGTGCCCACCTCCCTCACAAATGATCGATCCGCCTTGGGACTGGCGAATGCCGCGAACGCCGTTACCAACCCCTACAATAACGACCCCACAATCCTGCCAATCATCGGTACTGCTTCAGGTCCGGCGGGAAATGACATCAATCCCATCGCCTATACGCTGTTCAACTACAAATTTCCGAACGGCCAATACTTGATTCCGTCGGCAAACCCGAACTCTCTCATATCCCAAGTCATAGCAAACCCATCACTTCCCAACGCATATTCCCTCGTAACGGCATTTCCTGAGAACGCCGAAGTTCCCGGAACGGCGTATTTTCACGGGTACCAGGGTATTGCCGATGTGGATTGGAACGCCACACCCACGAAGTCCTTTTACGCGAAGTACTACTATCAGCATGACCCAACGATCGCGCCCTACGCGTTTTCGATGTACGCAGGCTTCCCACAGAAACTCGATGCCGGAAGTCAGGTGGTTTCACTCAGCGGCACGCAGATTCTAAAACCCAACCTGAGTGTCACCGAGACGTTTGGCTTTATCCGCGAAAAGGCCTATAGCACGATCGGGCAGCCCTTTACCCCCGCTCAGTTTGCGTCTGCCTGCCAGTCTCTGACCGCCCAGGCCGGGCAGCCCGCTTCGGCCGCCGACTGTACGATCAACACCTTCGGCTCAACGACTTTCCCCGGTATGAGTATCGTGTTTGCCAACCCGCTTCCTTTTTCGCTTTCCTACCCGAACGCCATGGAAATCGGGGCCACCGGGCAGTACCAAGGCGCGTTTACCGGCGTTTTTCAAAACCGATATAACCCCTCGGCCAACGCCATCTGGACACACGGCAAACACACGATCACCTTCGGCGGCGCCTACTCGTATACGCAGCTCAATACGCGCGACAGAAGAAACCAAATCGGTATGATCGGGTCCTTGGATTTTCCGCAGTTTATGGGCGGAGAGCTTGTGAATAATTACTTTTATAATGTGACCTCTCTCCTGGTTGGGAACCCCAACCGCTACTGGCGCGCCAATGAGTGGGGCACCTATGTCCAGGATAAGTTTCAGTTGCGGCCCAACCTAAACCTCACATTGGGTCTGCGCCTAGATGACGACCGCGGCATGACCGAGAAGTATGGGCACTTCGTTAACTTTGATCCCGCCAGATATGCCTATAACCCAGAAACCGATACCATCACTTCCAACGGCTTGGTTGTAGCAGGAAATAACGCCTCTGCCGCGACGCCGGGAGTGAGTGCTTCGACTCTCACCGGGCGGCAGTGGGGTCTGGCGCCGCGCATCGGCGTTGCCTGGAGCCCGAAGAAATTCAACAGCAAAGTGGTTGTCCGCGCGGGCTGGGGAATGTACTACGACCGCGGCGAGCTTTTCAGTTACTTCTCCCCGGCCTTTACCCAGAACATCGTAACGGGGGGACCATTTGGAATTAACCAGCAGCAGCCGTTTGTGGCCAACCTGTCCTGTGGAATTACGGCCGCCTGTGTGGCGAACGGCGGCGTGCCCACACTCCAGAATCCCTGGGGCAGTACGGCCGATTACAACTCCGTCTTGCCTTCGGGGAATCCAGCTACGATCGTTTTGCCGAACGCAGGCACTCTGGCGGAGGATAATTTTTCTGCCACACCCTTTTACTTGGGCGCCTACGCACGGAACAACAAGCTTCCCTACTCAATGAATACCTCGCTCGATATTCAGTGGCAGCCGCGCAACGACTTGGCATTCGATATCGGGTATCTCAATGGCCAAGGCCGTCATCAGGTCATTCCGATCCCATTCAATCAGCCACATGTTGCGTCTCCAACGAATCCTTTGTGCGGCCCGGCGGCTGTTTGCGCCAACCCGGCCGCTTCGCCGTTCGCTCAGTCCTATACCTATGGCTATACCGTGCAGAGTGCGACATGCCCCGACTACAGCGCCTACGCCAACCTCTGCCCGATCAATTTGCCGAACGGACAGCAAATGCTCGTGACTCCGGAAGGTGGCAACGTGGACTTGCGCGTCCCCTACATTGGCTACGCGGCGGAGTCAGAGCTTTACACCGCTGAGGGAACCTCTAACTACAACGCCCTGGTGACACATCTGGAAAAAAGGCTGAGTCATGGGCTGCAGGGTGGAGTTTCCTACACCTACTCCAAGTCGCTGGACGAGCAGAGCGCCATGGGCCTGTTCTACACAGGCAATAATCCTCTAGACCTTCGAGACGGCTATGGTCCGTCGGACTTTGACCGCACGAACATCTTTACCATCGACTACCTCTACCAGTTTCCGAAACCGTTCGCGGCTCGTTCTTGGGAAGGGATGGCAGCGAACGGCTGGGCTGTGCAGGGTATCATCGTGCTCCAAAGCGGCCAACCTTATAGCATTGTTGATTATTCGGGAGCTGTCGGCAGCATTTTCTACAGCATCTACGATGGAGTGACGAACCCCATCGTGCCGTTGGACTTTGCTGCCGGTTGCACGCCGAAGAATGCGCTCACGGGCTACATCGGGGAAGTGCCCGGGTACCCGGCTCTGAAGTCCTCCTGCTTCACCGTGCCGTTACTCGCGCCGGGAGCGCTCAACGGGGCCATTCCGGCAGGAGATACGTTTGAGACCGATTTTACTACCGGACAACGCAACATCTTCCGGCAGTCGTGGCAGAGGCGCGCCGACATCTCTCTGGTGAAGCTGACGCAGCTCTCGGACCGCTTTGCGCTGCGATTCAGCATGGATGTCTTCAACCTGACCAATCATCCGAGCTTTGACATCCCGATTGTAAACGTAACTCAGAACCTGGCCTTCAGCCAGTACCCCCAGCAATCCGCGGTCAATCCAATACCCGGTCCTGCGCTCTGTGCTGCCACCGGCAATGGGGCTGGACCCAGCACGACCGGGAATTTCTATAACTGCCCGGGCGGTTTGGGGCAGGTCACCAAGACGATCGGCAGTCAGCGGCAGATCCAGTTCTCGATGGGCCTCACGTTCTAACAGAGTTCCGGCGGCCAGGGAACTAGGGCTCCGCAGAGATCCCGTGATCGTGAGCCGCCATGCCAAGAGCCTTATCGTGTGTGCTGGCTTCCGACGGTGCTGGCCGACTCACGAGCGCGCCAGACGACGTAGGCCTGAATGGCTTTGACCTGGGTGGGATTGAGGATTTCCCGGAACGAAGGCATCCCGGCCGCCGCGAGGCTTCCGCCCAGAACGATGTCCTCGATCGCATCCATTGTTTCCTTGCCTGAGTAGCGGAGATCGGGCAACGGTCCTGCTACAGCGTTCATTCCATGACAACGCGCGCACTGCGCGTTAAAAAGCAGGCCTCCCTCGTGTACCGTCTCGGGCGAAGCGCGGAGGGTGATGGTTGGCACAGGAGGATTCTTATAACCGTAGGGAGCGGTTTTTAGCGCCGCATGACCGCCGAGGGTAAACGTCAAAATCCGCCCATAGCCTGGTTTGACTTTACCGGCTCCCGGCGCATTGAACAATCCAGCGCCACCGCCCCAACCCGCCATCACCGACACATACTGAACACCCTCGATTAGGTAGGTCACCGGCGGGGCCATGATTCCAGTGCCTGCGTCGAAAGCCCACAGTTGCTTGCCGTCGGTCGCACGATAGACCGCGAAAACGCCGTCCGCCCGACCTTGAAAGACCAGGTTGCCACTGGTTGCGAGAACGCCTCCGCCGTCGGCTACCGGATACTTTTGACTCCAGGCCACTTTCTCGGCCACAGGATCCCATGCGACCAGTTCTCCGGTCGGGGCTGGTAGGGAAGCCAATTTTCCATTGAGCGGCCCGTCATACCATCCATCGATACCCAAATTGGCGCGGTTGGGATCGTACTTCCATTTCCGATCGGGCGCGTGCACGGTCTCGGTGCCCTGCTTGGCGGGAAAATAGACCAACCCAGTCGCCGGACTGAACGCCATGGGGTTCCAGTTGTGAGCTCCGTCCTGGCTGGGGGAAACCAGCACGGGATTAAGACCGGCATAGGCACTTGACGATTCGACGGGACGCCCGGTTTTTCGGTTGAGTCCCGTGGCCCATGTGATACCGCTGACAAATTGCGTGCCCGAGAGGAACTCTCCCGTCTCACGATCGAGAACGTAGAAGAATCCGTTCTTGTTCGCCTGCATGATCACCTTACGTGTGCGTCCACCAAGGTTGAGGTTAGCCTGCACGAGCGGTTGCGTGGCATCGTAGTCCCAAGTGTCGCCGGGCGTGGTTTGAAAATACCAGGCCAGTTCTCCGTTGCTTGCGTGTACGGCTAGGATGGACGCCGTGTAGAGATCGTCACCATCGCCGCGGAGCGCGCGGTACCAAGCGGTGGCATTGCCCGTTCCAAAGTAGAGCAGGTCCAGTGAGGGGTCGTAGACGACGCCTTCCCAAGGTGCGCCACCGCCGCCGGTCTTCCACCACCCGTTCGCCCAAGTCTTGGACGCATCCTTCATGGCTTTCGATTCGAACCCCTGCTTTGGATTGCCCGGTACGGTGTAGGAGCGCCAGGCCATCTTTCCCGTTTCGGCGTCAAAGGCTGAGATGAAACCGCGCACTCCATACTCTCCGCCTGAATTGCCGATGATTACGAGTCCGTTCGCGATGCGGGGGGCTGCTGTGATTGTAGATGCCTTGGTGTCGTCGACCGCCGATACCGCCCACATTGGCGCGCCCGAATGTTCGTCGAGCGCGATCAAACGGCCGTCTAGCGTTCCCACGTACACCTTGCCCCGGTACAACGCCACACCGCGATTCACGGCGTCGCAGCAGACGAAGTATGCACGCTCACGAGGCACTTTGGGATCCCAGCTCCAGAGAACTTCCCCCGTTTTTGCGTCGATAGCGTACACAACGCTCCAAGCACCTGTGGTGTAGAGGACACCATCTTTGACAAGCGGAGTGGCTTCCAGACCACGCGTCGTCTCCAGTCCCCGGCTCCAGGCCAATCCTAGCCTTGAGACCGTCTGCTCGTTGATCTGGTTCAAAGGACTGAACCGATGGTCGTCGTAGGTTCGTCCATACATGAGCCAGTCGCCTATATCCTGATCTGCGCTTCGCAACCTTGCGTCGTCCACTGGCCTCGGCCGGTTGCAGGAAATGAGAAAGGAGAAAGTGACCAACAGGGCGAGCGCGCCCGCTAGGGGCCTACTCGCGCTGAGCTGCACAGTGATTTCTTGCTGACCCGGTTCCTTGCCAGGAGCGAGCGACATTGGGCGAATAGTATAGCTGGCTTCGCCTGGATGATCGGTCTGCACCGCTAACTTCCCCTTGACTGACCTTCCGATGGATAGTTCCCGAACGATACATTCGCATCTTGGTGACAGAATGTTGTTGGCGAGCACAGATCGTGAGATCGCGACGATCGAGCAACCTGAAACCTCTTATCGTCGTCGTCGCGCTCGATGCCCGGTCTTATTTCGCTGTCCCCGCTTGGCTACGCTCCCCGAACAGCGTCAGGTAGATTCCTCCTCCCAGTGCACCACCGACGAGCGGCGCAACCCAAAAAAGCCAGAGCTGATGAACCGCCCAGCCGCCCACGAAGAGTGCCGGTCCGGTGCTGCGAGCCGGATTCACCGAAAGATTTGTCACCGGTATGCCCACCAAATGAATCAGAGTGAGACCCAGGCCGATGGCGATTGCAGCAAAGCCCTGCGGGGAGCGCCGGTCCGTCGCTCCCATGACGATCAACAGGAAAAACAGGGTGAGAACGACTTCCGCGATCAGGCAGGCTGTGAGAGAGTAGCCTCCCGGTGAGTGGTCGGCGTACCCATTTGATGCAAAGCCTCCCGAAACAGAAAAACCGTCCTTTCCCGATGCAATTACGTACAGCACCCCCGCTGCAGCCACTGCTCCAAGGACCTGCGCGATCCAGTAAGGGATCAACTCGGAAGCGGGGAATCGCTTGCCAACTACAAGACCAAGAGAAATCGCCGGATTCAGATGACCGCCGGAAATATGTCCAATCGCGAAGACCATTGTCAGCACCGTGAGGCCAAACGCGAGTGCGACACCTAAGAAGCCGATTCCGAGACTCGGGTATGCGGCATCGAGCACTGCGGCTCCACATCCGCCAAACACAAGCCAGAAGGTACCGAAAAATTCAGCTGTTGCGCGTCTGCCAAGTGTCAGTTTTCCCCTCCGACACCATCCTGCATTCTGATCGCACCGGCCAAGCCCTCCGCAGCAGGCGCGACGTGGCAGGATGGTACCACGTCCTAATGAATGCGATTCGTTCACACTCTACCTCGCAGCGGACGCTGAGAATGACAGTCACACCAGACTGCCGCACACTATGAAGTCAGAAGCCAGCGGCCTCATCAGGACTCCCGAGTTGCCGACCAGGCGGCCATCCGAGTTCGTTGAAGGCGAATATCTAGTGGGTTTAAACTGGTGCTCAAACGGGTCAACTCTCAACTCGGGGAGCACGCACATGAATCGAGCGCGGGCTTTGAAGGTGGTGCTGGGATTGGTAGGAATGATTTTTCTGGCGACGGTCTATCCCTTGTTGACGTTTATGCGGGAAGACCCTGCGCTGTCGATGATGTTCAGCCTTTATGTCACACTCGGTATTTTCCTGCTGTTGGCGATCCCCAATCCGTGGGAGAGCCGCAGCCTGATTGCCTTCACAGCATGGTCGAGCCTCGCTCACGCCGGCGTCATGGGACTGCAAGCGTGGCGTAACATGGTTTCACGTGGGGAGCTGGCAGGTGTGGCTGTACTTGTCGTCATTGGTATCGCCCTGATCGCCCTAGCGCCAGCAGAGCACCCGGCCGACCGCCAGGGATCGGCGGTTGCTGTGGCAGGCAGGTCACCTGTGTCCTGAGCGCGGTGCTTGGTAGAACTAGAGTGATGGAACCCCGAAACGGACCTCTTCCTCTCTGACAGTATCGTGGGGGCACGTTCGTGAGAGCGAGGTAGGGTAGTGGTTACGCGGCAGAGGCTGGAGGTGAGGCATTGAAGGCGAATGGTTCCCAAACGCGCGTTGTGATTGCGGGCGGTGGCTTCGCCGGCTCGCTTGCGCTCGCGAGCTGGCTAAGAATAACGACATAGAGTAAGCTGCCAAGCCTACCAACAACGACCGCTGCGCTAGGAGCCCCGCGCGTTACCGTTCGTCAATACGGCGGGGCGCACAATCACCCACTCCACCTTGCTGGCCGCAATCACTTGTTCCTGCCGTGTCTTGTCCCAGAAGTGAGCCCATGGGACCCCATCTATTTTCCTCACGCCCGGAGGTCCTTCTTATTAAACGACGAGGGCGACTGGCTGGTATATCTTCTTTTTGGGAGATGCCAACATGACCGTTAAAACGATCATCGAGCCCTTTCGCATTAAATCCGTTGAACCCATTCGGCAAACAACGCGTGGAGAGCGCCAGAAACTGCTGGAAGCTGCAGGATACAATTTGTTTCAAATCTCCTCCTGCCATATCCTCATCGATTTGCTTACGGATTCAGGTACCAACGCGATGTCCACCGAACAGTGGGCCGCGATGATGCGCGGCGATGAGTCATATGCGGGTTCTCCCAGCTTTTCGCGCTTTCGTGACTCGATTCAGTCCATTATGGGCTTCAAGCACGTGATTCCGACCCACCAAGGTCGTGCGGCGGAACGGATACTATTTGGGATCATGTGCAAGAAAGGCGACATTGTGCCCAACAACGCGCATTTCGATACAACCCGTGCGAATTGCGAATTTTTCGGTGCCGAAGCAGTTGACTTACCTGTTGAGGAAGCGTTGCATCCTTCGCGACAGTACCCATTCAAAGGGAATATGGATGTCGCAAGACTTGAGGCGCTCGTGGAGCGAGTAGGAGCCAAACGGGTGCCGCTCGTGATGCTCACGATCACGAATAATTCCGGTGGTGGCCAGCCGGTTTCGATGCGGAATCTCAAGATGGTCAAACAAATTTGCTCACGACACCGAATTCCGCTCTATTTGGACGCCTGCCGATTCGCCGAAAATGCGTACTTCATCAAGCTGCGCGAGCCAGGTTACGAAAACAGAACGCCTCGAGAGATTGCGGAGGAAATGTTCCGCCAAGCGGACGGCTGCACGATGTCAGCGAAGAAGGACGGGCTTGCGAATATCGGTGGTTTCTTGTGCACCAACGACCAGGCCCTTGCGCAGCAAGAGGAGAATCTATTGATCCTCACAGAAGGATTTCCGACCTATGGAGGCCTGGCGGGCCGCGATTTGGATGCCATTGCGGTGGGCCTCAATGAGGTGCTGGAAGAGGATTACTTGCACTATCGAATCGCTTCGACAGCTTATTTAGGGGATCATATCGCCTCCCAGGGTGTTCCGATCGTCCAGCCGCCCGGTGGGCATGCGATCTACATTGATGCGCGTGCCTTTTTGCCCCACCTAACGCCGACTCAATTTCCCGGAGTGGCCCTAGCCGCTGCACTTTACGTCGAAGGAGGGATCCGCTCGGTCGAGATCGGGACCTTGATGTTCGGAAAGTGCGACGAACAGGGGGTCGAACAACCTGGACGTATGGATTTACTACGGCTGGCACTCCCGCGTCGTGTCTACACCCAGTCGCACATAGACTACGTCGTTGAAGTGATTTTGGAGGTTTGGCGGAACCGAGAGAACATCCAAGGGCTCAAGCTGCTTTACCAAGCGCCCTTCCTAAGGCACTTTACCGCACGGTTGGGGCCGATCACCTCGGCCTGATGCTCGCTGGTGGCCAACTTTTCAGGAAAAAAATCAACTCGACCCGCGATGGAGGAGCGTTGCCGGATTTATCGCTCCTGGCCGCTCTACGGCGCTAGCTCTGTACGTCCTTTCCACCCGCCTGGTAGGTGCCGAGGTTGTTGATTCGAAAAGGAGAAGGGAGCGAACGCACATGAATGTCCCTTTGAGGGAAAGGCATCTGGATCTTTCGTTCCTTGAAAACGCGCGCGATGTCAATCATCAAGTTGCTTCGTAGCGTCCACGGGTGCTGGATCCCACTCTGACTGGAAACTCGCAAGTCAAAATTAATCGTGCTATCTCCAAACCCGCGCAGGAAAGCCTTCGGGGGCGGATCGCGCAAAACGTCCGGATTACGTGTGGCAATTTCTTCCAGCAAATCACGCACCTGCGTGAGGTCCGAATCACATGCTACGCCGACCGGAATCGAGAAGCGTACCGTTTGGTCGTTGGCGGTCCAGTTCGTGACCTTGTTGTCGGTGAATTGAGAGTTCGGCACAATGATGATTTCATTGTCGTACGTTCGCACCCAGGTTCCTCGCGCGCCGATTTTAACCACCTGTCCGATTGTGCCGCTGACGTCGATCGTATCCCCCAATTTCACGGGTTGCTCCCAGAGAATGACCAGCCCGGAGACAAAATTCGCCACGATGTTTTGCAACCCGAATCCGATCCCGATCCCCAGCGCACCCCCAACGACGAGTAGGCTTCTTAAGTTCAATCCGGCCGATTCCAGCCCGATGGTAAGCCCCAAAAGAAACAGGAAATAGCCGAATGCTCTGACAATCGCGTACCGCTGGCCCACCTCGATTCTGGTGTGGGCCAGAATTCTTTGGGCGAGAACTCTTTTGGCCACCCGAACCAGGAAAGCAAGCGCTACTAAGAAAATCGTGCACTTGATCAGAAAAACCGGAGTGACGGGAACCTTGCCCAATTGGAACAATGGCCAGTCAAAAAACCGCCGCACCGCATTGCTGAGGGCGTCGAGAAGGGGCTTTGCCTGCCAAGCAGCCCCACCGCCGTTGTGGAGACCCCGCGCCATAGCGACGCTCATGGCCGGAAAAACGCTGGTGCCCTCAGGTTTCATCGCGATTCCTCCTATTTCAGGTGGAGACAGATTCTCTCGAGTCGTAGGCGCCGGTGTTCGCGGACCCGATGGCCGGGGCTCAAGCAGGGATTCGTCTCGCTCAAGGGTCGGTCTACCAGCGTATACTTACGCTCACCTCATTTTAGCGGTCAAGGGAGCATTCACAAGTGCGCATAGGCTTGGGCCTCATCATGCGCCGAGCCGGTGAGGAGAACGAACTTGAAATTCTGTGACTTCCTGCCAGGGGTAGCTTGTCTCGCGATTGTTCTTGTCTTGACGCCAAAACCGGAGCCGCCGTCGCAGTCCTTGCTCATTACTTTGACCGGGCAGTCGATGATTCGATCCGACATCCGCGGAACCGCGCCTTCGGCCGTGCCCGTCATCCAATCGTTGATCAAAGGAGATGTGAGATTTACGAACTTCGAGGCCACCGTCGCCGAAAAAGGGGAGACAGTCACACAGGGAAGCGGATTTCTGTCGCCGCCGGAAGCGTTGGACGCCCTGCTAACGTTCGGCTTCAATCTGCTGTCGCTATCGAACAACCACTCGTTTGATTTTAGACTTGCGGGGCTTGAGAACACACTTCGCGAGGTGAACCGTCGGAAAATCGCCCACGCCGGTACGGGAGAAAATCTGGCCGAAGCGGCAGCGCCGGCTTACCTGCACACGTCGAAGGGCACGGTGGCACTCGTGGCACTTGCCTCAGGCATGATTCCAGAGGGGGGAAATGCTACGGGGGACCGGCCCGGTGTGGATGAGCTGCGCATTCGAATGGGCGACAAACCGAACGAGGCATTGACGGAGCTTCCCCCAGGAATCGAGAACGAGCCGAACCAAGAGGACGCCCAGCGGATTCTTCAGAGCATCGGTAATGCCCGACAGCATGCGGACCTGGTGATCGTTTATCAGCACAATCATGTTTTCTCGAACAGACCGTTTCTAACGATGTTCGAGGAAGGGTTGCCCGAACGTCTCGCCCCCAATGATTGGCTGAAGAAATGGACGCATCAGGAAGTGGAAGCGGGGGCAGATATCATCGTGATGCACGGCGCGCCCCTGCTGCACGGTATGGAGATCTATCACGGTAAGCCCATTTTTTACGACCTAGGCAATTTCATTTTTAACGTGCCGCCCGCGCTGACGATGATCGAAGAACCCATGACCTGGGAGAGCGTGGTCGCCTACGTCGAATTTCGGGGCAAGAAGCTTCAATCGATCACCCTCCAGCCCATCTTCCTGAACAATGTGGGCGAGGGCACGCCGGATCCTCACAATCGGTACACCAATAACCAGTTCCTCGATACGCGGGGCTTGCCCGCGCCGGCGACCGGCCAGAAGGCACGCGACATCCTCGAGCGCATGGCAGACGCCTCCAAGCCCTTTCAGATAGAGATGGAGCTCCAAGGCGACTCGGCGATGGTCAAGGTGAGGAGTGGAGGCTAGGCATACACCGGTCGCACGGGAAATAGCAGTTGGTGATGGCCTCGGCTACAATCCACCATGTTCATTGGTCACTTCGCCGTTGGTTTTGCCGCCAAAAGGTTTGCACCGCGCGCATCGCTAGCTCCCCTACTCGCAGCGGCGCTGTTTCCCGATTTGCTCTGGCCCTGGTTGTTGCTATTAGGATGGGAGCGGGTGCGGATAGACCCCGGCAACACGGTCTTCACGCCGCTCGATTTCGCCTACTACCCCTGGTCCCACAGCCTCCTGATGTGCGGTGTGTGGGCCTCCGCCTTCGCATGGATTTATCACCGGATGGCGCATTATAGGCCTGGCGCCATCGCCATCTGGATCGGCGTGATGAGCCACTGGGTGCTGGACTGGGTAACTCATCGCCCCGACATGCCGCTCTATCCTGGTGGGCCGCGTCTTGGTCTCGGCTTGTGGAGCTCGGTCACCGGGACTATGGTGGTGGAGATTTTAGTGCTTGCGATCGGCGTAGGGATGTACGCGCGAACCACGCGCTCGGTTGATCGCATAGGCCGGTACGCATTCCTCCTGTACGTGGTTTTGTTGCTGGTGTTGTACGTTGGCGATCGCTCGAGCGCCCCTCCCGCCCGTGTGGCCGAAATCGTGTGGCCCGGGATCATCGCGGAAGCCACTCTCCTTGCATGGGCGTGGTGGTTTGACCGCCACCGCGCTTTGCGCCCATCGGTCCGGTCAGACGGACAATCCCGCTAGCTGCTTACCTGCAGTGAAAAACAGATGGGTGGCGATGAACGAAGGAACTCGGCGATGTCTCTGGGGTTCGGTTAAGAGTCAATTACCATGAAGTACGGGCAGCGTGGATTTCTTTATTGGCACCTTGGGAACAACGACACCCGCTCGCGCCCAGCGGGCAGCCCGGCGCATCCCTTCCTGAAACAGAATGAAGGCAATCGCAAAAATGAGCAACGTCCCCATCAAAATGGCAAGCACGAGCAACACTCCAAGAACTTCCTGCACCAAATAGAGATTCATTCTATCCCCGTTCGCCTGTCCTTTAGGACAGGTTGAAAAGATAGTACGAAACCGTTAAAAGTGCCAGCGGGAATGTTGCCAGGGCCTGAAAGAGAGCGGTTCAGCGGATTTCGCAGAATCTGCTAGTCTAGCGCGCATGAAACTGTTTCGAGTCGTGGCGACGGTAGTGGCAGCAGGCCTTGTTGCGCTCCAAGCGGAGCCTCAGGCGCCGACCGACGAGCGCGCACGCGACCTGATCCGCATCCTCGATCTCCACATCTTGCCCAAAGAATCGGGATATCTCGGAATCATCGGACGTTCTGGGCAAGCGGTGAGTGTCGATGGCAGGGTGCTTGCGGTGCAAAGCCAGAACTATTACATGCTCACACGCGAGCGGCCCATCAACTACCTGCACTGGCTGGAGCCGGACGACACCCACATCCTGATCGAGGGTGGTCCTGTAGACTACTTCATCTTCCATCCAGACGGACAAGCCGAAAAGGTGATTTTGGGCCGTGACGTGAAGGCTGGGCAGAGACCGGTGGTGGCCGTACCCGGGAATTGCTGGAAAGCGCTCCGGCTTGAGGATGGTGTCGAGTATGCTCTGATGGCCAATACACTTTCGCCGGAATTTACGCCTGATCGCGTGAGGATCGGAGCCGGCGATGATTGGGTGAAGCATTACGCTGGTTCCGCGCCATGGGCCACGCCCAAAACGCTGCGGGAGCTGATCGGTCCGAATTGGTCGGCGAAGTAGCGCCGTTTTTCGTGTGCTATACTCGGCCCGAACAATCGTGCGAGGGGTATGGCCCCGGTGAGTGAGACTCGGGTGGACGTGTCGGGCTACGTCGCGCTCGTTGGCAAAGATCTTCCTCAGCCTGAGCAGTTCAACTACGACGTCACGCGTGACGGCATTCGTCACTTTGCCTACTGCATTCCCGACTGGAATGCTCTGTATCTCGATGAGGAGTATGCCGCGACAACGCGCTGGCGCGGCATTATTGCACCGCCAGGCTATCTCTACGCCCACGGATCGCCAGCCTGGTTGGGGAAGCTGCCGGGCATCAAGGATGCCAGTGGACGCGAATTAACGGGCAGCGACAATGCGACGGAGGCTTGGGAGTTCTTTCACCCAGTGCGTCCAGGCGATAAGGTTCTTTCCCATGGCAAAATCGCTGCGATCGAGCTGAAAAAATCGCGCAAGCTTGGCGACGCCGTTCTGGTGAATGAAGAGATGCGCTTTACCAACCAAAAGGGCGAGATCGTCGCGCGACTGAACTCCTATACGTTTCGTTTCGATGCAGACCGTCTTGCCGATGCAGGCACAATCGGAGAGAAGTATCCACCGTTAGCGCCGGGCCAGTTCACGCGAAATGTTGCGACACCGCCGGCTTTGCCGGGCACGTTTCCCACCCCGGTGCGTCGCTACGATGCGCCGCGCTATTTTGAAGACATCGGTGAGGGCGAAGAGGTTTCTCCCTGGGAGCTTGGGCCGCTGATGGCGTTCGATATCGGGCGTTTCAACGCGGCCACGATCGGCACTGGTTTCGACCGGATCGGCCGGACCGGGCATGTCCCGGACGCGTTTGCACCCGGCGTTCTGCGTATCCAATGGTTCGGGGCGATGCTCACTCGCTGGGCTGGTCCAAACGCGTTCGTAACAAGGATCTCCCAGCGGAACGAGGACTGGGTTTTGGTCGGCTTCAAGGTGATTTGCAGTGGGCGGGTGACGCGCAAATCCGTGGTCGACTGTCGGCATCTGGTCGATGTCGACATCGCTTGCCACAGCGAACTAGGATTTCGGACAAACAGCGGAACCGCTCAGATGGAATTTGAAACGCGGGACAGGCTCCGGGCCTGACTCCCCAAAGCGGAACCTTGTAATCCCCTTTGAAGAATCGATGAAGTCTGGATTGAATTTGCGTCTGGAAGGGGTCCCATAGGTGAATGTGAGGCGGGTCCATTCGAACCGTGCATGGCCGGCCAGGCGGCTGCAGACGGAGCGATAGCGTTGTGAATGTTTCGTTCACTACAAAAGGCGCGGCCTGCCCGACCGAGGCAGGCGCTGTTGGCAACTGGAGCCCGCAGCTCAGCCGGGCGGGGTGGGAAGCGATCGCGAACCCACGTCGCATTGCGCTGGTCGGCGCCAGCGGACGAAAAAGCAGCGTGAGCTTTACCAGTCGCTTTCTTGAAACCAACGACGCGCTCGGTTTCAGGGGGGAGATTTTTCTCATCAACCCGAGCCGATCGGAAATCATGGGCCGGAAGTGTTGGCCCAATCTTGCTTCTTTACCCGAACCTGCCGACATTGTCGCCATCAATCTTCCGGACGAAAAAGTGCTGCCGGCTGTCGAGGAGGCGATCGCCCACGGTGCCGGCGCGCTGATGATTCATGCAGGCGGGTTTTTGGAACGGGGCGCAGCGGGTGCCGAGCGGCAGAAGCAGCTTCAGCGCCTTTGCGCCGACGCGCGCATTCCCGCGCTCGGTCCTAACTGCCTCGGCTTGCTCAGCTTCACCAACCGCGTGTCGATTTCGAGCTTCAAGATCCCCGCCGGCGCTGCCGCGGGTTCGATCGCCGTGATAAGCCAGAGCGGTTCGGTGGCTTCGCTGTTGCAAGACGCGATCGGGCGCCGGGGCCTGTCATTTCTTGTCTCGACCGGCAACGAAGCGGTCACAGGTGCCGAAGATCTGATCGCCTACGCGATTCTGGATCGGGCGACGCAGCTTATCGTGGCGTTCGTGGAAGGTTTTCGGAACCCACCGGCCTTGTTCGCGCTGGCCGAACGCGCGCACCAGGCCGAAAAGCCGGTCATCTTGCTCAAGGCCGGACTCACCGAGCACGGGAGCGTCGTATCGCGCGGGCATACCGGCGCGATCACAGGATCAGGGGCCGTGTATCGGCAGGCTTTGCGGCAGGCCAATCTCATACTCGTCGACGACTTCGACGAGTTGACACAGACGATCGAACTCGTGGCGTTGTGGCGAAAGCGTGCGACCTCTTTTCGGGTGGGCATGCTGGGCACCTCGGGCGGGGAACTGGCTGCCGTAACCGATCAGTGTGCCGAGCACGGCGTTACCTTGCCGGCTTTCACCACGCAAACGCTGACGGCCTTGCAAAACGCGCTTCATCTGCCAGGCGATGTCTGGCCGCGTAATCCGGTGGATGTCGGAATCGGTTTCACCGTTCCGGGCAGCTACCAAGACCGCATGCGCACGGCAATCCGATCGGTTGCCGCCGACCCCTCGGTCGACGTGGTGGCAGTGCTGCAGGGTTTTCATCGTGACAGCCCTAACCTCGCCTACTCGCTGAACTACGAGATATTGGGAGCAGCGGCAAGGGAATCGTCTCACATCGAAAAGCCGATTTTAGTGATGACCAGCCGCGCGAGTGGCGCAGACGAGAACGTATTACGGGAGATTCGAGGCGCCAACATCCCAGCTCTCGAAGGCAGTCGGGCAGCCTTACGAGCCATTCGTCACCTGGAAATCTATTCGCAACGTTTGGCGCGACGAAAGGCGATTACCGTGCCGACGCCCGACGGCGTTTCTGCGATTACGATTAACTTAGAGACCGGCGTGGGGCAAGCCGATCTGTTTCGATGCTTGGCCGCGGCGGGACTGCCAACGCCGCCTGTGGTCCGGGTTCACAGCAAGGCCGAAGCCGAACGCGCGGCCCGCGATCTTGGACCGCGGGTAGTGTTGAAGATCGACACGGCACGCGTCGTCCACAAAAGTGATGTGGGCGGTGTCGCGCTCGACGTGACACCGGAGACGGCGGCATCGACCTATGACAAACTCCTGGCCTCGCTTGACCCGCCTGTGGGAACCTTTCCGGAGGAAGGGGTCATCGCGGCGGCTCAAATCGACAGTGGGGTGGAAGTCTTCGTGGGTGTCAGGAGGGACGAAAGTTTTGGCTTCGTGGTGGCGTTTGGCCTTGGAGGACGATTGCTTGAGATTCTCGATCGCAAGGCGATGCTCGTGCCGCCGTTCGACGAAAGCGATGCACTGGAGGTGATCGAGCGGAGCGGAGTGCGCCGGCTTCTCGACGGGTTTCGCGGAGGCCCGAGAGCCGATTTCGGTAAACTTGCCAACATGATCGTGCTCGTCAGCCGCCTTGCGTCCGCGATCAATCGCCTCGAGGTGTTCGAACTCAACCCCGTGATCATTAATGCTTGCCACCCCGGCGGCATCATCGTAGACGCGCGCCTTCTGTTGGTTCCGGAGCTTTGAACATGACCACACTACCCTTGATTCAGTGCCAGACCGCGGACGCAGTTGCGACACTGACCATTACACGTCCCCACAAGCTGAACGCCCTGACCGATGAAATCATGAAGGATCTTGTGGCCGCGCTCGACCGCATCGCCGGTGATTCTTCCATTCGCGTCGTCGTGCTAACGGGAGAAGGGCGCGCCTTTTCGGCCGGTTTCGATGTGAGCATTGATAAGGATGGGCCGGAGCGGACGCCCGCCGATTGGACCGAGCATTTCCGATGGGCCTACGCAGGCTTGCACCGCGTGTGGTCGCTGCCGCAACCCGTCGTCGCCAAAATTCGTGGAGCGTGTCTGGGAGGCGGGTTTGCGTTGAGTCTGGTTTGCGATTTGGCCTACGCGAGCGAAGAGGCCTTTTTTGGTGAACCGGAAGTGAAGTTCGGCGGCAGCACCATGTCTCCGATTTTGGCGTGGACGTTGCCCCCTCGCTACTTCAAGGAGCTGGTGCTTACGGGCCGTTTCCTCAGTGCCAAACAGGCTGAAACGTGGGGGTTGATTAACGAGGTGGTCCGTAACGACGCGCTCGATGCACGGGTGGATCAGGTCGTGCGCCACATGTGTCTGCTGCCCAAAGACACGCTGACAAACAACAAAAAGCTCGTCAATGGTTTTTACGATGCGATGGGTCACAGGGCGTTTCTCGATGTTGCCCAGGACCGCTCGGTCATAGGGCTCAGTACCGCACCGGAAAACGAGTTTACGCGAATCTCAAAGGAGCGTGGGGTTTCAGCGGCACTGGAATGGCAGAAAAAACGATTCTCCGACGTCGGAGCGTTTCGATCATGACTGGGTCGCTGCCAGCAGACGAACCGAGAGGATGGGTCGTACGGGTTGCGCGGCGTCTTAGCCGACCCGATTACAGGAGGGTGGCGCGCTTTGGCGCATGGCTCCTGAGCGCCCTGCTCGTGGTCTCGTTCTGGCAGTGGTATACGACAAAGTTCGACGTATCGCCCGCACTGTTCCCAAGTCCTGTCCAGGTTGGGAAATCCCTATGGATCAATCTTCGAGACGGTACCTTCCTGCGCGATCTCGCCGTGACGATGCGCGAAGTCCTAATGGGTTTTTTCATAGGCAGCTTCGTGGGCTTTTTTCTAGCACTCGTCATCTCCGAATTTCGACCTGTGCGCACGATCGTCTACCCCTATGTGATCGGCCTCCAATCGGTGCCGAAAACGGCACTGGCGCCGATGTTTCTCATATGGTTTGGCTTTGGAATGGAATCGAAAGTGGCGCTGGTCGTGTCGACCGTGTTCTTTCCGGTTCTGATCAACACGCTGTGGGGCATCGAGCGCACCGATCCGGGTCAACTTGACATGCTCCGAGCCTATTGTGGGCGACGCTGGCGCGTTTTCCTGCGGGTGAAGCTTCCGAGCGCTCTGCCGGCATTGTTTGCGGGCCTCGAGCTTGCCATTGTGCTTGCTATCATCGCGGCTGTGGTGTCGGAGTTTCTCGGTGCGGTAGGCGGCCTTGGCTATCGCATTCTCACCTACAACACCAATTTGGACATGGCCGGCGAATTCGCCGCGCTAACCGTGTTGTCGGTGACCGGTTTTGTCCTGCACGCCATCGTTCGCTTCGTAGGCCAACGGTTAGTATTCTGGGGCCGTCATCCCGATGGCGCTCGCGGGGCCTGAGCCATTCTCGTAGGAAGGTGAGATGGAGCTCGATCGGAATCGATTATCGCGCCTCAGCTTCTCACAAGTTTTGCTGGCGCTGGTGTGCGGAGTGGCGGTCGCCATACCCCTGCTCGGCGCCAACCGATCGTCCAGGAAAATCACCTATGCCGTTGCAACGGCGGACTTGAATATTGGCTACCCGTACGCCACCCTTCCTAAGGCGCTCGGTTATTTCGGGCAGGAAGGGCTCGACGTTGACATCGTGCCCGGCCAGTCGTCGGCGGCAACCACGCAGTTGCTTTTGTCGGGACGAGCGGACGTGGGCCTTGCGCAGCCCGACCCGATCGTGATTCAGCGTGTCGACAACAGGCTTCCGCTGGTGTCCTTCTACGCCGTTTGCCGTCGCGGTACAAACCGCTTCGTCGTCAACCCCGATTCGCCGATTCAATCGATCCGCGACCTGAAGGGCAAGAGGGTAGGAGTGAATGATCTAGGCAGCGGCGGCGTGATCTATCTGAGGGCGCGACTGAAACAGGCCGGGATGAGTCTGAGCGATGTGCAACTGATCAGCGTGGGCTACGGAACACCGTCGTTTGAAGCTCTGAAAAACAAAGCCGTGGACGCGGAGGTCAGCTTCACCGGAGGCATAGCCCGCCAACAAATAGCGGGATATCCGGTGCGCGTTCTGCCCGTAAGCCCAGACGAAATCGAGCAATATAGTTTCAACCTGTTCGCAACGCAGTCCTTTATAGCCAAGAACCCGGATGTGATCGTCAGAATCGGGCGAGCAACCGCCAAGGCCACCGTGTTCCTGATGACCAACCCTGAAGCTGCCGTCCGTCTATTCTGGAAGCAGTATCCCGATCGCGCTCCTAAGGATATCCATGATCGAAAGGCGCTCGAGAACGATCTGGTGATTATCAGGTCCCAGATTCACGATATGGCGGCCGATCAACTACCGGTCGACTTTCCCTGGGGCAGCCAGGACGCTGCCGTCGTTGGCAAGATGGAGACCTACTTGGCCGATGCCGGACAGATTGCCAGGCCCATCGCCGCGACCGACTTTTTTACGAACGCTTTTGCCGACCAATACAATCAGTTTGATCACCACATCATCGTGAATCAAGCGCGAGACTGGAAGTGACGTGATCTCGAGCGCTATTCCATACTCGTCGCCCGAAGCCATCACCTTCCTCGATGTCGGGCACAGATTTGAAACGCGCGAAGGACAGAAGCTCAACGCACTCGAACGGATATCCCTGGAGGTCAAGCCCGGCGAATTCGTTTCGATTGTGGGGCCGAGCGGTTGTGGCAAGACCACGCTACTGCGTTTGGTCTCTGGGCTGCTCGTCCCGACGGAAGGGAAGGTACTCGTCGGCGGTATCGAAGTTCGAGACCCGCGGCCAGACGTTGGGCTCATCTTTCAGCAACCCATGCTGCTGCCATGGTTTTCGGTGATGCGCAATGTGTTGTTGCCCGTCGACGTGCAGGGGCAGAGGATTGCCGATTACCACGAGCGTGCCCGCGAGCTGGTCCGCATGGTGGGGCTTGGCGGTTTTGAGAAGCGACTTCCCAGCGAGCTTTCCGGCGGAATGCAGCAACGTGTGGCACTTGCTCGCGCTCTGGTACATAACCCGAAAATTCTACTGATGGACGAGCCTTTCGCTGCTCTGGACGCCATGACGCGCGAGTCGATGAACATCGAACTCCAGCGAATCTGGTCAGGACAGCACAAGACGGTGCTCTTTGTCACACACGGGATCGCTGAATCGGTGTTCCTCAGCGATCGCGTTGTGGTGATGACGCCGCGACCAGGCCGCGTCGCGGCGGTCATCGATGTTCCTTTCGCCCGTCCCCGGTCAGCCGACCTTCTGGGGACCGCAGAGTTCGCCGCTGTGGCTGCGCAAATCCGCAACGTTTTCGATCGGTCCGTTTCCCAGGGGTCTTCTGGCTGCTGTACCGGCTCGAGCTGACAGATGCACGCCTAGGGTCGAAACGCCAGCGCCTCAGAGGGTGTTGTAGACTAGCTCAACAAAAAAGTCAGGAGAATTCAGACCTTTTCCCCAATCCGCGTCGAATCGGGCGCTCGGTTTGGAGGCAACAACTTCCTTGACTGACTGGCCGGCGGCTTTCTGTTTTTCAACGTTGTCGTAAACTTCAGCAAGCATGTCCCGGAACCGCACCAGCGCGGCTCGGTCGCCCAGGGGACCATGCCCAGGGACGATCCGAGTGTCAGCATCAGCTAGCGCGATCAACTGGGTGGCACCCTGGA
>Ga0187783_10000295_pt1 | contig 37353 bp, 34 predicted proteins | sample 1015_SJ02_MP02_2_FD_132471 | JGI IMG/M metagenome (GOLD analysis project Ga0187783, IMG submission 132471) | Tropical peat soil microbial communities from peatlands in Department of Meta, Colombia - 1015_SJ02_MP02_20_MG | ecosystem: Environmental > Terrestrial > Soil > Wetlands > Peat | place... | reverse complement strand
TGACTCGTCCGCATCGCTCCCGCCGGCGTGCAAGGCGTCGCCGTAGCGCAGAAAGGCGCTGACGCGCGTGTAATGCGCATCGAACACGTCGCGGCCGTAGTCGACCTCTGACCCGATCACGAAATCCTTCAAGGGATAGGAGTACATGAGCGATCCCATGTATTCATGCGCGTAGGCAACAGTCGTGTAGTAGGGGTCGTTGACCAGTGACCGCAGTGTGAGCTCGAACCGGCCGCCGAAGTGCGGCTCGAAACCAAGGCGCAGCATGTTGCTCTGGCCGCTGGGCGCATCACCGAACTGGCGCTGATCGCCGAACCAGTGACCGATACTGAGCAGGTAGTTAGTGATGCCGTCACCGTAGCCATACTCAGAGCTGCTGGCGCCGTGGACGTACCAGGTCGGTTGCCATTCCGAGATCTCGTATGTCAGGTCGAACGGACCCAGCCGCGGAAACTGCAGGCCTACGGACAGATTGGTCTTGGAGAAGCTGAGATGATTGCCGGCCGCCGTATCATTTCCGGCGTATTCGAAATACAGCGAAAACGGGATGCGGCCAGGGTAGATCAAGCGGCTGGTGATCGAGGCTTCCTGCTTGCCGAGGACAGGCTGGCCTGAGGAGGTGGTCTGCGTGGCGGTCGGATTGAAGAATGCCCGCAGGATGTCCGAGACGGACTGACCGCCGGCGGCCCCGCCGCCGTATATCAGGGCGCGGTTGACCGCGAGCGACCAGCCAGAATTCCCCGGCTCGATTGCCAGGTGACCGCCGGAGAACTTGGGGTACCCCGCCGTGAGCTCACCGTTGGTGAGCTCAATCTTGTCGGTGTACGACATACGCGCGACGAATACCTCGTACTGCAGCCCGAGACGCGTCAGCGGACGATAGTTGGAGAGCGTAACCGAGGGCATGGTCGGCGCCTCGGTGCTGATCAGCATCGCGCTATCGGTCATCGGCGACCACCAGTGATCGCGCCAGCCGATGTCGAGCTGTGCGAAGTCCCAGCCGACACTCAGCACCGAGCCGGTGGGCGTCACCCGGCCCTCGTAGGCGAGCCCGCCGGCGCCGATCAGCACGAAGTCACTCGGCTGCCAGTAACCCATCGCGGCGACATCGAAGTGACTGTCGTACGGCTCGCCATGCTGATTGGGCGCCACCGTGGCGGCTCCCGGGCCGCTCGATGCCGAGGCTCCGTAGCTCGCGAAGCCGACGCCGGAAAGATGCATGTAGTTGTCGAGGAACCTGCGCACGCGCCGGCACAGCACCGGGTCGACGGCACATGCCTTCGGCAGTGCATCGAGCACCACGGCCGCCGGAATCGGCCGCGTCATCACCGGCTTGTCTCCGAGGATCAGCACGCGCTCGATTTCGCGTTCGACCTCGGGGTCGAGATTGAGCGGCAGGTAGGGACTGACGCCGCGCGCCTGCAGGGGACCTGCCACCAGCAAACAAAAGGATACAAATGTGCCTAGACGCAATCTAGTCTTCACGGAGCGGGTAGTCTTTCAGCGTGCTGCGCGCGACCACAAGAGCGCGAACTATACGGTCTCGGCGCGCAGCGCGCTCGGCGGCGCGACTGAGTGAGTGCGATAAGCTTGCTGGGCGCGGTATCGGTCCCTTCCGCGTGAGGGCTGGACGGCACCTCCCTTAAGTGGCAACGATCCGGCGTATACCGACTCCGGATTCACCAATCGCCGGGCGCGAATGCCGCGCGCTGAAAGTGCAGGCGTATCGTTCGAGTCCGCTCGCTAGCGTGTTGTCATGTGCGCTCTGCGGGGGACGACTGGGCGGGGACATGGCTGGTGGTGACATCCGCAATCAGGCGTCCGCTTTCGCCGGTAACGGTTGTGCGCACCACGCTCAAATGGCGGCCGCGTTTGACGAACACTGACACGGCCCTGAAAATGCCGTCCTTTTGGTTTCCGAGGAAGCTGGCGTTGAGACTGATGCCGAGCGGAAAGCCCGCTCCGCCGGCAGTGAATTCGCTGTTGCCGTGGGCGAGCACGGTCGCGCACACGTCAGCGAGCCACAGGATCGCGCCGGCATGCGCAATGCCGAACGGGTTGAGAATGCCGGCTTTAACCGGCATGTCGGCGACGACTCGCTCGGCGGAGTGCTCGATGATGCTGAATTCGATGGCTCCCGCGACGTGCATGGCAGCCTCAAATAGCCTGGTCTTCGCAGGGACGCGCTATGCACATCTTCACATCTGCGGTTCCCCTTGGGACGGCACCGAATATCGTGCGGGCGACCGCGCGATCAGATCGTTAACCTACACACGCTAGGCTGCGAGCGAATTCAGGTCAAGGACGAGATGCGTCGTCCCGAGCTCCGCATACTCTTGGCGAAATCCGTAGCGCTCTGCAAGGCGAAGCATGCGTGTATTTTCCTCGAGCACGTCCGCAACCAGGACCTTCAGTCCACGGCTGTGGCAGCGGGCGATCAACCTCTTGAGCAATAGCGACCCCAGACCCATGCCTTTGAGATCCGAGCGCACGAGCAGTGCGAGCTCGGCGCTTCCCTCCGCCGATGCATGAGCGCGGGCAACCGCCAGAATCTCTGGCTGGCCGCCGCATGCGCTAGCGCTTGCGACCAGCGTGATCCGCCCCGCGGGATCGATGCGCATCAGCTCATCGAGCAGCCGCGGCGGGAGACTCCGAAAGCCACTGAAGAAGCGCATCCGTAAGTCATCGAACTCGGTGCGACGAGCCAAGTCCTCGACCAGTACGCGGTCCTCAGCCCGCAGCGGTCGCAACACCATCGGTTGACCGCGAAAGCTGACCAGCTCCTCATTTCCCGGTACGAGGTCCGCGGCTCTTCCGTTGATCGAGGCCATGCAGCGAACCTAAAGCCTGCGCACCCCGTTGGGTAGTCATCTTCGGGGACGAGGGTTCTCCCTCCTACGGATGGGGCCGTCGGCTCCCGGGCGGGTGACGCGTGACTGCGGCCGTGCGACTAGCCGATACTCCCATGACGGCGTGTCAGCAAGAGGGGCGCGGTGGCTATTGTCCCAGGACTCACGGGGCTTGCAGTTGGGCTGGAGCGTCCGGCCGACCTGCTCGCAGACCCCGGGCGGACACCGACTCTCGTTTGAAGGCAGGAAAATACGATGTATTGCCCGTCTCTGTTTCGTGAGGATCGGCTTGAGGTTCAGCATGCATTTATTCGCAGCCATCCACTCGGTCTCCTGATATCGCACGGAGCGACTGGACTGGTTGCGAATCTGCTGCCGTTCGTGCTGAAGACGGGAGATAGCGAGCGCGGCGTGCTGCAAGCTCATATGGCCCGTGCAAACCCGCAGTGGCGAGAGCTCGACGGGCAGGCGGTGCTCGTTGTGTTTCGGGGTGCTGACGCTTATGTCAGCCCATCTTTGTACGCAACCAAGAAAGAGACCGGCAAGGTAGTTCCGACCTGGAACTACGCAATGGTTCAGGTTCGGGGCCACGCCAGGTTGCCGGACCAAAGCGACTGGCTCACGGGTCAACTGAACACGCTGACGAGCGCGCGCGAAGCGACGCGCGCGCAGCCCTGGTCGGTCGCTGATGCCCCTCGCGACTACATCGAAGCGCAGAAGAGAGCCATTGTCGGAATCGAGATCGAGATCGGCCAACTCGAAGGCAAGTGGAAGGTGAGTCAAAACCAGCCTGAGGCCAATCGCCAGTCTGTTGTAGCCGGTTTCAGCGCGGACGAGAGCACGCGCGAGATGGCCGAGCTCGTACGGAGCTATGGCAAGGTAGAATAGCGCAATGGATTGCGTCGGCCGCTACTGAGCGGGACTCTGTAACTGCAGGAATGCGGTCACGAGCGAGTTCGTGAACTTAACGTCCACGGACTCTCCGGTAACCAGGACGCGGTAGTAGATGGGGCCGACGAGCTGATCGACTGCAGCCTCGACGTCCGTAGTCGTAGCCAACTCTCCGCGCTCGATTGCGCGGTGGAGCGGAAGGCGATCCATTTCCCGCTGGCGGGCGAGATATTCCGTTCTGAATCGTTCAGCCATCTTGCCGTCATGCTGTGCCTGACCCACGAGTGCGCGCAAGACTGCGCCGGCGTCCGTCCGGGTCAGGAACTCGGCCAAGTTGTGCAGATGGGCTCGGAGATCCTGGCGTAGGTTGCCGCTATTCTGCGGTTTCAGATACTCGCTCGCATCGTCCAGGAAGGCGTCCATCAACACATCGGTTTTCGACGACCACCAACGATAGATCGTTTGTTTACCGACCCCTGCACGAGCCGCAATGCCCTCAATGGTCACTGCGGCGAAGCCAATTTCGACCAGCAGGTTGTCCGCGGCCTCGAGTACGGCCTGTCGCGCTGCTTCGCTGCGACCGTAGCGGTTGCCGCGATGTTCTGTCCGAGCCTTGGCAGCGCGCTTGGTCGTGGTCCCGAGCGGACTCTGCAGCAGCGCACGTCTTCGCGAGACGGTTGTCTTCATAAGGGTGCTCAGCTACCTATTGACGAGACGATACGGTTCGTCTACTCTATAAGCAAGCAGTCGCTCGCAGGTGCCCGATGTCGACTTTAAATGCGCCAAAAGTACAGACCGTGCTCGACCGGCTCTTCGTTGCGAGCGCCGAGCAGGAGAACTCGCCGCCGGCATGGCCCGCAGGCTTCTCCTACCAAACGAGCTCCGCGCAGCAACGTGCCGATGTGATGTCAGGGGAATATATGCCGATCTCCCGGCAGGCCGGAGATTTGCTCTACTCATTGGTAAGAGCGAGCCGTCCTGAGAGGATCGTCGAATTTGGTACTTCCTTCGGAATCTCCACGATCTATCTCGCCTGCGCGGTCCTCGACAACGGTGCGGGGCATATCTTCAGCACTGAGCTGAGCGTTGCCAAGGTCGAGGCAGCTCATCGCAATCTGCTCGAAGCCGGCTTGGCCGACAAAGTCACGATCCTTGGGGGTGATGCCCTGCAGACCCTAACCGATGTGCCGGGCCTGATCGGACTTGCGCTCCTGGATGGGTGGAAGGACATGAATCTTCCCGTTCTCAAAATGCTGGAGCCGCGCCTCGCGGCCGGTGCACTCATCGTCGCCGATGACAGCAGCTTTGAAACGATGGCCGATTATCTCCACTACGTCCGTGACCGCGCAAACGGCTACGTTTCAGTGAGCTTTCCGGTCGAGGACGGTATGGAAGTCAGTTGTTGGACCGGGGGGTGAGCTTGAGCGGGTCACGATCGAAATTTTTTCATCAAGTACAGCCAGCACGTCACGTCATCGCGGTATGCAGGTACGCGAGAGCGTCAACCGCGTCGGTCATAAAGTCGGTTCCTTGAATGACTCAGGATCTTCAGAGCGAACGATCGGAAGTTGTCTACCACCGGGGTGCGAACGCGTTTGTCGCAAACCAGGGCGATTTCAGACATTGGCAGGTCGCCGACGATGTCGCAGGCTACGACCGAAGCCACGCTATGTTTCACTGCCGATGCCGGTAGAACGGCGACGCCCATCTGAGCATCGACTAATGATACTAGCGTTGACATTTCCGCCGCTGTCTGGGAAACGTGCGGAATAACCGCGGCATCGCGAAGCATCGCGAGAATAAGGTCGTGGAATCCGGGAGCATAGGCACGCTCATACATGACGAAGCTCTCGCCCGAGACTTCGTGCAGACGCGTCCTTTTCCTTTTTGCGAGCTTATGCGTCGAAGGCACGACGAGCACGAACGGTTCGCGATGCACGGTCAGCACCTCGAGAGCCGATTGTTCCCCGATCGGCAGTCGCAGAAATCCGATGTCGAGCGACCCTGTCGGCAGCATCTGTAGCTGATTTGCCGTGGGCATGGAGCGAAGAGAGAACTCGACTTCCGGATTCAGGTCCCTGAACAGCCGAACGACGTCGGGCACGATCTCCTGTCCGGCGGTGGAGATGAAGCCGATCCGCAATAATCCTGACTTGCCGTCAGCAGCGAGTCTGGAGTTGCGGGTAGCCTGGTCCAACCGCGACAACGCCGCGGCCGCATCGTTGCGAAAGGCGACACCCGCTGGGGTGAGCGTTGTTTTACGGCGGTTACGCTCGAACAGTCGCACGCCGATCTCCTCTTCAAGGGCTCTGATCTGCAGGCTCAAGGCTGGTTGGCTGATATGAAGCAACTCCGCCGTACGCCCGAAGTGCAGGGTCTCGGCGATGGAAAGAAATGACCGAATTTGACGAAGCTCCATAGCACCCACCTCATCTCATGCATCCGCGTCAACCGGAAACCCCTCGAGGTCGGGCGCCTTAAGCACCGAGCCGAGGTCAGCGGGCCGCGCAGCGCCGGCGGGCTGCGCCTGAGATATATGTGTAACTTATCACAGAGAGCAAAAGAAACAATTTCTCTTATTAGAGTCAACGGCGTCAAATGGCTGCCGTCATGGCAAGGAAGTTTCCGCTGCCACAAAACCTGCGGACGTACGGAGCAACAAGATGATCGGCGCAATGAAGCCTATCCGAGCAGCCATGGAACGCCGGACGTTTCTTGGAACCCTGACAACCGCTTCTTTCGGGGTTGTTCTGAACGGTTCGGTCCCACTGCCAGCGCAATCGCATACCGGGGGGCAAGCCTCTCCAAGTGCGACAGGTCAAGGCGCATTCGAGACTGCCAACGTCAAAGTTTCAGGAAACACTGTTTTCGTCCGCCGCTACGGAAAGGGGCCGGCCATTCTGCTGGTGCACGGCTTTCCCCGGACGAGCCTGATGTGGCGCTTCCTCGCGCCGAAGCTTGCCGAGAGCCACACGGTGATCTGCGTAGACCTGCGCGCCTACGGCCGAAGCGGGATACCCGAGTCCACGGCCGACCACCTTCCGTATTCAAAGCGTGCCATGGCGAGCGAGCTCGTGGAGGTCATGCGTCAAATGGGGTTTCCGACCTTCACGCTGATCGGCCACGATCGCGGCGGACGCGTTTCCTACCGTCTGGCTTTGGACCATGCGCATGCGGTGGAGCGCCTCGCTGTTTTCGATGTGATTCCGATTCTCGAGGGGTGGGCCCGCTCCGATGCGCGCTTTGCTCAGACCTACTGGCCGTGGATCCTGCTGGCGCAGCAAGAGCCGCTGCCAGAGAGCTATCTGCTCGGTGCCCCGGAGGCGGTATTCCACAACCCCTTTGGGCAAGGCTCCTTCGGCGCGGAGATTCTCGACGAGTACGTTTCGACCTATCGCGATCCGGACCGCGTGCATGGCATCTGTGAAGAGTATCGGGCCGCGGCGACGATCGATGTCGAACATGATCGCGCCGATAAGGAAGCAGGCAAGCGAATCGAATGCCCGATGCTACATCTATGGGCTCAGGGTGGTCCGCTCGACAGCTTCTACGGAAAAGACGGTGGCCCATTGGGAATTTGGCGCCAATGGGCTCCGCACGCACAAGGGCAGGCCGTCAAGGGCGGCCATTTTTTTCCCGAAGAGAATCCTGACGACACCGCTGCTCTCGTCACAAAGTTCCTTTCCACGTAGCCTCGATGCCGGACTTGCCGTCCGTTTCGGAAGGCAACCGTTTCCCGTACGGCCTAAATCAGCCAGGTAACGCCTGCGGTCGCTGGCGCGAACGGCTGAAAGCGACCGATGCAAGATAAGATGTCAGAGCGGTAGGTTAAGTGTCAGTTGCCGGCGTCTTTGGCGGCTTCCTTTGCCGCGTGAGCATGCTGCTTGGCGCCGGCCTTATGAACCTTCGCTTTGGCCTTATCGAAGCTCTTGCTGGGCTCCGAAGATGCGGCACCCTTGATTTCGTCGCCCGCCTGCTTGGCGGTTTCGGCGGTAGCTTTGCCGGCTTCCTTCGCGGCCGTACTCACTTGAGCTACAGCCGTGGAACCCAAGACCAGGGTTGTAAGAACGAGTAACAAACTTCTCATCTGCTCCACCTTCCTCAGCTGATCGAAATCCATTGCCGACACAAATTTACTGCTAGGGCCCGGCCCACTTCCGTAGGGAGGAGCCCGACGCTCGTGTAGTCGCTTTCTTTCATTCTCGCGGGTCAGTGTCGCACTGCGATGCGACGGACTTGCTTAGAGAGATCGACCGACTCGCAGGGATCGACCGACCAGTGTCCCGGATGCCATGATTGTTGGTGGCATCCGCAGGAGGAAGTTGGCTGTGAACGTCAGAGGAGCGCTGCGCGCGCTGTCGGCATTGACACTGCTCGCTGCGCTGCCGGCAGACGCAGAACCGATCGTCGGCCTCGCGGATTCAGCGGCTGTGCGTGCCACGGTGTTAGGCACGCCGCCGCAGGAGATCGCACCTCTGCCGGCGCGTGTGCCACTGGACGAGATCGATATCACGTGCCCGCGGGCGCACCAGCCGCGACCGGCGATCTTCTGGTTCGCGAAGCAACTGCGCGCGTGGGTTTCCCTGCAGCGTGGGCCTGCACCGCTGGCCATTGTGATTTCCGGAACCGGCGGCGACGGCAACACGGAGAAGCTATCGCTGCTGCGCGCCGTGCTGTACGGCGCGGGATACCACGTACTGACGATGCCGTCGCCGACCTTCCCCGGCTTTATCGCCTCGGCATCGAGCACGGGCGTGGCGGGCGATCTACTGCAGGACAGTCATGACCTTTATGCCGCGGTCGAGGAAATCCTGGGCCATCTGCCCGCACGGATCCGTATCACCGAAATAGACATTCTCGGCTACTCACTTGGGGGAGCAAACGCTGCAGTCATCAAGTCGATCGATTCCACGGAGCGACGGCTCAAGCTGCCAATTCACCGCGCGCTCATGATCAATCCGCCGGTGAGCCTGTTCAGCTCCATGAGTCGTCTCGACCAGCTGTTTACGGTCAGCATCGGGCCCGGAGATCAGGGCTTTGAGCAGCTGTATCGCCGCATCTACGTGCGTTTGGCGAACTTCTACCGGGTTTCGGACGCGGTGCGCATAGAAGACACCGATTTGTTCGCGGCCGCCGCCGCGGTGCTGCGTACCGATAACGATTTCGCAGCTGCGATTGCGCTTACGTTCCGGCTCGCGCTCATGAATGTTTTCTTCGCCGGTGACCTGTATGCCGGCACCGGGGTGGTGACCGACCCGCGTCATCCGCCGGGTCCTGAGGATTCTACGGATAGTATCGAGCGGCGACTGCGTGACATGCCCTTTGCAGAATACTTCGACAGAGTGTTCGCGCCTTATTACCTGAGTCATCGTCCGGGCGCGACGCGCGAGTCGCTGATCGCCGAGAGCCGGCTCGAAATCATCGGCGAGGCGTTGCGCACCGACCCGGACTACTACGCGCAAACCAATGCCGATGACGTGATCCTGAGTCAACCCGAGCTCGACTGGCTGCGCAACACGATGAACGACCGGATCGCGGTGTACGAGCACGGTGGTCATCTCGGTAATCTCGGCGCTCGCCAGCAAGTGGCCGATATGCTCGCCATGCTCGCTGGCCGCTGGCCGGAAGCTGGCCGCTGATGAGCGTAAGGTTCGCCCTAGCGGGACTGCTGCTGTGTGGCACGCTACTGGCAGAAGGCTGTGCCTCGCCGAGTTTCTCCATGCGCAGCGTGGCCGCCGAGACTCCGGCAGCTGACAATGCTGCCGCGATCAAGCGGGAGCAGCAGCTGCAGGCCGAACAGGCGGTAGCTGCCCAGTCAAGCCAGGCAACGGCACAGAAGCGCGATCTTGGGCCGCCAATTACAGCGGCGGACGTTCCTTCGATAACGACTTACGACCCCTGGGAACGCATGAATCGCTTTACCTACCGCTTCAATGCACACTTCGATGAGGCCATATTCCTGCCGGTCGTGAACCAATACCGGCGTCTGCCGAGTCCAGTGCAATCCGGTTTGCACAACTTTTTCTTCAACCTCACCGAGGTCGTGAGTGTCATCAACTATGTCGTACAACTGCGTCCGGCGCGCGGGGCGCAGAGTCTCGGCCGGTTTGTAATCAACAGCACGCTTGGCATCGGCGGTCTTTTCGATGTAGCAGCCCGCTTGCACCTGCCGCCGGCGCGCACCGGCTTGGGTGCGACCCTGGCCCGCTGGGGGGTGCATCCGGGTCCGTACCTGGTGATACCGATTTTTGGTCCATCGACGGTGCGCGAGGGCTGCGGTTTTTTTTCCGACTACGCAACGGCGTACCTCATCAACTTCCCGCCCGTGTATCGCGGTACGGTGGGCTGGGTGTTGACGCCGATCGCACTCATCGACGCACGCGCGAACATCAGTTTTCGTTATTACTCGACCGACTCGCCCTTCGAATACAGCACCGTGCGCTTTCTTTATGTCCGTAAGACACTGATCGAAGATGATCGCCTGCGACTCTGGCACCGCAGTGCTCCGGACCGCACATTCACGCCCGCCGGGCGCTGAGCACCCGTACTCCTCTGGAGTGGGGCGGCCGACGGCTCGGCTGATTCTGCCGATACAAACAGCCACCGCCACTGCTCGGTGAGCGGCAATCTGCCGCAGCTCGTTGGCGGAATTGTCAGCCGGTACTCCGCTGTGTGATTTTGTCCGAAGGGACCTGCCTCCTCAGCCAGCCGCCTGACCATGCATCGTCGCCCGACGCGCGAAGCATCTCGCGCCGCTTCATTGTCGGCGTGCCGGCGACGCACACCAGGGGGAGAGAGCGGCTTGGACTGCACGCGGATTTAACCGATGGAAGGCCGCAGCACTGCAGCCAGGTGTGAAACGTGTCCCAGTTCCTTCGGCTCCGCACCGTAAGCCACGGCTGCACGGCGGAAAACGCGTCCACTGACCGGGCGATGCCCGTCATCCGGGTGCTAGCGTCTGGCGATCAACATTGCAGTGGCTGCAGCTCACGGCACTTATGACTAACGCCGAAGCCACGCCTGCCGGGGTGCATACCAGCCGCTTCCCCCGACGGCGTGTACTGATCGTCGACGACGATCCGACGTTCACGCTGCTTGCCGCAGAGACGCTGGAGCAGGCGACCTTCAGCGTCTGCATCGCATCGACCGCGGGTGATGCGACCGCGGCGTTCGTCGATTTCACACCTGATCTGGTGCTGCTCGATGTCGACCTTCCAGGAGGCAATGGTTTTGACATATGCCGGCTCATACGCGCCTCGGCAGTCAACTCCGACGTACCCGTGGTGCTGGTCACAGGCCATGACGATACGACATCGATCGAAAAGGCCTATGAAGCCGGAGCGTCGGATTTTCTTCAGAAGCCTATCCTGTGGCCGACCCTGCCGCATCGTGTCGACTTCATGTTGCGCGCACTGGATGACCGGCGCGGACTGGCGCGCAGCGAAAAGCGGAATCGGGCGCTGTTGCAGGCACTGCCGGACGCGAGTGTTCTCGTGGACCCGCAGGGACGCATCATCGAGCACCTGATCGGCAGCGACACCGTGGACGAGCGGCCGCTCATCGGCCAGCGGCTCGAGGACGCGTTTCCGGACGAACTGGCCAAGGCGGCGCGCGACTTCGTCCGCGATGCGGCCCCGAGCGCCCGCAAGACACACGAGTTCTCCGCTCTCCATGGAAGCCGGCGCCGCTGGCTCGAGGCCCGCTTTCGTCCGCAGCTCGACGGTACGTTGCTGATCGTGACGCGGGACACGACCGAGCGCCGCAAGGCGAAGGCGCGCATCGAATACCTCGCATACTACGATGTGCTGACACGCTTGCCGAATCGGCAGCTCCTGCTGTTGCGAGCCGCCCAGAGCATCAAGGATGCCAGCCGGGGCGACACGCGCGTGGCGGTACTTTTTCTGGATCTCGATCGGTTCAAGCGCGTCAACGACAATCTCGGCCGCGCGGTTGGCGACGCGCTGCTGAAGGATGTCGCGGCTCGACTCGTGCGGCTGGTTCGCCCGGCCACCGAGTCGCCCGCGTCGCCAGCATCGTCGGCGCTGCCCGTGCCGACCATGGTGGCGCGACTCGGCGGTGACGAGTTCGCCATGCTCGTGACCGGGCTCGGTGAAGACCGTCAGGCGGTCGACGTTGCCGACCGGATCCGGGCGATGCTGGCCGAGCCCTTCGACTGCGGCGGTCACCAGCTTGTCGTTACTCCCAGCATCGGCATCGCGATTTACCCACGCGACTCGAGTGACGTCGACGACTTGCTCGTCAAGGCCGACATGGCGATGTACCTGGCGAAGGACCAGGGCCGCAACGGTTACGCGTTCTTCGGCCAATCCATGGCAGTGCGCTCACTTGGGCGGCTCGCGATCGAAAGCGACATGCGCCGCGCATTCGAGCGCGGTGACTTCCGTATCTGCTACCAACCGAAACTCGAGCTCGCGAGCGGAGCCATCACCGGGGTCGAGGCGTTGCTGCGCTGGAGCCATCCGGAGCAGGGGCCTGTGCCGCCCGACAAGTTCATTCCGGTGGCCGAAGAGACCGGGCTGATCGTGCCACTCGGCGCCTGGGTCGTTCGCCAGGTCTGCGAGCAGCTCGCGCGCTGGCGCACTGCGGGACTCGCGCAACTGACGGCAGCCGTGAACGTTTCCGTCCAGCAGTTCCTGCGCCGGGACTTCGTAGACTCCGTGCTGCAGTCGTTGCATGAGGCCGGTCTCGCCGGCGATTGCCTCGAGCTGGAGATCACCGAGAGTCTGCTGATGCGCAACGTTGCCGATACCATGGCAAGCCTCAATCGTCTGCGCTCGCACGGCATCGCGCTGTCGATCGATGATTTCGGCACCGGTTATTCGTCGCTGGGATACCTCCGTCAGCTCCCGGTGAGCGCCCTCAAGATCGATCGTTCCTTCGTCAAGGACCTGGAGCAGAAGGAGGATGCCGCGACCATCTGTGCCGCGATCATCGCCTTGGCGCGCGAGCTGCGGCTCAAGGTGATCGCGGAAGGGGTCGAGAGCCGCGAGGAGCTCACGTTCCTGCAGCGGCATCGCTGCGATCAGGTGCAGGGGTTCCTCATCGGCAAACCTGTGCCGGCGCCGGACCTCGAAAGCCTGCTGCGCCGGCCGGCCGAGGAATGGCTCCTGTCCCTTGGCCAGCCGCCTCCGCCGCAGGACGCTGCGTTGCATGTGGCTCGCGGCAGTGACGCTGACACCGCGGCGCTGCGAGGCGTAGCGTGGCGCACTGGCTGAGTAACCTACCGCTGCGCCCGAAGATTGCTCTGATCGCCGGCGGCCTGATGGCCACGGGCCTGCTCGCGATCAGCGCAATCTATGCAAGCCTGCAGGCGCGGCAAACCTGGCATGACGCCAACGCGCGTGTGGTGACTGAGACCCGTGCCGCAGCTGAGGCAATCGCCGCCCGCCCGCACAGCAGGACGAGCATCGAGCATGCCCTCGAAACCCTGCACAACGATTCAGCCGTCCGGGCAGTTCTCGTGCAGGACGCCGGGCACTCGCCCGCGGGCGCAAACGAGCCCGGGAAGGGCAGCGACAGTGCCCCGGCCCATCGCGATGGCTGGCTGAGTGAGCTTACCAGGACCGAGATAGAGGCGCCGCTGACGACGGGCAAAGGGACCGTTGGAACACTGCACGTCGAGGCCGACTTCGGCGGCGATATCGACGCAGCGCTCAGCGCCTGTCGCGGTTTCCTGCTGGGGTGTAGCGCCATCGCCGGACTGCTCGCGACCGCGATGGTCTGGCTGCTCGAGAGTCAGCTGCGCAAGCCGGTCGTCAGACTCATCGGGGACCTCCGCGCCATGCGCACCAGTGGCGACTTCAGCAGCCGTCCGGCGCAGCCGCGCAATGACGAACTCGGCGCGCTGCTCGGGGAAATCAATGCACTGCTCGGTGAGCACGAGGGGAGCGAGCGCAGCCTGCGGGCTTATAAGACCGAGTTCGAGCGGCGCGTGTTAGAACGGACCCGACAGCTCGACCAGGCAGTCTCCGAGGCGCGTGAGGCTACCAAGCGGGCCGAAGAGGCCAGTCGTGCCAAGGGCGATTTTCTGGCCCACATGAGTCATGAGATCCGTACGCCGCTCAACGGCGTGCTGGGAATGGCGGAACTGCTGCAACACTCACCCACGCTGGATGAGCGTCAGCGCCGTTATGCCGTGGTGATTCATCAATCCGGCAAGGCGTTGCTGCAGCTGATCAACGACATTCTGGACTTCTCCAAGATCGAAGCCGGCAAGCTCGAGCTGACCAAGGAGCGTTTCTGCGTCCGCGAGATGGTTGAGGATGCGCTCGAAATTCTGGCCGAGCGCGCGCAAAGCAAGGGCCTTGAGTTGATCTGTGACATCCCGGTCGAGTTCGATACGATGGTCTACGGCGATGGCCCGCGGCTGCGGCAGATCATCATCAACCTCGTCAGCAACGCGGTGAAATTTACCGAAACCGGCGACGTTACCATCAGCGTCAAAGCCGAGCCCGGAATCGAGACAACGCTCTTCAGCTTCGAAGTCACCGATACCGGCATCGGCATCGACGCGGCAAACTGCGCGGCGATCTTCGATGCGTTCGTGCAGGCGGACGCCTCCACCTCGCGCCGCTACGGGGGTACCGGTCTTGGGCTTGCGATCAGCAAGCAGCTGATCGAGCTCATGGGCGGGACGATCGGAGTGCGCAGCACGCTCGGCATGGGATCGACATTCCATTTCTCGTTGCCACTGGCGGTTGATCGCACGGCGAAGCGCGAAAAGGCGAGCTCCATGCTGGCGACCACCAGGGTACTGATCGTAGAGAAGAACGACGCCGCGCGGCGGATGCTGAAGCAGCACTTGAAGAGCTGGGGCGCGGTTGTTACGGAGCTCAGCTCGGCGGAAGAAGCACTGCGGCGGCTGCGCAAGGCTTTTTCGGGTGAGTTCGAAGTGCTGCTGATCGATGCGCGGCTGCCGGGGACGACCCCCACTGAGACGGTCGCCGCCGTCCGGGACACAGCGGAATTCGCCGACACGCCGATATTGATGATGCATACCGGTTCGGGCGAGCCGCCAGCGGAGTCACGCGACATGCAGGGCCCGCTCGCCTGGCAGAGCAAACCGATCCGCAGATCGCAGCTGCAGAGCGCGCTCGAGCGTCTGGTCGGGCGCTCCCCGCGGAAGGTAACCGAACCGCGCCGCACGGCGGCGAGGGCTGCGGGGTCTTCCGCCGCTGCTCTCCCGGGATCGCGCCCGCGACACGTGCTACTCGTCGAGGACAACCCCGTAAATCGCGAGGTTGCCCGGGCGATGCTGCAAACTCTCGAAGTCCAGGTGCACACGGCCTGTAACGGCAAGGAGGCGCTGGAGAAGCTCGCTGCTGCCCGTTACGACGTTGTGCTGATGGATTGTCAGATGCCGGACATCGACGGTTACGAGACCACCCGACGTTACCGCGAGTGGGAGCGGCTCCAGGGCCGGCCGCGCACCCCGGTGGTGGCCCTGACGGCCAATGCACTGAAAGGCGATGCCGAGAAGTGCCTCGCGGCAGGCATGGACCACTATGTCAGCAAGCCCTTTACGATCGCACAACTGTATACTGTGCTCGAAACCTGCGCGCATGCGGCGACTGAGAGCTCCGGTGAGCCCACCGCCCAGGTGCTGGATGCTAAGACTCTCGGCCGCATTCAGGATCTGAGCGCCGGCGGGGCCTCGGATCTCTTCGCGCGTCTTGCGGGGCTCTACGAAGTGAGCTCGTCCGAGCTGGTCGAGACGTTGCGTCGCGCGGCGGCGAGTGATGACCTCGGGGCGATGAGCCGCGCCGCCCACGCGCTCAAATCGAGCAGCGCCAATGTCGGTGCTACCACCCTCACCGCAACGTGCCACGAGGTCGAGCGTGCGGCGCGGGAAAACAGGACCGAAGCCGCCAAAGCTCTGGTCAAACGACTGATCGGCGAGCATCGCGAGGTGCTGCGGGCGCTCAAGCAGCACAGGTCCGACACCGGCCGCGCACCGGTCCTCACCGACAATGGCGCCCGGATGTGACGCCGGATGCGTTACGTGAATCGGTGCGGCCTACAGGGCGGCTCCCCTGGTGGGCACCCCGTCACTCGGGGGCTCGCTCGAGCCGCTTCGAGTCGGGCGAGGGCGGCGTAGGCGTATCGGTGCCGACGGTGTGGCCGTCGGGGGCGAGCCACTGGTAGCGGGGCCTGGCGTCGAGGTCGTAGCGGCGGCCGTCGGGCCCGACGAAATGCGCGGTGTTGGTGATCGCGTCATCCATCTGCTGGAATTGTCGCTGCTCACCCTGCCAGCGTGCCATGGCGCCATCGGCGAGCTGCTGCGCGGTCTGCTGCTGCCGCGCCGACCACTCCGGGTTCTGGTGCAAGCTGCCGATCATGTGATCCAACAGCTGGTCGACCGCGTCCTCGCGCCCCTTCGTCGTCACGAACGCGGCGAGTATCTGTGCATGTCCGCTGCGCAGTGAGGTCATGTATTGCAGCACGGCGATCGCCCCTCCGGACATGCCAGCCTGCCGATCGCTGTTGCAGGTGAATGCAGCCTGTGCGGCGCTCCATTGGTTGTATGGTCCAAGCGAATTGGAGCGCGCAAACCGTTCGACGTCCGGCAGATCGGATACATCGACGATCTTCAGGCCCGAACATGCCTGACTCATGGCGCTTTCGGTGAAGTGTCGGACATAGTCGCGAGCTGCGATGGGTGCGTTGTAGGGAACGTTGTCCGGGTCGCCGATGGCGATCAGGGTGCGTCGGTCGGGCGAGAGGACCCGCAGCACCAGGCTGGGCCACAGCGGAATTTTGCGGACGACGCCTCCTGCGACTCTCCAGCCCTGGGGAACTTCGATGGTGAACGCGTTTTCGTAGGGATCGGTAAACGTAGTCCAGGAGACGTGAGTCAGCCCTTGCGCCGGGGCTGCGGCCGACGCCGACGCCCGCGGCGCAGGTCGGCCGTTCTGCGCCGTGCTGCCGGCGCCTGTAGCGCCCACTCCGAGCACCCCGGCTTGCGCCCCCGGCGGATCAGCTGCCGCGGCCCAGGGCAGCCCCGCAGCAAGTGCCACGGAGATGAGGGCGCGCCACAGCAGATGCCAGCGGCACATTACGCGGCTGGCTGCCCTCATTTGATTCTCCCCAAGCGGCGGCTTGACTCAGGTGATGAGATCGCGCCGAGCCGCCGGGCAAGGGCAGACCGGCGCCTATGGTGTGAAGCAATCACCCGATTCCTGAATCCCGGTGCCATAGAGTCCAAAGACATTCGCGCCGTTGTTGTTGTAAATGTCATTGCCCGTGATCAGAAAGTTTGTGCCACTCGCGCCGGGGTCGGCGCCGATGCCACCCCCGAGGTTGCTGGTGATGGCGTTGTTCGTGATCAACACGTTTGTGTTTTGGTTTGCGATTTCGATGCCGACGGTTTGACTGGTCGCATTGTTCAGGTCGATATCACCATCGATGATCTCGTTGGAGTAGATCTGCAGAGAACTGTTGTTCAGCATGTCGATCTGGCCTCCGGCGCACCCGCCGTCACACGCCTGAAAGAGAGCCACATACTGGTTGTGCTGCAGTGTATTGCGCCTGATTGTCGTATTCTGGGTGAAACTCAGGAAGATTCCATTCGATTCCGCATCTTGAATCAGGTTGTTGATTATGGACACGTTACTCGATATCGAAGACTGATCGGAGCCGCTCCAGATTCCGAACACGCCGGCATCCTGAACCGTGCTGTCGCGAATCGTGATGCCCTGTGTGGCCGAGAAGGCTATGCCATTCATCTTTGAGTGAAGGACGCTCACTTGCTCGAACAGGATGCCGGAGGAGTTACCGACGTAGATAGTGGGTTGGCAAGGATAGACTTCGGAACCGTTGGCCGCGTACGGCGTACATGCGGGATCGGCGGGTCCGTCGTCGAACGTCAGGTTGGCAAAGGTGACGTCACTGGCGTTGTTGAGGTTCAGGATCGAGTACGTATAAGTATCCGTTCGCAGGAACCCGGCGGTAAGGCCGGGCGCTCCAAAAAAAGTGATCGGCCCGCGCACGTTCGTAAGGTCAACGAGGCAGGTGGCATTGCCGCTGCAGGTGATTTGCGCGGTAAATCTCACATTGGTGGTTGTGCCGTTGCGTACCGCAGCGACGCAGGATTCGAGCGTCGCGACATCGGAGACGTCGCATGTGGAACCCGGAGGTGGCACGTAGGGTGCTGGGGCGACGTATCCAATCGTGCCATTTAACTGGCAACTCTGGACTGTTTCCACCAATTGTCCGGACTTGGAGGAGTCGGCGGCACAAACCGCTGTAATCGTGACGGGAGCGAGGGCGCTGGCCGGGGCGGTGTACCAGGCCGTACCGGTACCTGTTGCTGTGATGGTTCCTACCGTCGAATTGCCGTTCGGCACACCGTTGACTGCCCAATCGAAGTTTGTGTTGGGATGTCCGGCGCTCGTGACTGTGGCAAGGAGCTGCAGCGTCCCTGCGGGGAAGACCGACGACATGCCGGGCGGATTGGTCGCCAGCGACACGCGGATGTCACTGAGGATCGTCACAGTGACGCTGCCGCTCGCTGAACTGTCCGCCTGGCTGGTGGCTTGGATCGTGACATTCGCGGGATTCGGCAAATCTTGCGGCGCGGTGTAAACCCCAGCGGTGGAGATGGTTCCGGTCGTCGCATTTCCGCCCGCGACACCGTTCACACTCCAAGTTACCGCGGCGTTCGCTGTTCCGGTTACCGTGGCGGCAAACTGCTGCGTGTTGCCGAGGAGAACACTCGGGCTCGATGAGGAGACCGTGACAGTCACTGCCTGGGGAGGCGGCGACGAACTGCCTCCGCCGCCGCAACCTCCCAAAAGGTTGAATGAAGCGAGCGAGCAAAGAAATGCGATCGGCCCGAGCAAAGAAGCCGGGACGTTCATTCGGATTGCGAGCGTCATGTGCTCTCTCGTGCGCGTCCGCGTTCTTGGAGTTCTTATTCTCGGATCAGATCGCTGGACCAGCGGCATGGCGCCAGGGTCGTGAGACTCGCACAAGTATGAATCGGCGGACAGTGTTGCCATCTCGGAGTCCGTCAGACAGGGTACCCGTTCGCTGCGTCGCAACACGCTTCCCGATGCGGCCAGCGGCCGCTCGGCGCTCGCCCCGTAAGTTAAGCGGCAGGGTGTTACTGCGATTGCCAGGGCGGCAGATACGCGCGAGCATCGGCTTGCATCGAACGCCATTGGCTCGGCCCCGGGGAGAGGAAAGGAACCATGAAAGTGACTAATACGAGGACCGTCGCGGCCATCGGCTTGGCCCTGATCGGGGGACTGACAGGCGCAATCGCACAAGATGTGATGCTGCAGCGACTGTCATTCGTAAAGGTAGTGGCGGAAGACGACAAGGTCCGAGTGCTGCGGTATGCCCCTGCGGCTGGCGACAAGTCGGCAATGCACTCCCACCCGGAATCCGTTGCAGTTGTGCTCAAAGGGGGCCGAGTGCGCTACAGCTTTCCGGATGGGACGCAGAAGGTGACGGAGCTGAAGGCAGGTGACGCGCTCATTCGCCCGCCCGTAACACATCTGGACGAAGCAATTGACCCGGTAGAGGTCATCTTGGTGGAAATCAAGCATTGAAAGCGGCTCGCGTGATCTTGTCGCGTCGAAGGCCCGCCCGATTGCGCACCTGCAGGCCGTGGGGTGGGGGTTGCGAGGCCTCAGCGCCCGCGCACGCGTGCTTTAATTACACAGAAGCGCGATCGATCACCGAGGAACTGTCAGGCAGGCGCAAAGTTGCGCGGCTTGCGATTGCAGGCTTGAGGCACGATTCAGCCGCTGCCGACGATGCTTCCTGAAGCAGCGCGAGCCGCGGCCTCCAGGGCGCTCATTGCCGCGAGGTAGGGCCCCGGGCCATGACTGACCCGCGCCACGCCGGCTTCAGCCAATGCCACGAGCGGGGGAGTGTCTTCCTGAGTCATGATATTGATCGGCACGCGCGAGGCGGCGGCCAGCCGTCCGATCAGGCGGATGTCCACGAGTCCCGGTGTGAACAACCCGTCTGCCCCGGCATCCGCATACCGGTGTGCGCGCTCCAGCGCGTCGGCGACCATCCGCTCGTCGTGCTGCGCGGCCGATCGCTGGAGAAATACGTCCGAGCGTGCATTGATGAAGAACGGCACACCGGCATCGGCGGCTATGCGCCGCGCGCACGCGATGCGCAGCGCCTGTTCCTCGGCACCTCGCAACCGCCCGTCGGCGGGGACGCTGTCCTCGAGGTTGCAACCCACCGCTCCTGCATCGATTGCGAGTGCAATGCAGCTCGCCACGGCTTGCGTGCTCTCGCCGTAACCACCTTCGAGATCCACCGTTATCGGCAGCTCGGTCACGCTCGCAATGCGGCGCAGATTCTCGATCGCCAGACTCAGCGGCAGCTGCTCACCGTCGGTGAAACCATTGGCGTGCGCCACCGACCAGCTGCTCGTGGCGATGGCCCTGGCACCACCCGCAATGACTGCTTTCGTGCTGCCCGCATCCCATACATTGAAAAGAACAAGAGGGTTCCCGGGACGGTGTAGCTCCCGAAACTGACCTGCCTTCGACGCCTGACCCGACATTATGGTTGCTCCCGCGTTGTCCGGAAGACAGTTGAGCACGCCGCTCGATGAGTGCGCTGTCACGATCTTTAGTGACCGCGCCGGAGCGCACCGGCGGGTCGGCTCAACGCGCTATGGCGGTCCCTCGCCGCAGTCGCGGCCGACCCCTTAGAATGCTTCAGGCGGAAATGCCCTGATGGAACTCTCGACCCAGCTTCTCCTCGCCAGGCCCGCGCTTGCGGTGCGCGACGTCCTGTGCCGGGGAACCTGTCGACACTCGAGCGCGGAGGAGCATGCGGAGACCACCTGCCTGGTCTTTCCCTATCGCGGGGTTTTCGTGCGTCACATCGGCCGCCTCGACGCGGTGGCAGAAGCCAATCAGCTGCTGTTCTTCAACGCAGCCGAGGGCTATCGCATCAGTCATCCGGTCGCGGGAGGCGACGCCTGTCTTTCGCTCGCGATCGCAGAGGCCTGGCTGCGCGAGCTCGCATCGACGCAGCAGCTGCGCCAGGGTGCTCTGCTGGCGTTTCGCAGCGAGCGGGTGCGCATCGACGCGCGCACTCAGGCCCTGGTGGCCCTCATCCGACACAGCCTCAGAACCCAGGTAGCCCAGCCTCTCGAGGCAGAGGCCCTGGTGCTGACGTTGGTGCGACGGGCTTTAGGTGAGCGGACCTCGCACGCATCCCGCGGCACCTCGGGCCGGCGCAGGCTTGTGGATCGCGCCAAGCTGGTTCTGTCATCAGACCTTGGGCGGCGCTGGACACTCGCCGACATAGCCGCCGAGGTAGGGGTCTCTCCGGTCTACCTGACACAGGTGTTCCGGCGGGTAGAGGGCATGCCGCTCTATCAGTACCAGATGCGCTTGCGGCTGGCGCGCGCGCTGCATCTCGTGGCGCGGTACGACGATCTGACTCGTCTCAGCCTCGATCTCGGATTCTCGAGTCACAGTCACTTCACCGCGGCCTTCAGGCAGCTCTATGGGCAGCCGCCTGCGGAGTTTCGCCGCTCGATCCGTCCGCACTGAATTCATAGGACGCCCTCGCTCGCGAAGCCAGGACGGACTGCAGGTCATGAATAGCGCACGCAACCCGCAAGCCCCGAAGCTGGAAGCTCCGCTGGTCGCATGGCTACTCGATTCCGATCCCTCGATACGCTGGCAGGTGATGCGGGACCTGATTAATGCGCCGGGGCACGAGGTCGCCGCCACGCGCCTGCGCGTCGCCACCGAGGGCGCGGGCGCTCGGTTGCTTGCCCTCCAGGCGGCTGACGGCCGGTGGGGTGGCGCGGCCTGGAACCGCGGGTGGGACTCTACGATGCACGTCCTGCTCCTCCTCCGGGAGATGGGCCTCGATCCAGCGAGCGAGGCGGCACAGTACGCGGTGGGTCTCGTCCGCGACCGTGTGACGTGGCGAGGGTGTGGTCCGCAAGAAGTGCACGCCAATTCCTTCTTCGCCGGCGAGCTGGAGCCCTGCATCAACGCACAGGTGGCGGTGGCCGGCGCCTACTTTCGGCAGGACATCCGCGGCATCGTGGATCGGCTGCTCGGCGAGCAGTTGCCCGACGGTGGCTGGAACTGCGACGCCCCTGACCACTCGAAGCGGTCGTCGTTCAACACCACGATCTGTGTGCTCGAGGCGTTGCTCGAGCATGAACTCGCGGGCGGAAACAGCCCGGCGGTTAACGCGGCCCGTGTGCGCGGCCAGCAGTATCTTCTCGAGCGACGTCTGTTCCGGCGGCGCTCGACCGGCGAGGTGATCGAGCGAGATCGCAAGGGCGGTGCCGCATGGACGCGCTTCGCCTTCCCGACGTGGTGGCACTACGACGTGCTGCGGGGACTCGACTACTTGCGTCGCGCCGGCGTGGTGCCCGACGAACGTCTATCCGAAGCGATAGAGTTGGTGGCTTCAAAGCGCGGCCAAGACGGCCGCTGGCCGCTCGAGACCCGCTACCCGGGCAGGATGCCGGTCGAGACGGATGAAGGCGAGGGCCTGCCGAGTCGCTGGAATACCCTGCGCGCCCTGCGAGTGCTGAACTGGTATTCCGCCGGAATGAGGAACAAATGAGCCTCGAGCTCGCCCTGGAAACGGTGGGCCCGGTGTTCAGGCAGACCGAATCGTCATCTCGCCGCCGTCGCGGGCGTCGCTTGCAGCAGCGGAAGTGGAGATCCGATCGCTATGCCGGGCGTGAGTCAGAGCGCTCCGACGACAGGAAGCCTCTCACGTTGCAGCCGGGAGGCGCGGCTGAGCACAAAAAGCACTTTGACAAACCCCGCGAGTGCCGCCGCCAGCTCGGTGTAACCAAGAACGACCGGCACAGTCCCGATGAGGAAGCACACTCCTGCGTATGACATGCTGGGCCTCGCTCAGCTGCTCCGCAGCCAGACTATGGGCTCGGGTCGATGCCATGGCAGCCGAGGGTAGTCAGGGGCTCGCTGTCGCTCGTCCGAGCGACAACCATCCGGCGGATGCGCTGCTAAGCAGCACCCGCGATGTGCCGCGCGATGAGACGTGCATCGAATCCAATGTCGCGCAACATGCCGGTCGCGGAAACGAAGAACCCACAGAAGTACAGCCCAGCTTCGCCGATCGTGCCGTCGCGACGCTTTCCTGCGCCACTGTGTCGGACAGAATTGCTTACGCGAAGGAAGCGCTCGAGGCCCGAACGAAACCCCGTCGCCAGCACGATCGCATCGAGGCCGCGAAATGAGCCGTCCTCAAATGAGCCGTCCTCAAAGGTTACGGCCGTCTCGGCCATCGAGCCTATGCCGCCGCGGATCTCGATGTGACCGTCCCGGACCAGTCGTACCGTCCCGATGTCGATGAGTGGGATGCGCGAGGTGGACTTGATCTGAGCGAATCTGCTTCACGGTGCATGGCGATTGAGCGCTGTCTCGCGAGCGGGCAAGGCGGGCGTTAGCCAGGCGCAGCGGGTCTTCGTCTTGACCTCTTCTGCTCCAGCAGGCAGTCGATAAATGCGCAATGCCGGCTGGATATGCGCGGATTTACGGACCTCGCAGGCTCTCGTTGTGCCATCCGCCCCCGAGTGCTTTGAACACATCGATTTGAAGCTCGATCAGGCTGGTGTCGGAGGAGGCAACCGCCGCGTCAAGGGCCACCAGCGACTGCTCCGTGGTGAGCAGGTCGAGATTGCTCACGGATCCGGCCACATATTCGTCACGCGCGATGTCGAACGAGCGATGGATCTGGCTCTGCGCATCGGCAAGCGCTTGCCGACGGTCGAGCGCTGCGCCGTACTCAGCCAGCGCCTGTTCGGTTTCCTTGAGGGCCGTGAGTACTACGGAATCGAATGTTGCGAGCGAAGCGGCTTGCGAGGCCTTGGCTTGCCGTACGCGCGCGCGCGGCCCTGCCTGGTTGGGAAACGACCAGCTGATTGAAGGTCCGAGTCCCCATGCGAGTCCGATATTTGTGGTGAGCTGTGAAGGCTGAGCCGCGGCGCCTCCGTAAAACCCGATGAGGTGAATGGTCGGAAAGAGATCAGCAGTTGCCACACCGATCTGCGCCGTGGCCGCCGCGAGCCGGCGTTCGGCCTGGCGCACGTCCGGGCGGCGCCTGATCAGGGAACGGCCGTCGCCTACTGGGATGAGTGATGAGAGACGTGGCGGTGTGATGCATTTTTCGAGCTCTCGCGGCGCATTCGTCGGGGTCCGGCCGAGCACCGCCGTCAGCTCGAAAAGCGTCGCCTGGCGCTCTCCTTGGAGTTGCGGAATGCTCGAACGAACCTGGCCGACCAGCGCCTGTGCGCGCGTCACATCGAGCTCCGAGCCCGCTCCGGCTTTGTAGCGCTTTTCGGTAATCTCGGCCTCGTGGCTCACGACGTCGAGCGAATGACGAGCGACCACGAGCTCCTCTCCGAGCGCACAAATCGCCGCGTACGAGCGCGCCGTGTTCGCCGCGACGAGTACTCGCACGCTGTCGCGGGCGGCAGCCACGGAATCCGCCGTGGCATTTTCTGCCTCGATGGCACGGTGGATACGCCCGAAGAGATCGACCTCGTAAGCCACCTGGAACAGGTCTTCGTACAACCAGATCGTCTGCGGGCGCTGACCCGTGAGCTCGAGAATCTCGTCGGTAACCGGATCGCGCCCGCGCACAGCGCTGGCGGCCACTTCGGTCGACGGGTAGCGGCGGGAATGCACGACATCCACGGCCGCACGCGCCGCGGCGAAATTCGCATCAGCCGCGGCCAGGTCGCGGTTCGCCTGGAGCGCTTCCTGCACCAGACCGTCGAGACGCGCATCGTTGTACAGGTGCCACCAGGCATCGGGTGGTGACAGGGGAGTCTCAATGGAGGCATTCACGGAGACGAGAGGTCCGTCCGCACCGCTCGCCGGTGCCGGGGGCCGATAGTTCGGCCCGACGTGGCATGACACCAGGAAAAGGATGACGATTGCCGCTATCGCAACGGCGCGCGGTAATCCGATTGTCAAGCCGATCATTGCGGTTTCCGTCCCTGTACGGGAAAGAGCGGTGCCGGAGAGGCCGGGCCTTCGGGAGCTGCGCTGCGATAGACCACAATGAGCAGCGCTATTGCGGAGAGAAACGCCACAACAACGAAGCAGTCCATCACGGCCTGGGTCGTCGCGGCAGCCCGCACTGCGTCAGCGAGCACGAGCGTACCGCGATCGGCTGCACCGGCGGGGTTCGCGCGCGCCGTCACGGCTCCGTAGCTGTGGATGCGTTGAATGACCTGGGCATCACCGATCTGAACATGCAGCCCGATCATGTTCGACGCAACCTGCTCACGTACCCGGGCGAGAGTAGTTACGAAGGCCGTGCCGAGCTCGCCGCCGAACAGTCGTGCCGTCTGCAGAACCGCGCCGAACGTCAGGGCGTCCTGCGGCTTGAGGTGCAGGATTCCAAAGAAGATTACGCCCGAAAGCGCGAAGCTTTGCCCGAGGGCCTGCAAAAGCTGGGACGGCAGGAACTGGTAGGAGCCCCAGAGCGGCGTCAGGTTATACGCCACCATCATGCAGGCGATGCTGATGAAGATGAATCCGATGGAGCAAACGAGCCTCGCGTCCGATCGCCGCAGCATGAGCGCCGCGAGGGGACAGAAAACGAGCTGCGGGACGGCGATCCAGATCAAGGTCTCGCCTACTTCAAGATCGCGATAGCCGCGCACCGATCCGAGGTAGAGCGGGATCAGATAGCTCGTGGAGAGAATCGTCAGGCGCAGGAACGCGACCAACGCAAACAGGGTGGGAAGAGGTCGGCCGAATACGACCTGCAAATTGAGCAACGGGCGGGCACTACGGGCTTCGTGCACGAAGAAGGCCACCAGAACCAGGGTGCCGGAGCCGAGTAGTCCCCACTCCAGGCCCGAGTTGAGCCAGTCGAGCCGATTGCCCTGATCGAGCGCCGCATAGATCAGTGCGAGCCCGGTTCCGCCCGTTAAAAGACCAAAGAGGTCAGACGGCGGCTTGACAGTGATCGGCTTCGCGGCAATGCCCAGCCGCAGACATAGCGACATGATCAGTGCGAGCGGGACGTTTTGCCAGAAGATCCATCGCCAGGTGTGATGCTCAACGTACCACCCCTCGAGCGAGGCCGAGATATTGAGCGAGAGCTCGAGATTGAGCGCATAGATGGCGATGCCGAACGCCCAGTACCTGGGTGGGACGTTCAGCAAGATGAAACTCAAGGTGAGCGGAATGAAGAATCCGCTCGCCAGGCCGCCGAGAAACTGCAACGTCAGCAGCATCGGCAAGCTCGCCGAGTACGGGATGATGAGCGAGATCACGGCAAAGGAGAGCGAGGTCCAGATCAAGACCCGCCGAGGGCCGAACGCCGCGCCCATCCACACAGCAATGAGTGTCACGAACATCTGAGCCGCAGTTTGTGCGGTCGTGATCCACGCGCCTTCGTCGAAGCCGGCACTCACCGCCCCGCGTATATCGGCGAGACCGAAAGTCGACAGTCGGCCGTTCAGAGTCGATATGAATGTTCCCATCAGCACGGCGAGGAGTCCGAGCCATGGAATGGATGTCGGCGGCGAGGCGAGGGTGGGGGCGAGCAGCCCCGGGCTCGCCGCCGGCGCGGGCGCGGGGGTGCTCACCTTCGCACCCGCGCGCGTGCGTCGACGCTGGCTTCCACTGACATACCCGGAACCAATCGATCGGCAAGCCCGTCGGCATCGTCAATGAGGATCTTTACCGAGATGCGCTGCACGACCTTGGTGAAGTTACCCGTGGCGTTATCGGGCGGGAGGAGCGCGAATTCCGCACCCGAGGCGGGTGCGAATGCCTGGACGTGCCCGCGCAACGTGTATCCGGGAAACGTATCGACTGTAATTCGCGCCTGCTGTCCAAGCGCCATATGGGTGAGTTGCGTCTCCTTGTAGTTGGCAATCACCCACACGTTAGGCAGCGGAGTGAGGGTCGTGATCTGGCTTCCGACCCCTACCAGCTGGCCGGGCTTCACCTGGCGTTGTCCGATCACACCGTCCTGTGGGGCTATGATTGTCGTATATTCCAGGTTGAGTCTCGCCACGACGAGCGCGGCGCGCGCGGCGGCTATGGCCGCCTCACTCTGGGCGATTTGCGCTTCCAGCACTGCGAGCTCGCGCTGCGCTGCCTCGGCCTGGGCGCGATTCTGTGCAAGTTGCGCGTCGAGTTGCGCGCGGGTGGTCTCGAGCTTTTCCCTGGCCTCGGTGGAGGAGGACCCGGTCTGCAGCAGTTGCTGCTGGCGGGCGAGATCGCGCCGATTCTGCTCACGCGTGGCAACGGTCGATGCGACAATGGCGCGCGCGGCCTGCACATTGGCGAGTTGCAGCTCATGCTGGGCCTTGAGCGCACCAGCCTGGGCGGTGGCGGCCAGAATGTTGGCCTCGGCCTGCGCAACAGCCGCGCGGTAGTCATCATCCACCAGCTGCGCGAGCACTTGTCCCCGGCGCACTCTTTCATAGTCGCGGATCGGCAGCTCGCGAATGTAGCCGGCGACCTTGGCGGAAATGGGCGTTAGATCCGACTGGAGGTAAGCATCGTTCGTTCGTTGCCAGCCTTCACCGCCTTCCCAGCGGGTCCAATTGGTCGAGACAATCACGATGATCGCTATCGCCACAACGAACACGAGCGCGCGCCATGTGAACTCGAAGAACTTATTCCAATCCACCCACTGGAGAGGAGCCATACGTTCAGTGTTCGCTGCTTCCGCGGGGAAACCCCCGCATACTAGCAATTTGCCGCAGGATTAAAGTCCGGCTTTGGCAGGATCCTATCGCTCGGCCGCATACGGTATGTTGACCCCATGATATTGCTTCATCCGGTTACTCTGAGCCGCAGAACCTTCCTGCTGGCTGGCATCACCACCTTGGCGTGGGGCCAGACAAAGACACCTACTTGTTCGCTCACCGCGGAGCAGGAAGAAGGGCCTTATTACATCGACGATCGTATAGTGCGTCGCGAGATCACTGAAGGGAAGCCAGGTATACCCCTCGAGCTTCGCATCGCTGTGGTGGATGCCAAGTCGTGCGCGCCGGTTCCACACGCTGCGATCGATATCTGGCACTGCGACGCGCTCGGTATCTACTCCGGGTTCGCTGCGACGAACCTGGGGCGGCCTCACGGCGGAGCCGGAGATCGGCCGCCACCTCCGGGGTCCGGCGCAGTTGGCGAACCTGGCCCACCGCCCATGCCGCCGCCGCGCCCGCATCATCAAGCGGACGCCAGTCGCTACCTGCGGGGGGTACAACTCACCGACGCCAAGGGCCGCGCGGAGTTTGCGACACTGTATCCGGGATGGTACCCCGGCCGGGCAATCCACATTCACCTCAAGGTCCATATCGGATCCGCTGTCGACAGCGCAAGGGATCGCGGCGGACACGTCTGCCACACCGGACAGCTTTTCTTTCCAGAAGAGATCACGGCCGACATTGCCAAGCTCGAACCCTATGCCACTCGTCAGCACGTCCGCCGGACCCTGCAGAGCGAGGATGGCGTCTTCGAGAGACAGCGCGGGAGCGCCTCCATGCTCGATCTCACGCGGCTGAGCAGGCGCACGAACGCAGACGGGTTCCTCGCCACCGTGACCCTTGCCGTCGAGCCCGAAGCCACGCCTTCACCCGTGCGCCCGTTTGGTTCGATGGGTCCGGGTAGTTTGCCGGCTCCAGGCAGTCCTAACCCAACAGCCAGGAAGACCGACATTGACGCGGGATTGTTGAAAGGTTAGTTGAGCTTTGCTGAGGGCACCGGGTGGGACGTTGCCGCGCTCGCCAAGGAGGCAAGTGGGAGATGTCACTGTACATAAATTACTTTACTAATGGTCTATAAGTAATTGAATAGACGCTAATACTGTTGACCTCGCCTACAACTTCCCATAAAGCCTATGCATCCAACTCTTGCGCGTTTGGTCGGACTCCTGACTACCTTCGTCAGCCTGTTGCCGCCGGCCTTAGCCGCAAGTGCCGGCCCCGCCCAACACGCCGAGCCGATTGCGGGGCCAGTGTTCGTAGTGAGTTTCCCGGGCGAGCGTAATGCGACGCCAGTCGACGGCCGGGTCATCCTGCTGCTCAGCCCGGACCTATCGCGGGAACCGCGCAGCCACGTGGAATCGGAGGAGCCGCTGTCGAGCCCTTACATTTTCGGACGCAACGTCGAGCGTCTCGCTCCGGGGCACGAGGTCGTGATCGATGACGGTGAGTTCGGCTGGCCAGCGCAGAAGCTCTCCGCGGTGCCGCCGGGCGAGTATCTGGTTCAGGCAGTGCTCAACCGCTACGACACCTACCACCTGGCGGATGGACGGGTGCTGCAGCTGCCTCCCGATCGGGGCGAAGGGCAACAGTGGGCGCGTAAGCCGGGGAATCTATACTCGACCCCGCTCCGTATCCGTCTCGACCCGGCCCACCCGCTCCGCCAGGTACTGCGGCTGGAGCAAGAGATCCCGCCCATAGTGCCGCACGCCGCGGATTCGCGGTTCGTGCGGCATGTGCGCATCCGCAGCGAGCTGCTCTCGGCCTTCTGGGGCCGCGATGTGTACCTGGGGGCTTACGTGTTGCTGCCGAAAGGCTTCGATGAGCACACCAACGCTCATTACCCGCTCATGGTATACCACGGGCATTTCCCCACCGAGCTATCCGGCTTCCGCACCGCGCCTCCCGATCCGGATCTCAAGCCCGACTACTCGCAGCGCTTTCACCTGGCGGGATACAACCGCATCCAGCAGGCCGAGGCGTACGCCTTCTATCAGAAGTGGGTCAGCGCCGCATTTCCGCGCTACCTGGTCATCGAGATCGAGCATGCCAACCCGTATTTCGATGACAGCTATGCGGTGAACTCCGCCAACCTCGGCCCTTATGGCGACGCCATCAACAAGGAACTCATTTCGGAGATCGAGCGGCGCTTCCGCGGTATCGGCGCGGGCTGGGCGCGCTTTACCTACGGCGGCTCAACCGGTGGGTGGGAGGCGCTCGCGACCCAGGTCTTCTATCCCGACATGTACAACGGCGCCTTCGCCGCCTGTCCCGATCCGATCGACTTCCGCGCCTACACCGTCATCAATATCTACGAGGATCCCAACGCCTACACACTCACCGGCGATGCGGTCACGGTCGAACGGCCGGCGATACGCAACTATCTTGGTCAGATCTTCGCCACTCAGCGCGCCAGCAACTACATGGAGCTTGCCCAGGGCGATCGCGGCCGATCCGGCGGCCAGTACGACATCTGGGCGGCGGTGTTCGGTCCGGTGGGCAGGGACGGCTATCCGCAGCCGCTGTACGACAAGCTGACCGGCATGATCGACCGGCACGTCGCCGACTACTGGCGCGAGCATTACGACCTGTCGTACATCATCGCGCGCGACTGGAGCACACTCGCACCGAAGCTGCGCGGCAAGATTCACATCTATGTCGGCAGCGCCGATACCTACTACCTCAACGATGCGGTCTACTTCGCCCAGGCGCGTCTGGAAAGCCTGCGGCCACCCTATGACGGTGAGGTCGCCTACGGTGATCGCGCCGAGCACTGCTGGAACGGCGATCCCAAGCTCGCCAATGCGTATTCCCGACTGCATTACAATTTTCAGTATTTGCCCCTGATCCTGAAGCGGATTGCGGAGAGCGCGCCGCGCGGCGCGGATCTCACCAGCTGGCGGTACTGACGACAGCACGCACCCGCGCCAGGCTCGCTTTGCGAGCACTGCTATACGCGTCGGCGGGAGTGGTGTAAGGAGACCTGAATGACCCGACAAAAGCCGCACATCCTCGGAATTCCGGGCAGTCTGCGGCGGGATTCGTATGCCCTCGCCGTGCTGCGTGGCTTGCAGCAGGTGGCGGCTGACAGGGCCGATATCGAGATTTTCTCTCTGCAGGCGATCCCCCTGTACAACGCCGACTTCGATGGTGAGCAAAAGCCTGAACCCGTAGTCGCCTTCAAGCGCGCGATCCATGACTGCGATGGGTTGGTGCTCTCCTCTCCCGAGTACAACTACGGCATGTCGGGGGTCTTGAAGAACGCGCTCGACTGGGCCTCGCGACCCGGCTACAAGTCCGTGCTCAAGGATAAGCCAGCGCTGATCATGACTAGTTCGCCCGGACTGCTCGGCGGGGCGCGTGCTCAGGCACAACTGCGGCAGACCCTGGCGGCGACATTGTCACGAGTCGTCGCGGTGCCGGAAGTCATCATCTCGCAGGTGCAGTCGAAGGTCGCGGATGGCCGCCTCACGGACGAGGGTTCGCTGAAGTTCATGCTGGAGGCGCTCGAGGTGCTGCTGGCGCAGATTCGCGGGCGGTGAGACTTCAGTGGCTGATGCTGGCGGCGTTCAGCAGTCCGATCGCAAGCGATACGCTCGCGACCATGAGGGCGGACGCTACGTGACCTTCTTCGATGCGCCCCGCTTGCTTTCTCAATACGATGAGCACCAGGAGCTGCACGAGGCAAGTGATGGCAGCCCATAGACACATCTCTGCGAGCGACCGCGTGTAGTAGATCGCTGCCACCAACGGTAGCGTAAAGCCGAGCACTGCTCCGGCAAATGTAATAGCCACTGCGGTGTTGTCATGCTCGATGAGTGTGAATTCCCGGTACGGCGTCGCCTTGGCGTAGATGTAGATGAACGCCGCGAGTAGTGCAGCGGAAACGCTGAGGTATGCTAGGAACGCAGTGATGGCAGCAAACATTGGCAGGACCTCCCGAGAGTCAGGCGGTGTAGACGTTAGAACCAGTGCGGGACGAAGCGGCTCTGATCGGTGGTGATGAGCCCGGATGACTCGCGGATGCCGATGCCCGCAGGCTCGCCGGCGACGATCCACGAGCCGATCACGGGGTGAGCGCCGTCGAACGAAGGAAGCGGACAGAGCGCCTGATAAACGTAGCCTTCCTCGCCATAGTCGCCGCCAAGCTCCTCGACCTTCACTCGCTCTCGCACGAGTGTGATGTTCTGTCCCTCGCGCGATAAGAGTGGTTTACGCGCGTACGAGGTCAAAGAGGCGGGCGAGCGATGCGTCTCGAGCAGGTTCGGGTGATGTGAAAAGTATTCCCACAGCAGCGCCAGCATTCCCTTGCAGCTAAACGCGGCCTTGTACATCGGCTCGATGAACAAGGTGCGGCAGTTGAGCAGGTGGGGGCCGAACTCCTCGCGCATCAACCACTCCCATGGGTACAGCTTGAACAACTGGCGGATGGGGCAGCTCGACTCGTCCACGAAGATCTGCTGCGTCGGGTCCCAACCGACGTCGGCCAGATCGACGATGGCCCCGCCGCGGCCCGACTGGACCAAGGTGTCGAGCAGGTAAGCCGAACACACCCAGTCCTCTTCCTGATCCGTCAGGCAGGCGACGGCGACCGGCCCCTGCTCGGGCAGCTTCGCCCAGGCGGCTATCAGTCGCTCATGGATCGAATTGAACTGATCGGCCTCGGGGTGGACATCCTCGCGCCAGGTCCACTGGATGACCGCGGACTCCAACAAGCTCGTCGGCGTATCGGCGTTGTATTCAAGCAGCTTGGGTGGCGAGTGCCCGTCGTATGCGAGGTCAAACCGGCCGTAAAGCGAAGGTGCGCCGCTTCGCCAGGAGGATGCGAGCACGTCGTGGAACTCAGTGGGTACTGCGAGCTCGCCAAGGCGTCCCTGTTCAATCACGCGGTCGAGTGCCTCACAGTACAATGACTCTAACTCGGCAGTCGCAGACTCGATCGTTTCGACCTCATCGGTCGTCAGTCGATAACAGGCGTCCTCGGTCCAGTAGCCGCTACGTGCGTGAAAGGACAATCCCTGCGCCTCGACTCTGCGGACATAGTCAGCCCTCGGGGCAATGCGCAAGCGCTCCATCAGCCACCCCGTCCGGAGCTGAAGCCGCGGCCGATGCCGCCGAACCCGCCGCGGGCGAAGGTGCCTACGACCGAGGTCCGTCCGGAAACGCTGTCGGCTGGGCCGACCCGTGACTCGGTTGCGACGTGTTCCGAGCCGTCGGCACCGATGACAACCGGCCGTCCTCGATCCGTGTCCCAGTAGTAACGCGGGCCGAAATAGGTGGCTTGCCCCTGGGGCGCCGCAACTTGTCCGCAGGATTCCTCTGTGCCCCAGTCCGCCAGGCAGTCCTCGCGGGAGGTGAAGCGCGTTTGTTGGACTTCGAATTGGCGGCCGTGATTGCCGAGCACGACAAGGCCGACCATGCCGGCGGCCCACAGAACAGTAGCCGTCGTGTTGCCAGCCTCCCTCGGATCGGACGGCAACGGACCCGATGCCTGACTTCGTTGATGCAGTGGAGCCCCGTCCTCACGAGATGCTGCCACGTATCCTCCGAAAGGCCGCGTTTGCGGTCAAGCTAGCGCGCCTGCGCTGCTTTTACAACTAGTGGAGAGGGGCACCTGATGAGGCACCTGGCGGGGCCGCAGTCCGCTCGCTCTGGGCTTTCCCGCGGGCTGTGGAGGTATGCGAAGGGTGCAAGGTCGAGCTTGGCGGAGGCACACCCCGCAAATCGCCGAAATCGCCGCTGTAGTCCCTGCGATAGGGCGGCGCTTTGGCTCGTGTTCGCATCTGGACGTCGCGCTCCCCAGAATCGATGTTGTCTCATCCGCAGTCGGGCGCTCGTCCAGCTGAAGCACCGACGAACTCAACCGGGTGTATTCGATGCGCGTCTCGATTGCCATCAGTAGCCTCGCGATCATTGCTTTCGACGCAACCGCCAACGCCGGTCCTCTCCGAGCCTGTGCACAGGTATCGGTTCCGGTCGATGGTGCAATCGGTCCGCTCCTCGCGAATCCACCCGAGCCCGACACCGATGCGACCCAACTCCGCGAACAGTTCCGTGCCTGTCTGAGCTCGCGCAATATCTGCAGCGTTGTGTACGACGCGCGCTATGGAAAGGCAGCGCTGGTCGCGGCAGACCTGACGGCTGATCTGCCCGCGCAGTACCTCACCGGGCAGGGCAAGTCATCCGTAGTGGTCCTGGTACGGTCGGTGCCGCCGGTTCGCAGCGACGCAAATCAGTACTGCCTGGTTTCGGAAAAGGTCAGTGGAGCGACTTCGTTACATCAATGGGATGTGTACGGCTGGGTCATCGCACCGAACGCGAGCGAAGCCTTGCCTTTACCACGGCAGATTTTGGATTATAAGGCGGCGTCTGACCCGGGATCCCTGCGCGGGTTGGCCGCCGCGCTCTGGTTTTTCGCCGAGCGCATGTCAGGGCAACCACCCCCGTGACGCGAGACCAAGAAGGAGGAGAGCTTCATGAAAGCCACTTGGCATGGTCAGGTTATTGCGGAAAGCGAGCGGACGATCGAACTCGATGGCTATCACTACTTCCCGCCGACGTCGGTACGCGCGGAGTTTCTGCGTTCGGCGCCCAAGACCGAAGCGGACCATCGCTGTCCCCACAGCGTGCAGTTTTTCGATCTCTCTGACGGAACCCATTCGAGCGCACGGGCGGCCTGGGCGTACGAGGCGCCGCGGGCTTCCTACGCCCACGTCGCTCACTGGATCGGGTTTTGGAACGACGTAGAACTGCAACGCTGACGGCCGCAACCGGCCGTTCGTGGCGGCAGCTTCAGTAACCATAACCGAATTTCAGATACACACCCTCGTTGTCTCCCTTGCCCTTGGCGTATTCGAGGTTCAGCACCATGCCCTCTTTCTCCTTGATGACATACTGGACCCCCGCCCCGACGTCTGGATAGATGTTCTCACTGTCCGTGCAGGTGCGGCTGCCTCCGTAGAGGCAACCGATGCCGACAAAGACCGTGGCCGTCCATCGCATTGCGATGCGCAGCCGTTCCTCGGTTTCGAATGAAGACATGTACTCGCCAAGGTATTCGCCGAATTTGTAGCCGCGCAACGTAATGGGCGCGTACGCGCTCTTCGGCGCATCGACGGTCCACTGATTGTTCAGCCGCAGGGCGAGCACGTTGCCGTTGCCATGGCCCCAGTAGTAGCGGATATCAGCCCGGTACCATGTATGCAGGGTGCCGGGCATCTGGCGCCTGCCGGTCGCGTTGCCGGACATCACGCACATTGTGGGTTCGGCACCTATATGCCGCCTGCAGAAGGGGCGGCCACTGACCCAAGGGGCAATGGGACCGGGCAGGAGCAGCGTGTGCGTTGAGCCTGCGTTCCGACACCTTCCCCTAAGGGCAAGTGTCCGGGGTGAACTGACAGGCTAAGCTCGGCCTGAAGCGACATCCCGGCGCCAGGGTTTCGGCGCCGCGATGCCGCACGGGGGCCTGAGCGAGGAATTCACCATGATCCGATCAACTGGTAACGTCCTGGTCCTGCTGGTCTTTGCCGCCGTGGGGACCATCTATAGCGGCAGCGCAGCCGCGCAGTACTACTCCAGTACCGGCGACCGCGCCCAGTCCTGGGAGGTGTGGGGCGAGGCGCGCGTAATCTTCGGCAAGGACGTGAGCTTCGAGCACGGCTCCTCACTCAGCACTTCGGACGATGCTGGCTTCGGCCTCGGCTTTGGCTACAACATCGACAACCACTGGTTGGCGAGCTTCGAGTTCCAGTACAACGAGATCGAGTACAAAGCGAACATTGCCTCGGGCAACGTTCCGCCGAAGGCGACCGCGAATATAACTGGCACTGCCCAGATCAGCCGCATCGGCGGCAGCGTCTCCTACAACATCCTGCCCGGACCGCTGACTCCGTACGTCCTCGCGACCCTGGGGTGGTCGTGGGTCGACAGCAACATCCCGAACGGGCCGCCACAGACCGGCTGCTGGTGGGATCCCTGGTACGGCTACCTCTGCTCGACCTGGCAGTCGACAGCGAGCAGCAACGCGTTCACGTACGGCCTTGGCGCCGGAGTACGCTGGGACGTCGGTCGCAGTTTCTTCGTGCGTTTCGGCTACGAGTACGACTGGATCAACTTCTCGAACGCAAGCAGCACACCAGGCTTCTCGCTCCTGCGCCTCCAGTTCGGTGCGCGTTACTAGAGTAGAGGCGGTAGCTCATGCACTCCAGGTCGCCGGCCGGTGCGATGGCCTTGCACCGTTTGCGTCGAGCTACGGAGAGAATCTGACGACCTGAGCAACCGCGACGCCGCCGTTGGAGAAGGTTCATGAAACGAACGAGACTGCTGTGGCTGTCGGGTCTTGTCGCCGCCGTGTGTGCAGGAGCTCAAACTCAACCATCCACGCCACAGCCGTCTGGCTGGGAGGCAGCGCTCAAAGCGGTTGGCGAGGCTTGCAAAGGAGAGACCCCGCAACTCTGCCCAGGTCTGAGCGCAGATACGGCGGTGGCGTGCCTGGAGAGCAACATGGACAAGGTCACGCCCCCTTGCAAAGACGCCCTCGTGAAGCTTGCACAGGCTGCTCTCAACCTCTAGCCCTTCCTGCGGCATCGCCGGCTGCCGCGGTCTGGGATGACCGGACGAACGCGTTCCGGTGGCGCGATCACGCCGATCGCTCGTAAGCCTTACTTGCTCCTGGCTCTGGTGCTGGGGGTGATTGTTTTCCTGCTGGGCTCCGCTCGCTGCGCTCACCGCCCGGTCAATCCTCCGCTTTCGCGAGTTCAGGCCGCGAGCGAACTGAGGTTCGAAGGCATGGAGCGGGAGCGCGGAGAACCGGACGACCTGGTCATTCTCGCGTTCTCCGGTGGGGGCACGCGGGCGGCGGCATTTTCCTACGGGGTTCTCGAGGCCTTGCGCGACATCGAGCTCACCACTGCCAGCGGTCGTAAAACCCGTCTGCTCGATGAAGTCGACGTGATCACCGGCGTCTCGGGTGGCAGCTTTACCGCCCTCGGGTATGGGCTGTACGGGGACAGGCTGTTTGATCTTTTCGAAAGTGGGTTTCTCAAGCGCGACGTGCAGGGGACGCTCATCCGGCGCATTTTGAACCCGTGGAATTGGCCCGCTCTATGGTCTTCCGGTTGGGGCCGCTCGGAGCTCGCCGCGCAGCTCTACGACGAGGTACTTTTTCACGGCGCAACGTTTGCCGATCTGGAGCGCGCCGGCGGACCGCTGATTGCGGTGGGCGCGACCGAGCTGACTACCGGAGCGCGCGTCGTATTTCTACCGCAGAACTTCGATGTGATGTGCGCCGATCTCAGCAGCTTCAGACTCTCGCGCGCCGCGGCGGCCTCGTCGGCTGTTCCAGTCGTGCTGTCTCCGGTCACGATCAACAATTACGGCGGCCGTTGCGGCTACCGCCCACCGGCGTGGCTGCAGGCATTTGCGGACCAGAGGGATCCACCGCGACCGGCCGGGCGCATCCTCAAGCGGCTCCGGGAACTGGAGCAACTGGACGACGCATCGCAGGACCGATATCTGCACCTGGTGGATGGAGCCGTTTCCGATAATTTAGGACTTCGCGGGGTGTTGGATGCCCTGGAAGCGCTCGAGGCACTACGATTAGCCGGCCGACCGACGCCGCTTGATCACGTGCGAAGCATCATCGTCTTCGTCGTCAATTCTGCGTCATCGCCGTCGCTGGATTGGAACGAAAGGGAGAACTCACCCAGCGCTCTGTCGATCCTGGTGAAGGCGGCCGGCGTGCCCGTTGACCGCTACGCGAGTGAGTCGATCGAATTGCTGAGGGATATTGATGCGCGATGGACCGCTGGCCGCGAGATACGCGACTCCCTGGCGTTTGCCAAACAGAAAGATCCTGCGCTCGGCTGGGTTGCGAAC
>Ga0187783_10000294_pt1 | contig 37444 bp, 35 predicted proteins | sample 1015_SJ02_MP02_2_FD_132471 | JGI IMG/M metagenome (GOLD analysis project Ga0187783, IMG submission 132471) | Tropical peat soil microbial communities from peatlands in Department of Meta, Colombia - 1015_SJ02_MP02_20_MG | ecosystem: Environmental > Terrestrial > Soil > Wetlands > Peat | place... | reverse complement strand
CTGGGAGGGAGCCTCTACGTCCCGGCGGAACGGCGCTGAAAGCAAAGCAGGATCAGGTCCGCTCGGCGGCGAACGCCAAATTTCGCGAGCAGATTCGACACGTGGAATTTCACGGTGCGCTCGGAAATGTGCAGGCGGTCAGCCACTTCTTTGTTGGCCAGATTCTCAAGAAGCCCGCTGAGTACTTCCTGTTCGCGGCGGCTCAGCTCGGCGGGCGAATCTCCGCGCAAGCGCCGACCCTGCGTGCTGCTGAGGATCGAATCAACAAAGCGCGAGAGGACCGTTCGGGGTACCCAAAAGCCGCCATTCGCCACCAGGGGCAGCGCGCGGGGAAGTTGATCCCGGGCCTCTTCATAATCCAAGATGCCCTTCACGCCCTGCCGGAGCAGAGTGTAGTGATCCTCCTCCTTGAGCTTGTCCCCGACCACGATGAGGCGGGCAGAGGGGCAACGATCGAGGAGGTTGCCGAGTAGCGCCCCGGTGGCTTGTCGAGCGGCGTGCGCATCGATCACATATACGGAGGCGCGAGGCACATCGAGGTTGCGCAAATCCGGCGCCAGCAGCGAATCGAGCTGCTTCGAGACGATATGAAATCCCGGGCTTCCGAGCAGGCGCCGAAGGTCCTCAAGCACCATGGGATGGGGAGACAGCAAACAGACCTTTAGGGGCGCCTTCTCGGCAGTTTTGGGCATTGGAATTTCAGGCTAGCGAAAATGAAGGAAAGCGGCAAGGAGAGGGCATGAGAGGATTTCCTACCAGATAACGGGGTGGCTCCGGCCGCGCATCCGCCGCGCGAGGTGTCGCGGAAGGCGTCCCATGTGAAATCCTGGCCGGGGGAGTTCTCTCAGTCGGCAGGTGAGGGACCGGGCTCTGGTTCCACTTTGTGTCGCGGACGCTTGGCCGGCAGACCCGCTTGCCTCACTTTATAGAGCAAGGCGCGATAGCTAATCTTCAGTGCCTCCGCGGTTTTCCTGCGGTTCCAGTGATTGGCCTGCAGAACCTTGAGGATCAGCTCGCGCTCCATGCGGCGGGTGACCTGCTGCGAAATCCGCTTGAGCGGAATCTTCCCGTCGGCAGGCGCCGTGTAGCTCATTGCTTCTTCGTGTTTTTCATCCCGATCGCTGAAGAACGCTTCCTCCGAACCCAGGATTACGTATCTGGCCATGCAATTCTCGAGTTCGCGCACGTTTCCCGGCCAATCGCGCTGCTGCAGGACGTGCAGGGTCTCGCGCGACAGCGGCGCGGATTCGCGCTGGAAGCGCTGATTGAAGTTTTCGCGCAGGTGCTCGATGATTTGCGGGATGTCCTCGCGGCGCTCGCGAAGCGGTGGAAGACTGATGCTGATCACGTTGATGCGGTAAAACAAGTCGGAACGGAAACTGCCCACCTCGATTTCCTTCTGCAGTCGGCGATTCGTGGCGCAGATGATTCGAGCATTCATTCGCCGCTCTTCCTGGTCGCCGATGCGCGTGAAATGCCCGTCCTGCAGGACGTGAAGCAGCTTGGCTTGCAGGCCGGCGTCGAGTTCGGCAATCTCGTCGAGAAACAGCGTGCCGCCTTGGGCCAGCTCGATGCGGCCCGGCTTCGCGTTGGTCGCTCCTGTGAACGCGCCCTTTTGGAAACCGAACAACTCGCTTTCAAGCAGGGTATGCGGTATGGCCGGACAGTTCACCTTGATGAAGGGTCCGTGTACCCAGGGCGAGTGCCGATGGATAAAGCGGGCCAGAACCTCCTTGCCCGTGCCGCTCTCACCGAGAATCAGGATCGGTACGTTCAGCCCGGCAGCCCGCACGACACGCTGACGCACCGATTGCATGATCGAAGAGGGGCCGAAATAGATGTGGTCGGGAGGCAGTTCGCTCACGCGCGAGGCGGACAGTTTCCCTTCGGCAGCCGAGGCCATGGATATTCGGTGCCGACGGCGCACCGTGGTGGGCTATTTTTGCACCCCAACAACCAAACGGCCGGGAGGCGGGCCTGGAGACGATTGGGTCGTTCGGGCCGTGCCGGGGCACGGTTAAGTTCCCTGTTTACAGGCTTCCCAGTACCACTGGCAGGCGGCAATGAGCGGGAAAGGGGCTCGGTGCTTCAGAAAATCGTTGGCACTTTCGGGAAGCGGATTTCCCGACAAACCGCCGAAGGGGCCCTCGAGAGCGCCCGAGGCGTCGTCGACCGAAATCCGTTTTTCGAAGCCCGAGAATCAGCGCGGCGGAAACAGGAACGCTTCGAGCAGATCCGCGCGGCTTTTTTGGTCGGAGGCAAACAGCCGAAGCAAATCGGTGACCGAGATCATCCCGCGAAAGCCGTTCTCACCATCCACGACGAGCAAATGAAAAATCCCGTGCTGCTCCATGAGCCGGAGGCAGTCTTCGATCGAAGTATCCGGGGTGACGGTCACCAGCCGACGGCTCATGATTTCCGTTACACGCATCCAGGCCGGACACTTGTTTTCGGCAGCCACCCTGTCCGAGATATCACTCTGCGAGACGACTCCCAGCAAGACGCCATGCGCATCGCACACGCCCACGGCGCGAACCTCTTTTTCGCGCAGATAGCGGGCCGCATCGTGCACGGTTGCGTCCTCACGCACGCAGAAGACTTCTCGGCGGGATGAAATCAGGTCCGCGATTTTCATCGGACCCTCCTCGGAGGCGACTGGTCAGGGCCGAATGCCCCCGTTTCTGACGAGCATACCCCGCCCTCATGCCGAGAGCAACATGGAGCGGAGCAGTTGGCGAAATTTCCGGCCCCGATGGAGTGACTAAGCGCGTGTTCCTTCGCCGCGAATGATGTCGTAGCGCTCGATCACGGCGGCGACACCAATCGTCTCGAGCTCTTCGTCGCGGCGCTTATCGATGCGCACCACGCGGCCATGTGCGCGAACGAAGACCTCCGTTCCGTGGGTAATTTCCGGCGGCAGCGTCAAGGTGAAGTCGACTTCCGCGCCGGGAGCGAGTTCCTTGTGTGTCGTGAAATAAACTCCCCGGGTCGAAATGTCTCGAGTCTGGCCACTCTGCGCCGATTCTCGATTAACCGGTATTCGAACATTCACAGGCAACGAGAGGTCATACCGGCGGGCCGTGCGACGCTCGGTCATCCTCGCTCCTCGGCTTCTTTATTGAATTCCACGCGACGGCCCCTTCGGTCTGAAAGGGTTCATATCAGCAATCCCGATTCCAAAGCGTGCCGTCCGCCTATATGGCCCGATCCAAATTCGCGCTAAGCCTGCGGCCCAACGCGCCCCCTGAACGTCGCGCGAGCAACCCCTTTCAAACCATGGGCAAACCCGGTTGTCCCTCGAGATGGCCGGCGCGATCGATTCGGAAAGGGTCCCCGCGTACCGCGCCCGTTTTCGGGCCAGCATACTAGAACAACCGGAAGCCGATGGGTAGGGGTATTTCTTTGGATGTGCTCTAGATCTGCAACTCTTTTCCGGAAGAACGAAGGCGCACAGCAGGGACCGGGGCGAGTACCAGATCCTAGGAACTAGATCCAGACGAATTGACCGGCGCCTCTTCCTTCACGGGTTGTTTCAACGCAGCCTCTCTGGCTTGCGCCGCTGCTTTGGCCGCCGCCGAGCGTGAACCGCGCCCCGAATCCAGATTGAACTGGCGCATTTTGTACAGCAGGGCCTTATAGCTGATGCCCAACATGCGCGCCGCATCCTTTCGGCACCAGTTTGTTTTTTCCAGCGCGTCGGCGATCGCTTCCATTTCCGCTTCGTCCTTGAGTCCGCGGACCAGAGCCTTCAAGCCTTGCTCTTTCGGCACAGCCACTTCCTCGCGCGGTGCAACGCGCTGCTGTTGGCCGGTCATCTCGAGCAATTCGCGGAAGCTGCCCTCATCATCTTCCAGGATGACGTAGCGCTTGACGAAGTTCTCGAGCTCGCGAAGGTTTCCCGGCCACGGATAGCGCAGCGCCGCTTCCAGCAAATGCTTGGAGGGTTCCGGCGTGGGCTTCTGATACTTCTCGCTGTACTTGAGCAAGAAATGTCGAAACAGCAGCGGGATTTCCGCGGTGCGCTCGCGCAGCGGAGGGATGTGTAGCGAGAGCACATTCAGCCGATAATACAGGTCTTCGCGGAAACGCCCGGAGCGCATGGCTTCCTTTACATTCATGTTCGTCGCGGCCAGCACGCGGACATCGACATTGATCACCGAGCGCGCGCCAAGGCGCGAATACTGCCCGTCCTGCAAGACGTGCAGCAGCTTGGCCTGTAGATGCGGGCTCATTTCCGCGATTTCGTCGAGAAACATGGTTCCCTTGTTGGCCAGTTCAAACTTGCCCGGCTTGGCCCGCACGGCGCCCGTGAATGCCCCTTGCTCGTACCCGAAGAGCTCGGATTCGAGCAATTCCCCGGGAAGCGCCGCGCAATTCACCTTGACGAAGGGCTGATGGCGACGCGTCGAGCGCAGGTGAATCATGCGCGCGACCACCTCTTTTCCCACACCGCTTTCCCCGCTGATGAATACGGGAACATCTACGGGCGCAATTTGCAGGATCTGTTGACGAATCTTGAGCATCTGCGGACTGGCTGCCAAGAAAGAGAGGTCTTCGGTCAACTGCTCGCAATACTCACGCAGGGCCTGGTTTTCTGAACGCAGTTGCTGCTTCTGCCGAACCTTCAAGAATGCCGCGTCCAGCTCCGGCTTCTCGAACGGCTTGGTCAGGTAATCGACGGCGCCCAGCCGAATGGCTTCGACGACCGTGTTGACCTCGTTCGAGCACGACAGCATGATCACGTTCAGCGAGCGGTCAATCTGCATCAGGCGCCGCAGCGTCTCGATGCCGTCCAGTTCGGGCATGAGCACGTCGAGGATCACGAAATCCGGATGCTCGCCGCCCCCCACGCATTCGAGCGCTTCCTTCCCGCTCGCAATGCTGCGGACATCGAACCCGTCCACTTCCAGCAGCGTCTCGAGGTACTTCCGTATGCTCGGCTCATCATCGACGATCAGAATTTTCTCTTTTTGCGCCATTCGGGTGTCCTAACCTGAGTTATCGTTATTCTGCATTGATCGGCAGCAGAAACGAGAAGGTGCTGCCGCGACCGACTTCACTATCCACCCAGACCTTCCCGCGATGCGCTTGAATCAAGCGCTTGGTAATGGCCAGGCCCAGCCCCATGCCGGAGGATAACGGGTCAACGCGCACGAATTCCTCGAAAATCTCCTGATGAAACTCTGCCGCAATTCCCGTGCCACTGTCCGCGACGGAAACCAGCACGCTGTTCGGCCGCAGCCCGCTCTGATGCCGGCGTTCGGCGGGCGGCGGACTCTCCGACACGCGGCGCTCCCAAAAATGCGGTTCGGCACCGAGCGCGACGTTTCCGCCGGCGGGAGTATGCTTCAAGGCATTGTCTAACAGATTGGCGACGCATTGCTGCACCTTTTGATAGTCAAACTTGAAGGCCGGAACGCCGGGATCTAGTTTGATATCGAGGCGCACGTTGGCGCGTTGAAAGCCGTCCTGCCATCGGCAGACCAAATCCTTGATGCAGTCGCGCAGATCATTCTCCCGCAACTGCAGGACAAGCTTGCCACTTTCAAGCGCCGAGTAGTTCAGGAACATGGACACCAGACGGACCAGGCGATCGCAGCTTTCCTTCGATTCCTGCAGGATCTCGCGTTGCCGATCGCCGAGCTTCCCGAGCGAGCCCGAGAGAAGGAGGTCGTAATAGCCTTTCATCACCGCGAGCGGAGTCTTCAGTTCGTGGGCGGCCGAACCGAGAAACACCGTCTTCTGCCGGTTGACCTCCTGCAATCGCAGGTAGGCCGCGAGCAGGTTGCGGTAGGTGATCTCGCGCTCCTGCATGAGGTCCTGGACCTTCTGGCGCATCTCGGCTTCATCCAAGGACGATTCGGCGGGAGCCGGTTCGATGTAAACGGCGAGCCAGTCGGGCTCGGGCAGCCAACGAACGCGGGCACGGCTCTTCTGGAATGAATCGAGCTCGAACTCGATGTCCTGCTCACCGCGCTCGAAAAGGCCCAAAACGGCGCTGCAGTCACATTTCAATATGTCTCGAAACAGATTCCGTTCGCCGAGCCCGATGCCATCAAGCACCCTGAGCGCGTCTTGTGCATGCAAGTTCGAGAACAGGATTTTTCCCTCGCGCCCGGTCACGAGCAACGGACGGTCCACCGCATCGAGGATCGAGGCAACCACTTCAGTCAGGGACTGGCCCACCGATTGCGAGCTGACTGCCCCACCCTTCGGCAAAACACCCTCCCCGGTAAAGCTTGCCGCTACATGACGATCACACGTCAATTCGCTTTGGAAATCGGCGAGAGTATGTGAAGGGGTTCATGCTCGCAGAGGCGGTCAGGAGTGTCAATGGTAAAAGCGTCCTACATTTGCACAATGGTGGAAATGGAGTGGAGCAAATTGGCACATCGCCCGCATGGAACCCGAATACGACCCGGCCGACCGAGCGTCTAAGGCCCGACTGGTCAGTGGTTTAGTAAAGTATGAGCAATGCCAGCCAACTTGCACTCAAATTGCCGGTACTGATTCAGTACTAAAACTGAGGTACGGCGCGTGAGAGAAAGCACACTCCCCCAAAGAGTCGGGATGTCGCCGATGTATGACGAGCGCAGGCGTTTCCCGCGGATCCATCTCCAGGTGCCCTTGTTCGTGCGCGGCAAGGACGCCTATGGCGAGCAGTTCCTCGAGCTGGCCAAAACCCTTGACATAAGTGCTTTGGGTGCATTCGTTACTTGTCCGCGCGCCCTAATGCTGAACGATGTTGTGACGCTGACCATTCCGGCCCCTTCCATTACCTCGTCGGCCCTGGTGCCGGCCGGGATGCCGCCCATTCAGGCGCGCGTCAAACGTCAGCAAGAAGCCGGAGACGTTCACCTGGTGGGGGTCGAGTTCATAAAGCCCATTGGCTGATCCCGCCCGGCCCTGGAAGTTGTACTTGAATGGGGCATAAAGGGAAGCGTTTTTCACCATCTCGCCGCAGACTAGAGACTTTTCCCGATTGACGCCCGCCCGTTTCAGGGTAATTCTATGTCGGCCGGTGATTTGCGTTCCCACCACGCCGAAAATTTAGGTGTGGGTTGGACTGTCCCTTGCTCTGAGTTCTAGGCCCCCGCAAAATAGAACTCAACCGGATCAGTCGATGCCCCAGCCTGGAGACACTGCCTCCCAGCTGCAGCCGTTCAGTGAAGAGTCCCTTCTCGATCTGCTCGTAGAGGCAGTCGACGGCCTAGAAGACCCTCTGCGCGGCGCGTTTCTGCGCCAATTCCTTCGCACCGTCTCGCAGGTTGACCTATCGGAGGCCCAAAGCAACGACTGCTGGCGAGCCATGCTTCAGCGCCGGCGCGAATTTGCCGCCGCCGGTAAGAGCCTTTCCTTCCGTGCCACCCTCGTCGACGTCATGACCTCGCTCAACCTCCTGCGCGTCCCCGTGCTGATGGAATATGAGGAACTCCGCAAGCTTCGCATCAATGCGGCAACCGACGCGCTCACGGGCTTGTACAACCGACGGCTTTTCGACGAGTACTGCGAAAAGGAGCTCAATCGCGCCAAGCGGTACGGGCACCAATTGGCTGTGGTGATTCTCGACGTTCGAAAACTGAAGGAGGTGAATGACCGGCATGGTCACCTGCGCGGCGACCAGATCCTGCAGTTGGCCACTACAACCCTTCGCACCAGGCTGCGGGCCTCGGATTCGGCCTTCCGGATTGGCGGCGACGAGCTTGCCCTTCTCCTGCCGCAGACCGATCCCGAGCAGGCGAACATACTGTGCCGCCGGGTCCGCTCGCAGTACGAGTCGGAAAGCGAATCTCTAAAGCTCGAGATCGGCGTCACCCTTGATTTCGGCGTGGCCGTGTACCCGCAGGATGGTGACGACAAAGATAAACTCATCGCCGTCGCCGACCGTCGACTTTATGAACTAAAGGACGAACGCCGCGAAAGTGAGAAGGCGGCTGCCGAGCCGGTACGCCCGGAACCGGCCGTGCAGCCGACGAGGGGCACCGCTCCCGTTCAACCCCCGCCGCAGCGACGGGTGGAGCCCGAGCGGCCGGCACCTGCGGCATACTCGGAGCAAAGAAAATGGGAAAGGGTGCCCCTGGCCGGAACCAAGGCCTACGCCGTACTCTCCGACGGCGGACCGAAAACGGCCAGAGTTCTCGATTTGAGCTACGGCGGCGTCGCCCTGCTGTTGGATATCACGAATGACGTACCTGCGCAGTTCAGCGCCGTTTTGCACGTGCCCATCCTTCCTCCCGTGCGCGTTGTGCTTCGCCGAGCCTACACGACTCCCGTCGAAGGCGGCCGGCTGCGTGTTGGCTGTTCCTTCGTATCCTGATCGTCAGCGGCGCCCGTCCACCTCCGCGCTTCTTGATTCCGCCGCCCGCGGGGCCGCCTTCCTTACGGGCGAGGAAAATTGTTATAGTCAAGTCCCTTGCGCGGGGCTCCTTTTAAACTCACGACAGAGAGAGGAAAATGAATGGGCGCGGAGCGCAATGCTGAGTTTTTCGGTCGCAAAGGAATCAGGATTGGCATCATCGGGTGCGGCTACGTGGGATTGCCTCTGGCCCTGCGCTTTGCAGATGTGGGTCAGCGCGTCACGGGGTTTGATCTGGACAACGGCAAAGTCGACAAATTGAACGCGGGGCAGACCTACATCCAGCACATCGGGGCGCAGCGCATTCGACAGCACGTTGACAACAAACATTTCGAGGCTACCACCGACTTCACGCGCCTGCGCGAGATGGACGCTGTTCTGATCTGCGTTCCGACCCCGCTCGATGAGCGCCGCGAGCCGGACATGAGCTACGTCGAGAGCACGGCTCGTTCGATCGCGCCAAACTTGCAGCGAGAGCAGCTGATCATCCTCGAGAGCACCACCTACCCGGGAACCACCGAGGAGCTGGTGCTTCCGATCCTCGAACAAGGCGGGCTTCGCTGCCCGGTGGAGCAAGGTGAGCAGGCCAAGGACGTGGCCACGGACTTTTACCTGGCCTTTTCCCCGGAACGCGAGGATCCGGGAAACAAGCAATTCGCGCTCGCCCAAATCCCAAAAGTTGTTGGCGGGGTGAATCCGGCCAGCCGCAAGGCAGCCGAGAACCTGTACGCTCAGATTGTCGCTCGCGTTGTCCCGGTCAGTTCGACTCGTGCGGCCGAGATGGTGAAATTGCTCGAGAACATCTTTCGCTGCGTGAACATCGCGCTGGTCAACGAACTGAAGCAGCTCAGCCTGCGCATGGGCCTCGATATCTGGGAAGTCATCGAAAGCGCGGCCACCAAGCCCTTTGGATTTATGCCCTTCTATCCTGGTCCGGGCTTGGGCGGACACTGCATTCCCGTCGATCCGTATTACCTGTCCTGGAAGGCGCGCGAGTATGACTTCGCCACCCGCTTCATCGAGCTGGCGGGCGAAATCAACACCGCGATGCCCTACAACGTGGTCGAGGCGGTCAGCGCGGCGCTCAACGAGCGGGAAAGGAGCCTCAAGGGATCCCGGATCCTCCTGCTCGGCGTCGCCTACAAGAAAGACGTCGATGATTTGCGCGAATCGCCTTCCCTCAAGCTGCTCGAACTGCTCACCCAGCGCGGCGCCCAAGTCGACTACAACGATCCCTACTTTCCCTCCCTGCACAAGATGCGCCATTACGACTTTTCGAAAATGCGGTCCGTCGAACTGACCCCGGACCGGCTCGCCGGCTATGATTGCGTGCTGATCGCTACCGATCATTCCAGCTACGACTACAGCGCAATCGTCAGGCACGCGAAGCTGGTGGTGGACACGCGCAATGCCACGCGGAACGTGTGCGACTCGCCCGGCAAGGTGGTTCACTGTTAGCCGACGCGTTCGACTTAGGGGGCGCGGGTGGTAGAGAGAGCCCCGAGGTTTGCCGCCTAAATGCTATGGACGGATGGAGGGTGTCCAAAAGCTTGCGAGTCAAGTAAGGTGCGCGCGCACTATAACTTACCTGAGATCGCCCAAATTCGACTGGAACGGAAGTTCTATTGCTGTGAACGGGCCGTACCAATTATCGTCGTTCGTATGGTCCTCCAACGATCCGCGGAAACCGAAAGGAAGAATTGGATTGCAGATCCGGGCCGCCGGCGCAGCATGCGCGTTCTGCTGACTGTACCGATTCTGGTCGACGGAAAGACGGCGGCCGGTGAGGATTTCAAGGAAGAAACCCGGACGCTGGTTGTGAACGCGCACGGAGCGCTGATCTCGCTGGCCGCGGCCGTAGCGGCCGGCCAAAAGATCCGAATATCGAACCACGCAACAAACCAGTCCCTGCTGTGTCGCGTGGTATACGTAGGATCACCCCAGGCCGGGAAAATGCAGATGGGCGTTGAATTCGAAGCGCCCTGTCCTGCGTTCTGGCAGATTGATTTCCCGCCCGAAGATTGGGTCCTGCCGGAGAGCTAGCCGCGAAAAATCCGAGGGCGCCCCTCGAAGAACCCCCGGAGCCGCTCGATTGCAAGGGCCATCGTCTATTGCGGCGCCGAGGTCAACTCGAGGCGCAAGGTCCCGAAAGGAAGGTCGGCCCGCATGACGACCGGCGTGCGCGCCCGATCGCCCGCGATCCACACCGCGAAGCTGATTCCAGAGACCTCCGTGTTGTGCTGGTAAACGTGAACGCCGATGCGGGTCGTCGAAAACTTGCCGGCGGGAACTTCGACGGACTCGCCCGCTGCCTCCCGTATCGCGCGCATCTGGTAGAGCTGGTTTCCGTCATCCACCGGGGCGCTGATTTGCGTTGTCCGCTGCCAGTCGACCGAGCGCAAGGAATAGAGCGTTCCCAGCGGATCGCGAGTTCCGGGCATGACGATCACCGCCGGACCCGGCGCCCGGGGGGATTGTCCTTCTGGTACGAACCTCCACACCTGATCGACTTTCCGTCCCATCTCGTTCAAGTACATCTCGTATTGGCGGGTATCGAGCGTCGTGGCATCGGTGTAGGAATCGAACTCGTCGTCGATCGAAAACAATCTCCGCACCGGATTGACTGTGTGCGCCGAGGCGCGAAAATGCCAGGTCGACCAAGCGTACAGGTTGCGGCGCTCGGGCACGGTCAGTTCCACCGTTGCGGCGGTGGCAAACGACGCCCAGGAAATCTGGTATTCGAGCCTTTCCCCCACGCGAAAGGGCATGGCCACCTCCTTCCGGGCAGCCGTGGTCTTGGTCCTCGCTCGATGAGCCGATGCTTGAGGAAACCGCGCGAGCGCATTCGCTCCGAGCGCCCCGCACGCAGAGAGGACTAGAGCGGCTGCGGCGGCCGCAAGGCGCTTTGGCGGTTGAAGCGGTCGATTCTGAGGCATCTCTTTCCCCAGGTCCCCGAGGGTCCCTGCTCGAATCCATCCCTATGTTAGACGACTCTCCCCGTGCTGGGCACCGGCGGAATCAGGAGTCCCGGTAATTCAAAGCGGCCTCGAGCGTTCAGCCGTTCGAGTTGCGACACCTGGCCTAAACTCATGGTGAGGAGAACGAGTCCCGGCAGATCGACATTTACGGCCCCGCCCAATCTCAAGAAAGACGACCCGTTCGTGTTCCCCTCTCCGATTTCCGTCGCGACCTTCAGCGCGGATGGGAAGCGGCTCTTGTTTCGACACCATTCAGACCGCCTACGTTCTGGACACGGTCGCACGGCTCGGCCCGGCGGCACAGCAGGCGGTTAGTTCCTCTGACCGTTCAATCGGACTGACAGCTGGGTCAATGAGTCGACGAGGAGGTCCGGCGGATTGGCGCGCAGCCCGTCGGTGCCCAGGCCGTAGGTGACGCCGCAGGCCCAAATGCCGGCGTTGCGCGCTGTGCGCACGTCGACCTCCGAATCCCCGACCATCATGGCCTCAAGCGGTAGGGCGTTCAGCTCGCGCAAGAGAACGTGAACTCCCATGGGATCGGGTTTCTTTCTCTCGAAGCTGTTGCCGCCGTAGACACGCCGGAAATATCCGGCGAGGTCGAGCCCCTCGAGAATCGCGCGGCTGAAATTGACCGGCTTGTTCGTCAGCACGGCCATCGGGTGCCCCTTCAGCATTTCGAGGCCCTCGCGCACGCCCGGATAAGGGAGGGTATGGTCGAGCATGTGCGCGCGATAATTGGAAAGAAAATGGGCGAGGGCGCGGTCGACCTCTCCATCTGTTACTTCGCTTTGGGCGCCTTCCTCTAGGGAACGGCGCACGAGAATCGGCGCGCCATTGCCAACGAAACTGAAGATTCGATCGTGCGGCAAACCTGCGCGCCCCATATGCTTGAGCATGCGATTGACGGAAAGGGCCAGATCGACCTTGGAATCGATCAACGTCCCATCCAGATCAAAGATCAGGACGCGCACATTCGAAAACTGTTGGCCATGGCTTGACATCCGCGCGAGTTTCCGTTCCCCACACATTTTATTCAGCGCGCGCGTACATGTCACGTTGCGGGCGATCGGTAGAGCGGCGGTAGCGGGGTGAACCAGAGAGCTTCGAGGAACTCAATTCGCCGATTGCACGGCTGCCTGGTTTTGGTTAGCTTCACGGGTGCTGGATCTGGCTTCGAACGACGGAGGGACGGTCATGGCCCCGACAAGCGCAAGCCGCACGGTTCTGGTCACCGGAGGGACCGATGGCCTCGGCCGCGCCGCAGCGGTCCTCCTGGCCGAGCGCGGATATCGGGTTTTTGCCGGCAGTCGCAACCAAGACCGCCGCGCGGCCCTCGACCGCCTGGCGCGGGAACACCAATTCCGTTTGGAAACAGTCGAACTGGACGTTTGCGACGATACGTCGGTCGATCGCTGCGTTTGTGAAATCGAGCGCCGCGCCGGCCCGGTCGAGGTCCTCGTCAACAACGCCGGCATTGCCATCGCGGCCGTGATCGAGGAAGTCTCGGTGGCCGACTTGCACAAGCAGTACGACACGAATCTTTTCGGCGTGCTGCGCGTTGCACAGCGCGTTCTTCCCGAGATGCGCCGGCGCCGCAGCGGGCGCATCATCAACATGAGCTCGATCGCCGGCAAGATCGCCAGCCCGATCATGGGGCCCTACAGCTCGAGCAAGCACGCCCTGGAAGCCCTGAGCGATTCCCTGCGCCTCGAGCTCTATCCGTTCGGCATCGCGGTTGTGCTTATCGAGCCCGGTTACATTCCGACCAGCATGAACCGCACGGCCTCGGAGCTTTCCTCCGCGTATGCGAAGGGAGCAGAGCGTAGCCCCTATCGCGGCGTGTATCAAGCTTTCCTGGGCCATTGGCAGAAAACAACGAAAGCTTCCGGGTACCGTCCCGAAGATTGCGCGCGGGTGGTCGTGCGGGCCATTGAGGAAGAACCCCCGCGTGCCCGTTACCTGGTCACGAGGAGCGCGAAAATCGGGGCTGTGTTGCGGCGTGTGCTCACGGACCGTGCCTTCGACCGAATGATGCGGAAGAATCTTGGCCTTGAAAAACTTCGCGCCTCGCTCGAACGAACTAGGGATTCGTGACCTGCACGGAGAGGCTGGCAAAGCGCAGGGGCACGTACTGCCTCTCCCATTCGTCGTGTAACGGGCTCTCGGCATACGCATCGGCGGCATCGCGGTCGCGAAATTCGATGGCATAAGCCCAACTCATGTCGCGCGGCTCGAGCCGGTCGGCCTTGACCCAAATGTTCTTGATTCCCGGAAGGTGAGCGGCCATCTGTTTGAGGCCGCTGATCACCTGCTGCTGCTGCGCCTGGCTCACACCCGGATTCCATTTCACTTCTACCAAGTGAATGATCGTCTTGGGCTGGCCGAATCGGTTCTGCCCCGCCACATACCCGCCCGCGAACAAAGCCGCTGCCAGTAGCAGGCCGGCCAAGATTCGCGCCGCCCGGGTGATGCGTTTTGTGCCTGTCATGATTTCTCCTTTTTCTGGACGCATCAGTCTACGCGCCCGAGCGAGGTGGTCACAACCCGCCGGCCCGCGATTTGCAATTGACCCGACCGCGCGCCTCAAGTAGGATGCGCTGCAAAACCAACTTCTCGGTTCTTGGGCACACGATCTCCGGCCATTTCCCGGGGCGGCGAAGGGGAGGCCCAATGTACTGCTCGAAATGCGGCGCGAGCGTAGCGGACAGCGTAGCTTTTTGTCCCTCTTGCGGTCAGCCCGCCGGCGGAGCGCCGGTCACCGTCCCGGCCATGGCGCCGGGCTCAGCGGTTCGCCCCGGAGTCAGCTACGCCGGGTTTTGGCTGCGCTTTGTTGCCTTTATTATCGACGCCATCGTTCTCCAGTTTGTCCGATTCGCGCTCACCCTTCCGTTTGCCGCGTCGCTCTCGATGCGCATGTTTATGCGGGGCCGCATGCCTATGAGTCCGGAGGAATGGGCCCCGTTCGCCGGAGCGTTCGGTCGGCTGATTCTCATCTCCATCGTGATCAACTGGCTTTACTTCGCGCTACTTGAGAGTTCGGCCTGGCAAGCGACCCTCGGCAAGAAGGCCCTCGGATTGGAAGTCACCGATCTCGCCGGTAGCCGCATCAGTTTCGCCCGGGCCACGGGCCGATTCTTCGCGAAATTCTTGTCGACAATGATCCTGCTCATCGGCTTCATCATGATCGGTTTTACGCAGAAGAAGCAGGGCCTGCACGATATGGTTGCCGGCACCTTGGTCATTCGAAAGATCTAGGTATCCTGCGAAGCAGCTCGCTCGGGCGATCGAGACCCGCCTCGTGCAGCCCGGCCGGAGAAACGATCATGTATTGTTCGAGATGCGGAACGGCGGTACCCGATAACAGCGCGTTTTGCGGCCACTGCGGTCAGCGCTTCGGCGAACTCCCGCCTCAACCGGTGGGGGCTTCCCAGATTCCGGCTCCCGTCTTCGCGGCCCCGGGGATGGCCGCCGGCGCACCGCCCATGACCACGCCCGTCATCGCGGTGGCATCCTCCTACCCGCCGGCAGCTTTTCCCCACCCCGGACCCTATGCCGGGTTTTGGCTCCGCCTGGTCGCCTACATTATCGATACCGCCCTGCTCGGTGTGGGCATGCTGGTGGTGGTTTTTGCCGCCGTGGCGGTTGTGGGCGCCGGGTTCCTGCGCAATCTGGGGAGTGATATGGATGGCGCCGACAATCTCTTTGCGGGAATCGGGATCCTGATCGTGCTGGGGATCGCGTTCCTTCTGCTTGGGGCAGGCTGGATTTATTACGCCTGGTTTGAGAGCTCGAGGCATCAAGCAACACCCGGGAAGCTGTCTCTCGGATTGATGGTCACCGATATGCAAGGCCGCCGGGTCACCTTTGCGCGCGCGAGCGGGCGATTCTTCGCCAAGATAATCACAGACCTGATCCCCTTTTTCATCGGTTACATCTTGGCGGGATGCACGGAAAAGAAGCAGGCCCTCCACGACATGATCGCTTCGTGCCTCGTGTTGCGCAGACTCTGAGCCCTATACTCCCCAGCCGTAACGCTCGTGGTGGACGAGAAGGTCGTTTATCTCCGCGCGAATGTGCTCGGTAAACTCAGCGCACCCTACCATGCGTCCGCCGGGCTCGCCGATATCAGCCGTGCGGTAGCCGCGTTCGAGCACGCGGTCGACGGCCGATTCGATCGTCTGCGCCTCCAGCTCGAGGCCAAACGATTCGCGCAGCATGAGGCTGGCCGAGAAAATGGCACCCAGCGGGCAGGCTGCGTCTTTGCCCGCCAGGGCCGGTGCCGAGCCGTGGATCGGCTCGTACAGGGCGGGCCCACTCTGCCCGCAGCTCATGGAGGGAATCAGTCCGATCGAGCCGGTCAGTGCTGCGGCCTCGTCGCTCAAGATGTCGCCGAACATGTTCGAGGTGAGAATGACGTCGAACTGTTTCGGCCGCAGGAGGATCTGCATCGCGGCGTTGTCGACGTACAGATGGTCAAGTGTGATGCCCCCGTAGCTGCGCGCGACCGTCGTCACGGTCTTGCGCCACAAGGCGGAGGTCGCCAGCACGTTCGCCTTATCAACGCTGGTCACCTTGCGGCTGCGCTTCGCCGCGCGCTCGAACGCATAGCGCGCCACGCGCTCGATTTCCATACTGCTGTAGGAGGCCACGTCGCGGGCGGTCAGCTCGTCATTCTGGCCACGAATCTCGTGCTCGCCAAAATAGATGTCGCCGGCCAGTTCTCGCACGATCTCGAGATCGCAATCGGAAACCAGCTCCGGCCTGAGCGGAGAGGTCGACCGGAGCGCCTGACGCACGCGGATCGGCCGCAGGTTGATATAAAGCCCCAGCGATTTCCGCAGCGCTAGCAGGCCGCTTTCCGGCCGCTTTTCAAGAGGCAGGGAATCCCATTGCGGGCCGCCCACGGCCCCGAGCAGAATGGCGTCGGCCGATTTCGAGCCGGCCAGCGTTTCGGCGGGAAGGGGCTGGCCGGTGCGATCGATGGCCGTGCCGCCGAAGGGAAGCTCTCGAAACTGGAATCGATGATTGAACAGAGACGCCGAGTCGCGCAGCAATTGCACGGCGGCTTGCGTGACCTCGGGACCAATTCCGTCCCCGGCGAGTACGGCGATCGTCCTGGTAATTTCCGCCATGAGCGTAGCCCTGTCGTCGGCTAAGAAAAGCCGACAAGGTTCCTTCGCGAACCTCCCGTCCCGGGGTGTCGAGCAAGACTCGCTCGGGCACCGCCGCCGTCCTGGCCTGTCCCTACCGGCCGGCAGTGTTGCCCCGTGGCCGAATCAATTCGCCGTGGCTGTCGATTCGCGGCTGCCTGCCGGGCGCGGTTGCGCGCGCTTTACCTTATGGACGATGGACAGAAGATCGCGATCGCTGACCTGCTTTCTGGCGTCGGCTCGCGCGATGGCCAGGCCGTAGCATTCGGCGAGCTCGGCATCGGTGGTCTCATAGCCGAGCTCTTCGAGCCGCGACCTGAGCGCATTTCGTCCCGAATGTTTACCGAGCACCAGCCGCCGGGCCGGGACACCCACTTTTTCCGGAACGATAATCTCGTAGGTGAGCGGATTCTTTAGGATTCCGTCCTGATGGATGCCCGCCTCGTGCGCAAATGCATTGGCTCCTACGACCGCCTTGTTCGGCGGCACGCTGACTCCGGTGATCGAGGTCAGCAGCCGGCTCGTTGCATAAATCTTATCGAGGGCCACGTTCGTCGTCGCGCCGTATCGCGCTTGCCGGACATGCAAGGCCACCGCAACCTCTTCAAGCGAGGCGTTTCCCGCGCGCTCGCCAATGCCGTTGATCGTGCACTCGATTTGCCGAGCGCCGGCGCCGATGGCGGCCAGGGAATTGGCCACCGCAAGCCCCAAATCGTTATGACAGTGCGCGCTGAACACCAGATCCGGCCCGGCGCCGAGGTGCTCGATGACCCGGCGGAACATCTCGCCGTACTCTTCCGGGGTCGCGTAGCCGACCGTGTCCGGCAGATTGATGATTTGAGCCCCCGCCTCGGCGGCCACCTGAGCAGCGCAACACAAGAACTCCAAATCACTCCGGCTAGCATCCTCGGCGGAGAACTCGACCTCTTCGCACCGCTCGACACCAAAACGCACCATCCGTCCGATCTGCTCAAGCGCCTCGGTGCGCGACATGCGCAGCTTGTGCTGAAGGTGCAGGTCCGAGGTCGCCAGGAAAACGTGCAGCCGAGGCTTGGGGCTGGCTTCCAGGGCCCGCAGTGCCGCGTCCACATCCTCTTGTCGCGCCCGGGCCAGCGCCGCAACGCGGCAAGACTTGACCTCGGCGGCCACCGCGCGCACGCCTTCCAGATCGCCCGGCGAGGAAATGGGGAATCCCGCCTCGATCACGTCCACGCCCAGCTGTTCGAGCTGCCGCGCGAGCAGCAGCTTTTCGTCGCGATTCATCGAGAAGCCCGGCGACTGTTCGCCGTCGCGCAGGGTCGTATCGAAAATGTGGACTCGCGAGGTCACGGTTCACTTCGCGTTTCTGGCCCCGGCCGGCCCGCGCCCGCTCGGTCGAGCGCGCGAGAGCCCAGGCAGCAGGCCCGGACAAGACACCCCTTCCCCCCTAAGCAGTGAATCGCGGGCGTGGGCGGAAGTCCAATTTATAATTGTTGCACGTCCAATAAATCTTTCTTATATAATCGCCCCGCCAAGCGACTCGCTTTGGCGTGGAGCCTGCGCCGTTGGATCTTGCCGCCCTACAGGTCTTCCAGACCGTGGCCCGAGAACAGAGCTTCTCCCGCGCCGCCCAAAGGCTCTATCGAACCCAGCCAGCGGTGAGCATTTCGATCCGCAAGCTCGAGGGCTGGGTCGGCCAGCCCCTATTTGTTCGCGGCTCGGGCGCGCGCACATTGACCGATGCCGGCGTCCTGCTGCTTGAATATGCCGACCGCATGCTCAACATGCGCGAGGAGATCCGCAAAAGCATCCAGGAATTGAACGAGCTCGAGCGCGGCCAGGTCGAGATCGGAGTGAACGAAAGCTCGATTCACGCCCTGCTTCCCGTGCTCGACCGCTACCGCAAGCTGCATCCCGGCGTGCGCCTACGTGTCCATCGCGTGTTTTCGCGCGACGTGCCCCGCGAGGTTCTGAACCACCACCTCGATTTGGGGGTGATTTCCTACCTTCCCGAAGAACGCCAGCTGTCCGCGACGGAGTTTTTTCGCGATTCACTCGTGCTCATCGTGTGGCCGGGCCACCCCCTGGCTCGCCAGGCCGGAGCGGGGGGAAAACAAACGGGCAGCCGCCGAGCGACGGTCGAGGAGGTCGACATCGCGGAATTGGCCAGCGAAACCTTCGTCGCCCACATCGTCGAGTCGCCTTATCGCCAGCGCGTCATTCAAATGTTTGCCAAACACCATGTCCCCCTGAACATGCACATCGAGCTGCCCACGATCGAGAGCATCAAGCGCGTGGTCCAGATGGAGAAGGGCATTGCGATTATTCCGCGCATGTGTGCCGAACGGGAAATTGCACGCGGCGATCTGATCGAGCTGCGCCTCAAGCAGATGCGCGTTGCCCGCCGTCTGTATCTCGTCTACCGGCACGATCGCCCGCTTTCGACGGCAGCCCGCGAGCTCGTATCCGTCTTGCGCGGCAGAGCGGCCAAGGCCAGCGGCAGATCCTAGATCGAGGGCGCCGCCCAGAAACATCGGGGAGACGAGCCGCGGCGGGATGGCGTTGCGGACGCCGCCTGCTGCGTATATCATGCGCGCCTTATGGGAAATACCTGCGCGTTGAGGACGGCCCCATCGGTTTTCTTGTTCGCCGCCGTTTCCCTCCTGGCTCCCCAGACAGGGGCGCAGACGCCGAGCGGCGCCTCTTTGGCCGAAGTTGAAGGCGTCTTTCCATCGGCGTACGCGCTGTACCTCGACATTCACGAACACCCGGAACTCTCGACTGAGGAGACGCAAACAGCCGCCAAAATGGCGAGCCGGCTGCGCGAACTTGGCTACGAGGTGACCGAACACGTCGGCGGCAATGGCGTCGTCGCCGTGATGCACAACGGCGCGGGACCAACGATCATGCTGCGCACCGAACTCGATGCGCTTCCGGTCGAAGAAAAAACCAGCCTTCCCTACGCCAGCAAAGTGTATGCGAAGGACCCCTCCGGACACGACGTGCCGGTGATGCACGCCTGCGGACACGATCTGCACATGGCCGCGCTCTATGGCACCGCCGCCATCCTGGCGCATTCGAAGCTCACCTGGCACGGAACCCTCGTGCTGATCGGGCAACCCGCCGAGGAAACGATTACGGGCGCGAAAGCGATGCTGGCCGACGGCTTTCTGACGCGCTTTCCCCGGCCGGATGCTGGCGTCGCGTTGCATGTAAGCAACGGCCTGCCGGCGGGGGAAGTTGGCGTCGGCGCCGGTTATCGGGCGGCCAGCGCGGATTCGATTCGCGTGACGATTTACGGCAAAGGCGCGCACGGCGCGGCCCCGGAGATGTCGATTGATCCGGTGGTCATCGCCGCGCGCACCGTCCTTGCGCTGCAGACGATCGTTTCCCGGGAGGTGACCCCCGGGGACGCGGCGGTAGTTACGGTCGGCTACCTTCGCGCGGGCACCAAGAACAACATCATTCCCGACGAGGCGGAACTTGGGCTAACCGTGCGCACCTACGACCCGGAAACGCGCAGCCGAGTGCTCGCCTCGATTTCGCGAATCGTGAATGCTGAGGCCCAGGCGGCAGGCGTCGAACGTCCCCCGTCGATCGAACGTTACGAGTCGACCGACGCGCTGTACGATGACCCGACTCTAGCCGGGCGGCTCACGCCCGTACTGGCTGCCGCCGTGGGTCAGGGGAACGTTAAGGGCACCGAACCGATTATGGCTTCTGAGGATTACTCCTATTTCGTCGAGGCCGGTATTCCCTCCTTCTTCTATTCGTTGGGTGGCGCCGATCCCGGGAAGTATGCCGAGGCCAAGGCGAGTGGGGTTCCGCTGCCGTCGAATCATTCGCCGCTGTTTGCTCCGGACGCTCGACCCGCCTTATGCACCGCGATTCTGTCGGAAGTTGCCGTGCTGCGCAATCTGTTGAGCGGCTCCGGCGAGGAGCTGCGAAAGTCCCTGGCCGCGAAATCCGCTCCCGCGCAGTAAGCGTGATTCCCGGCGCTGTCCGTCGCCCACTGCTTAGGGCCCCAGCACGAAGTTCACGGTGATGTAGGTTTCAACTTCGACCGGCACGCCGCTGAGCAGCGTCGGGCGGTAGCGCCATTGAAGCACGGCTTGCTCGGCGGCTCGCGCAAGTATTGGGTTGCCGCTCAGCAGTTCGAGGTGCTCGATCGTGCCATCGGTCGAGATGATCGCGCGCAAGCGCACGATGCCGGAAAGATGCATGGCGCGCGCGGCCTCCGGGTACGCAGGGTCTAGGCGACGAACGAGCGCACCCGCCATCACGCCTTCGCTGACCATCCTGCGCGGCGTCATGCGGACCGCAGGCTGGCGGGGAGGCTCGATTCGCGGGGGATGCTCGAATCCGCCGGGGATGAGGGGACCCGCCGGACCCGGCCCTGATCCGGAGCCCGGATCAATTCCGATTTCCGGGGCGGCCTTCTCCTCGTTCGAGGGTACGGAATTTGAGCTGCGAGGCCGCTCGAAAACGATGCCCGTGAATAGCGGAAAACGATGATTTATGTTCGACCGATGTCGCGGCTGGTTCGCGATTCGTCCTCCTCCACCACGATAAGGCTGCAGGGGCATCACGCTATACCCGGGGAGAACGCCGATGGTGGCGAGCGGCCACATCAACATCGCGGCCAAGCAAATGGCCTCCAGACCAATCGAGATCAGAATCGCTCTTTGGCGCAGTCGCCGTGCTCGCCTCCGCGCATCCGAATCGCTGTCCATCATGCATTGGCCGAGGTTTCCGAGATCGTTCATCGACACCCCTCCCGCTTGAGTTTCCGAGCAAGATTTCGGAATTCCCTACCTTGCCGAACACCCCGTCAGAAGGCCGGAGCGATGCTCGAGCCCTAGGAAGGGGCCGCCTGAGTTCGGAATTGCCAACTGCTAGAGGCCGCGATCTCTACTGGGATAGACACCGCACTCGGCACCCGGTTCCCCGCCGAGGCCCTCACCCGCAAGTGCCTGATCCCCCCGTACATAGGACCAAGCGAGGTTTAGCGTGACCGTTGTCAGCGATTTGGGGGGATCGATGCATCGGGAAGGCGCGCTCGCGCGTCTAAGCAGTTGGTAGCGCTTGATTGTACGTAGAATGAGGTACTTATATGAGCCGTAGCTCTGCTGAAACCTTAGGGGTCCGCTATACCGGCTGGGCCGCTCTTCACCGCGACCCGATGGAGGACCCGGTCGAATACACTTGTCCGCATTGTGGAACGAAGGGCGTCAAGAATGCCCGCCGACCGCTTTCTGAGTATCACTTCACGGATGGGTTCGTGCAGGACCTGCACGGGGAAATGACGATCTGCCGCGGCTGCAGGCGGTCGCTGCGCCTTTCCCCGGTCGTGCTCGTGCACGATCAGGATGAGAAGCGCCGGTTTCATGCCGTCTTCGCCCTCGACCCCGAAGTCTCGAAAAACTGACTCCGCCGCGCCTTCGCCTCTGACTCCCCGTCTCTGTTGGCCTTGACTGTGCTGTCGCTTTCTTTCTACGGAAAAACGGTGATGGCGACCAGAGGTATGGGGCGGAGTCCGTGATGGGAACGCGGAAGAGGAATCAGCAGTGGGCGGCGGCTTCCTCTTGCTCGAAGGCGTGGTAGGAGGAGCGCACCAGCGGGCCGGCTTCGACGTGCCGGAATCCCATCTGTTCACCGAGACGCTTCAGTTCCGCGAACTCATCGGGATGGACGAAGCGGTCTACGGGCAGGTGCTCGGGCGTCGGCTGCAGGTATTGTCCGAGCGTCAAAATGTGCGTTCCTTGCCCGACGATTTCCTCCATTGCCTGCAAAACTTCAGCGCGCCTCTCGCCGAGACCCAGCATCATGCCCGTCTTGGTGGGCACCTCGGGCGCCATCGAGCGCGAGCGGCGCAGCAGCTCGAGTGAACGCTCATACAGGGCGCCCTTGCGCACCCGCCGGTAGAGGCGCGGCACGGTCTCCACGTTGTGATTCAGCACATCCGGTCGCGCGGTCATCACGGTCTCGAGCGCAGCCCAGTCGCCGCGAAAATCCGGTATCAGCACCTCAACCTTGCATCCCGGCAGCCTGCGACGAATTGCTTCGATGGTGCGCGCGAAAAGGCGAGCTCCGCCGTCCGGCTGGTCGTCGCGATTCACCGAGGTGACCACGGCATAACGCAAGCCCATGCTCTCGGCCGCTTCCGCAACCCGTTCCGGCTCGTCCTGTTCGGGCGGGCCGAGCGGCTTGCCGCTTGGCACGGCGCAGAATCCGCACGCGCGGGTGCAGATGTTGCCCAAGATCATGAATGTCGCCGTGCGGTGCTCCCAGCACTCGCCCATGTTTGGACATCGCGCGCTTTCGCACACCGTATGCAGGTCGAGCGTGCGCATGATGCGCTTCAGCTGCTGGTAGTTCTGGCCGCCCAAAAAGCGCACCTTGAGCCACGGCGGGCGCCTGTGCCCGGGGATGAAGGGAATCGGTCGAGGATCGTGCGGAAGAATTGTGAAGGGCGAACCCATCTCTATGGCTTCCATTCTACTCGAGACAGGCCAGCTTGGCACAACCCGAGTTAATTTCGCGAACCCTCGCCTCCGGCCCTGATGGCCGAGGGCGGTGGAATTTGCGGGCGAGTGCTGATAGATTTGCTCTTCGATGACTGCAAACGAGAAAAATCTCCAGCGCATACTGATCGTCGAAGACGAGGAGAACGCGCGCAAAGGCTACGAGGCGCTCCTGCAGAAGTGGAACTGCCAGGTCCTGGGTGTCGGGACTGGCGAAGAGGCGCTCGCCAAGTTCGCGGAATTCCATCCGAATGTCATTCTTGCCGACGTTGAGCTGCCCGGCATGAACGGCCTCGACCTGCTCCGCCACCTGGGCGAGGAGATTCAGAGGATTCCGGTGATCATTATTACGGGCCGCGGCAGCGACGAGCGCGTGGTCCAAGCGATTGAGGCGGGCGCCTTCTGGTATATCGAAAAACCTCTCAAGCCGCCGGTGCTTCGGGCCTTGCTCGACCGCGCGCTCGGGCGTGCCCGCGATCAGCGCGCGGTGGCGGCGCTGACGCGGCAATTACGGGAAGCCGGAAAACTGGGCGTGCTGGTGGGCGCCTCGCCAGGCATGCAGGACGTGATGCGCCAGGTCGAGATGGCGGCGCCCTCGACGGCGTCCGTTTTGATTACGGGCGAGACGGGATCGGGAAAAGAAATGGTGGCGCGCTCAATCCACCTGCTTTCCCCCCGCGCCGATCGCCCGTTCGTGGCGATCAATTGCTCGGCCATTCCTGAATCGCTCATGGAAAGCGAGATTTTCGGACACGAACGTGGCGCGTTCACCGGAGCGGCAGAACGGAGGATCGGCTGCTTCGAACTGGCCGACGGCGGCACACTCCTGCTTGACGAAATCGGCGAAATGCCCGCTCCAACGCAAGCCAAGCTGTTGCGCGTCCTCGAAGACCACAAGATACGCCGGCTCGGCAGCAAGGTCGAGACCCCGGTGGACGTCCGCGTGCTGGCGGCCACCAACAAGAATCCCGAGCAGGCCGTCTCCGACGGGCACCTGCGACAGGACTTGTATTTCCGGCTGAATGTGTTTCACATTCACCTTCCGCCGCTGCGCGAACACAAGGAGGATTTGCCGCTGCTGATCGATCACCTGCTAACGGAAATCTCCGAAAAGCACGGAAAACAGGTGAACAGCGTGGGCGCTGACGCCATGGAGCTTTTCCGTTCCTATCCCTGGCCGGGGAACGTGCGCGAGCTGCGCAACGTGCTGGAGCGCGCGGCGATCGCCTCGGACCGCGGCCTGATCACGCGAACGCACCTGCCCGGCGATTTCGGGCACGCACCGGCCCTGGCCGGCGGACTGAGCAGGATACGCTTCCCCCTCGGCACGACGGTGGAAGATGCCGAACGCGAGCTGATCCTGCAGACCTTGTCGGCAACCAGCCAGAACAAGACGCGGGCCGCGGAGTTGCTCGGAATCAGTCTAAAGACGCTGCACAACAAGCTGAAAGAGTACGAGGCAGAGCGTCAGCATGCGTCTCAGCCTGAAAACTAGGTTCACGCTCGCGACATCCCTGCTGGTGTTCGCGGTGGTTGCCGTGGTGTCGGGGTTGTATCTGGCGCGCCTGACCAAGCAGACGCTCCGGCAAGCCTCGCGCGAAGCGGATTTCGTCGCCCGCCAGGTCCTCGGCGCCTGTATCAGCGCAGTCAGCGAAGCGAACGAGCGCGGCGAGCCGACTCCCAAGAATCCCGGCGATTTGCGCGCGTACCTTCAACAGGCCTTCGACAACAGCAGCACGCTCAATTCACTGATCGAATCGGATATCGGATTCAATCCCAGCATCGTCGAGATCACCATCAGCGACGACGATGGAGTGGTGATTTCTTCGAGCCACGCCTCCATGCGCGGCCAGAAGATCGCCCCGCGCCCGAGCATCAACTCCCTTTCGAGCGCAGGTTTCTTTCAGGAGCTGCGCGAATTGTTTGGCCCGGAGCAGACCTACGAGGATTCCGTGCCCTTCGACCTGGGGCAGAATCCATATGGCTCGGTGCGCATCGGGCTGTCCTCCGCGCTGATTCGCGACGAGATTTCGCCCAGCTTGATTTCCGCGGCCTACTGGGCGCTCGGCTTCATCCTGCTTTCGACACTGCTGGCCTTCGTGGTCAGCCGCTTCTCCCTGGCTCCCATCGAGCGCATATCCCGTCAGCTGGATCGCATTTCCGCCGGGCAGTTCGATACCGAGCCCGCCCTCAGCAATCAAGCCGACGAACTGGGCGCGGTGAGCACGAAGATCGCGGGAATCGGCAAGCAACTGCGCGATGTCCGCGAAATCTTCAGTACGCTCAGGGAAAACCTCGATCAGGTTATGAGCGGCCTGGAAGACGGGTTGCTGCTTTTTAACGCCCAAGGGAGGGCGGTGCTGGTTAGCCCGTCGGTTCAGAACTTTTTGGGGGAATCTCCCGACCGAGTTCGCGGGAAGAGCGTCAGCGAGATCTTTCTCCCGCAGCATTCCCTTCGAGAAGCGCTGAGCATTGCCGGCGAAGAAATCGAGCCCGTGGACGGCAGAGAAGCGCTGTTGCACACCCCCAATGGGACCTTGCGGATCGGAGTCAGCGCGCAGGCGATTGTGGAACACGGCACGCGCATGGGAACGCTGGTCACGCTGCGAGATCTCGAATCGCTTGAGCGCATTGGAAATCAGTTGCAGGTGTCCGAGCGGCTTGCCGCGCTCGGCCGGGTCACCGCGGGCGTGGCGCACGAAGTCAAAAACCCGCTCAATTCGATGCGTCTGTGGCTCGAAGTGTTGAAGGAAAATATGCCCACCGATCCCGAACCGCAGCAAGCGGTCCGGATGCTCGACAGTGAGATTGACCGGCTCGATTGCGCGGTCAAAACGTTCCTGAGCTTCACGAAACCGGTTGAACTTCGCCTGGAAGAGACCGATCTGCGCATGCTGCTCGACGAAGTCCTGGACGCCGCGCGGCCGGCGATTTCAAAAGCGGGGCTCGCCCTGCGCACCAATTTCCCATCCGAAGCGTCCCCCGTGCTCGTCGACCGGCAACTGATTCACCAAGCCGTTCTGAATCTGGTTTTGAACGCCTGCGATTTCACGCCGGCGGGCGGCTATATCGCCGTCGGCCTGCGCCGGGATGGAGAGTTCGCGGCTATCTCCGTGGCGGACTCCGGCAAGGGTATTCCGCCCGAAGTGCAAAGCAAGATCTTTCAGCTGTTTTTTACCACCCGCCCGGGAGGGACGGGAATCGGCCTGGCCAACACATTTCGCTTTGTACAGTTGCACAACGGTCGGATAGAATTTGATTCGCAGGTCGGCCGCGGAACGAGCTTCCGCATCGAATTACCCCTGGCCCGGCTGGTCGAGGTATCCGCGGCGAAGGCGGCCGATTACCCGCGCCCGCTGGCCAAAGAACCAACGTAGGCAAGACCATGCCCAGCCGAACGACCGAGCTACGCGCGCTTCTCCTAACATCAGTCGCGCTCCTTTCGCTCCTTTGTGGCGGGTGCCTTTCGCACCACCCGATCGAGGCCACTGTACCCGTAACTGCGCCCGTTCAGCCGGACGCGGAACGGCCCATGACCATCGCGCCCGATACCGATGCGTTGCCGCCACAACCTGCCGCCGTCGCGCCTCCCTCGCTCCCCCCCGGCGGCCAACAACCGCCCGCCGCCTCGTTGCCGGAAGCCACGATGACGCCGGCGCCGCCCAAGCCGACGACCGGCCAGCCCGCGCCGGAACATCCGGTCGAGGCAGCCGCCCCCGCCCCGGCCCCGCAGATCGTGCCGCAACTCTCGCAGGCCGAACAGCAGAATTACGAGCGGGAAATGAATGATGACGTGAAGGTCGCCGAGCAGAATCTTGAGCACGCCAGCGGAAGGAGATTGAACCCGACGCAAAAGGACCTGTTGGAGAACGTTCGGAGCTTCCTCGCCCAATCGCGAGAGGCGAGTAAAAACGGCGATTGGGAGCGGGCGCAGAAGTTGTCGGATAAAGCGCGCAAGCTCTCGATCGAACTCGTCAACACCTTCTGACCCCACCTTCGCGGTGCGCCCCATGAAAACCTACGATGTGACCCTGGTCGGCGGCGGAATCATCGGGATATCGGCTGCCTTCGAACTCGCGGAGCGAAGACTCCATGTCCTCGTGCTCGACCGGCAAGAGTGTGGGCGTGAGGCGTCCTGGGCCGCGGCCGGAATGCTTGCACCCGGCACGGATGATCCCGATTCGGCGGCGCTCGTGCCCTTGATGAAACGAAGCCTCGAGCTGTATCCCGAGTTTGTGGGTGCGATTGAGCAGGCCTCGCGGAAGACGACCGGCTTCGCGCGCGAAGGCACGCTCGAAGTTTTCTTCGGCGCGGCCGGGGAATCGGAGCGAGACCGATTCGTTCGAGAACACATCCAACTCGGTCTTTCCGCGAAGACGATTCCCCTCCCGTCGGCGCGCGAAATGGAGCCTTGGCTTGGTCCCCATGCGAGCGCGGCGGCCTGGCTCCCTGACGAGGCGACCGTCGATCCTCGGCTGCTGGTGGACGCCGCGGTGACGGCCGCTCAGGCGCGCGGGGTCGAGATTCGCTCGCATTGCCCGGTGAACAGGCTCCGCCTGAAAGGCCGGCGCTGCGTCGGAGTGGCCGCTGGCGGCGAAGAGGTTTCCTCGCACGGCGTGGTCATCACGGCCGGGTGCTTTTCCGCCTGCCACGATGACGAGATCGCGCACCGCGCGCCGACCCATCCTGTGCGCGGTCAGATGATCGCGCTTCGGCCCGCGAGCCCCGGCCTGAAGCTCCGGCGCGTCCTGCGGTCCGCGAACGGCTACCTGGTTCCGCGATCCGACGGCCGCATGCTGGCCGGAAGCACCCTCGAAAAGGCCGGGTTCGAGAAGGTCGTCACCCCGGAGGGGTTGGCGAAGATTATCCGCGCGGCCCTCGAGTTGGCTCCCGCGCTGGCCGGCGCAGAGATTGTCGAAACTTGGGCGGGCTTGCGCCCGGGCACGCCCGACAACCTGCCGATACTCGGCCAAACGGACATCGAAGGGCTGTTTGTCGCGACCGGGCATTATCGGAACGGAATTCTGCTCGCACCGATTACCGGGAAGCTGGTCGCTCGTTGGATCAGCGGCGAGAAAACCGGCATCGATCAGAGCGCATTCTCACCACTGCGTTTCATCGATCGGACCGCGCCGCACATGCTCTGAACCGGCCAGTCTGATCTGGCTTCCTCGCGCGGCGTTAGAACGGAACGGCCATCCTCTGCGGCGCGCGATTGGGAGGGCCGGGAAGCGCCGAAGGCTGTCCCGGACTTGTGAACTGCACCTTGTCGGCGTCGAGCAGGATGGTGTGGTCCAGCACAGCGTCGAGTGTCGTGCCCCGAGGAAGCTCGGCATCGGGACCGCGCGTCATTAGCACGGCAGCAAGTCCCGTGGCGGCGCCGATGCCGGCCCCAATGCCCGCTCCTGCCGCACTGCGCGAAGCCAGAGCGCCAATGCCTGCCCCGGCCGTCGTCGTTTTCATCACCGTGCCTGCATCCGAGGCTTTGTCGCTATCGCCAATGACCCGCCCTTCGCGGTCGGTAGTTTCATGCCCGCCCGTGCCTGCATTGCTCGGGGAAGCGGTCAGACTGACCACATAGGCATTTGGGAGAATCATGGTCGTCAGTCGAACCATCAATTCGGCGCGCCCTTTCACGCGTCCGGCGCGCTTGAGCTCAGTGACCTGGCCACTCACCCAGGATCCGGCAGGCACAATGATCCGTCCGTCCAGCAAGACGGGAAAGGAGGTCTCGAAGTACACCGGATCGCCCACTTGGGAGCTGCGCGTCGAGACCGCGTTATGCAGCACCAGGGGAATGTGCGTCCCTGCGGGTAGGGCGACCGTCGCCTCGGGCTTTGCATTGGTCGGCGAAGACGCCACCGCGCTCGCTGCGGGCGGTTGGGAGGAATTGGAGGGCGACTTGTCGGACGCTTGCGGCTGACTTTGAACGGCTGGAGGCCGGGTCGGCGTCGAAGGGCCAGCCGGTTCCTGAGCGAGGAGTGCGGGCGCCAAAGCCAAGGAAAGAATCGAGCTGGCCGCTGAGATAACCTTGCGAGTTTTCATGGTGGTCCCCCCGTTACGCATTAAAGATGCGCACCTCGCTGCCTCAGGATGTCCATGGAGGGTTAAGCATAAACCCACCTACCGTGGTTGACAACCCTTCGCCGTTGCCCTCGCTGAACGCTCCGGAGGCAATTCACAAAACAGTTCCGCCGGTTCGTTAAATCAGAAACACACTTTGGCCGGTCAACTCGAACCGCTTTCTGCACTTCAGATTGCGGCAGGCCAGCAGGTTGTCGACACGCACCATGTACGAACGCGCTTTCTTGAAGTTCTCGCGGTCCTTATCGTTTGCCCCGCCGGGAATCTGCGCCTTCTTCGTGCGCACCATCCAGCGCACCGGATAGGAATTCTCCTGGCGGCAGTGCGGGCAGGCGAGCTGCATCTGTTTTGTCTCTTCTTTTTCGTCGTAGAAGCGGTTTTCGTCCATGCGCATAGCCTAAGCCCGTTCGTCCAAGCCGTCCAGCGCGTCGAAAGGGGGCCAATGCCGGCTCCGCTTGCGGCTTGCCTCCCGCGTTGGGGATTCCTCACCCGCTCTGGTAGGATGGCCGCGTTTTGTCTGATTCCATGCTGGCTTCGACCGCAGGGAAAACCTCCGCGCCGGCACAATTTCCCCGCGCGCTTAGGTGGGGCGGACTCGCTTGGATCGCGGTGTGGGTTCCCGTGTATTGGCACGCTTGGGGTCCCGGAAATTTTCTGCACCTGTGCGACCTGGCCGTCTTACTAACCTGCGTCGGGTTGTGGACGCGCAATCGGCTGCTGCTATCGAGCCAAGCGGTCTCGGCACTGATCGTCGATCTGGTCTGGACCGTCGATGCGGCCTGGACGGTCAGCGTGAAGCGATCGCTGATCGGCGGTACGGAATACCTTCTCGATGCGCAGGTCGCCTGGTGGATTCGGGCTCTCTCTCTATTTCACGTGCTGTTGCCGGTGCTGTTGCTGTGGGTCGTCTGGCGGATCGGCTACGACCGTCGCGCTTGGGTCCTGCAATGCGGGATTGCGCTCTGTGCATTCAGCGCGGCACGCTTCACCAATCCGGCCATGAATATCAATTACGCATTTCGCGACCCTTTTTGGCATCGCTCGTTGGGCCCCGCGCCAGTGCATGTCATCTTGAGCGTCATCTTTATGGCAGTCGTCGTCTATCTCCCCACTCACGGCCTGTTGCTGCGCTTCGCAGCGCATCGTCCAGGGGAGCGAACCGGCCCGCCATCCGGGCCAGCGTAACAAGCGCACGCTTTCGCTTCGCTGCCGCGCGCCCGTCGGTGGCAACGGAAACAGCCGGCAAGCCGGTTATTCCGAATCACTTTTCCCTCGGCGATGGTCCTCCTCTCTGCGTTGCCTAATGGGGATCAGGAGGGAGTGTCCGTGACCCGGAGCGGGGCGGTTGTGTCACACTGTAATTGCGGTTAGCTTAGAACCCGACGGCGCCGAACAAAGAGCCAAATGGCAAGCAGAGTCGGGATTTCGCCCCCGCAAATCCGCGACTTCATTCCTATCGAGTGAGGCAGCGGTCATCAAGACCGGGCGGTTGTGAAATCCGCGCCTAGACGCGTAGAGGAAGCTCGGCCGGGCGGATGAGCACAGCACTTGAAGTCGAGATCGAGCGCGGAAGGTCCCGCCAGCAATGGGTCGTGCGCATCTTCTGGTTTTTCATCGCCCTGCTCGTTCTCCTCTGCGTCGCAGGTGCCGTCTACGAGGCCGCGTCGGAGCGCCGCGATCGGCAGCGGTTCCCGCAGGTCGGTCGCTCGATCGATGTAGGCGGTTTCACACTGAATCTCGACTGCAGGGGCAGCGGCAAGCCAACCGTCATTCTCGAGAGCGGGCTGGGCATTCCGGCGATTGGCTGGCAATTCGTGCAACCGGAGATCGCCAAGTTCGCCCGCGTATGCTCCTACGACCGCGCCGGTTATGGATGGAGCGAGGCCGGTCCCCTGCCCCGCACCAGCCGCGAAATCGCTCTCGAACTGCATACTCTCCTAAGGCATGCGCAGATCACTCCACCGTACATTCTGGTCGGGCACTCGTTCGGCGGCTTCAATATCCGGCTGTTCAATCAGCTCTATCCCGGCGAAGCGGCTGGGTTTGTGTTCGTCGATTCCTCCCAAGAGGATCAGGAAACGATGATGAGCCGCGCCATGCTCGAGGCCAACGCGAAGGATTTGCGCGAGCTCCGGCGTATGAGCTCGGTCATGGGCCTGCTGATTGACCTCGGCATTGCGCGCATGGGCCTCTCGCGAACACTCGGCGGGCAGCCCGTACCCCCGGATTTGCGCGAGGAATTGATTTACCTTGAGCTCGACCGCAAGTACTCGGAGGCGATCCTTTCCGAACTGGCGTCGTTCGACGACAGCGCGGAAGAGGCTCGCGGTGCGGGCACGCTGGACGATAAGCCGGTCATCGTGCTGACCGCCGGCGCGGGCGGGGAAGTTCCGGGCGTCCCCAAGCAGGATGCCGACGACTTCTTCGCCGCCTGGGTCGGCGAACTGCAACCGCGCATCGCTCATCTCTCGACGCGCAGCCGGCAAATCGTCCTGCTCAAGAGCCATCATCTGATCCCCTTCGAGCAGCCCGGGGCGATCGTCGATGCCGTGCGGAACGTAGCCAACGAAACTCGGCGCCAGGCGCTCCCTTCCCGTCGACGGTCGCCGTAATTTTCTTCTCCCGAGATCGGAAACAACTCGCGCTAACATGGGAACCCCGCTCTTCGGGAGGGGAGCGCGCGTTGAAAGCCAGGGCATTCGAATTCCGTCATCGCTCGCTTCTGAATCTGATTCATTTCTGGATTGCCTTTCAGCTTTACTCGGTCGATCACCGCAACGTCGTCTGGGCGGTGGTTGGCCGAAGCGAGCACGGCGTTCTGCTCCTCCGTGTCGTGCTGGCTCTCGGAGCGTTGCTGGTTGCGTTGGCTGCGGCGATCAGAACCTGGGCGGCCGCCTACCTCCGCTCCTCCGTGGTCCACGATCCCACACTGCACGCCGAAGCGCTGGTCGCCGACGGGCCTTATCGGCACGTGCGCAATCCTCTCTATCTCGGCACGTTCTTGATGTCGATTGGCCTCGGCCTGCTGGCCAGCCGCTCGGGATTCGTGGTTCTTGCTCTGGGCGCGGCCATTCGCATTCTGCGGTTGATCGGACGCGAGGAAGCCGAGCTCGCCGCGCAACAGGGGGAGGTTTTCCGCGAGTTTTGCCGTCGCGTGCCGAGGTTATGGCCTTCCCTGCGTGCGCGGATTCCGGCCAGCGGAGCGAAGGCTCTGTGGGGCCAGGCCTTCCGGGGCGAAGCTCACCTGTGGGGATTTTTCATCACCATGCTCGCCTTCGCCGTTACGCTGGACAGGCGCGTGTTGTGGATCCTGGGTGGAGCGAGTCTCGGCCTGTGGTTGCTCGCCCGGGCGGCCGAGCGGCTCAAACCCGCCACTGCCTAGGGAATGCCCTCCGGCCGAAATCCCGCCATCGGGAAATTCACCCTGTCTGCCGCATGGCCTGGAGATCGATGCCCAGTTCCTTGCATTTCTTGTACAGGTGGCTGCGCTCCATGCCGAGAACCTTCGCGGTGTTCGTCACGTGATGGTGATTGCGCTTGAGCTCTCGGACTAGCGTCTCGCGCTCGAATGCCTCGATGCGACTGGTCATCGTTCCGCTCTCGACGAGCGCCCATGACCGGTTCGCTCCGGCCGAGGCGAGCCCCAGCGATGGGGGTAGGGCGCGCTGAACGTCCGCTGTGTCGACAAGGTCTCCCGAGCTAAGCAGCAAGATCCGTTCGATCACATTGCGCAGCTCGCGCACGTTTCCCGGCCAGGCATATGCTTCGAGAGCTTGGCGCGCTTCGGAGGAGAAGGCCTTCGGTTTCCATCCGTTTTGCTCGGCGAGTTGCTGGGAGAAATATTCGGCCAGCACGGGAATATCCTCGCGGCGCTCGCGCAACGGCGGCAGCAGGATCGGAAAAACAAAAATACGGTGGTAGAGGTCCTCGCGAAATACTCCCTGCTGCACTTGTTCTTCGAGATTGCGGTGCGTGGCCACGATCACGCGGGCGTCAACCGGGATGGGCCTGTCGCCGCCGACTCGTTCGATTTCGCCTTCCTCCAGCACGCGCAGGAGCTTCGCTTGCATGGCGAGCGGCATGTCCCCAATTTCATCCAGGAAGAGGGTGCCCCGGTGCGCCTGCTCGAATTTCCCGGCGTGCCGCGCGGCCGCCCCGGTGAAGGATCCCTTTTCGTGCCCGAACAGTTCCGATTCGATCAGCTCGGCGGGAACAGCCGCGCAATTCAGCGAAACGAAGGGCCCGCTCCGGCGCGCGCTTTTTTCGTGCAGCGCACGCGCAACCACCTCCTTGCCCGTGCCGGTTTCCCCGCGAATGCAGATGCGCGTTTCGCTCGATGCCACGCGCTCGACTTGCGACATCACTTCGAGCATGGCCGCACTCGTCCACACCATCTGGTGGCGTCCGAGCCGACGTTTCAAATCGCGATTTTCTTCCTCTAGCCGGGCGAGACGCAGCGCGTTTTCGACGGTCAGCAGCAATTTGTCGACGGAGATCGGCTTTTCGAGAAAATCGATGGCACCGAGCCGCGTCGCGCGCACGGCCACTTCAATCGTCGCCTGACCCGAGATCATGACGATGGGCGAGCCGATGCCGGCCTTCTTGAAATCCTCGAGCAGGGCGATGCCGTCCCGCCCCGGCATCACCACGTCGGACAGGATCAGATCGAAGCGCTGGGACTTGGCCAGATCCAAGGCGCGGGCGGCATTGTCGCAAACGGTGGCCTCGTGTCCCGCCAGCCGAAACGCGCGCGAAAGCGAGGCGAGCGTGTTCAGGTCGTCGTCTACGACCAGAATGTCGGCCTTGGCGGGCACGCGCGGCTACTCCCCGTCTCGTCCCGCGGGCGGCTGGTGCGGCGGTCGAGCGGGCAGCTCCACTTGAACCGAAGTGCCGACGCCCGTTTCGCTCTCGACCGACACCCGCCCGCCATGGTCGCTGACCACCGACTGCACGATGGCCAACCCCAGCCCGGTTCCGTGCTGCTTGGTCGTATGGTAGGGCGTGAACAGGCGGCCGGACTCCTCCGGCGTGAGCCCCGTGCCGGTGTCCGAGACTTCGAGCTTGACGCTTCCGTTGTGGTGCGACGTGCGCAGCATGAGGACGCCTCCGGCCGGCATGGCGTCCATGGCGTTGAGCACCAGGTTCTCGATGGCGCGGTGCAGCAAAGTCTGATCGGCTTGAATGACCGGCAGATTTTCGTCCAGATGCAGTTCCGGCGTGATCGGGGGCCGCCCCACGGCGCCAAACTGCGCCTCGAACAGCTTCACCACGGTGCGCACGATTTCGTTTAGGTTCACACTGCCGAGTTCCGGCTGCGGCATCTTTGCGAAATCGCTGAACCGCGCAACAATCACCTTCAGATTTTCGATTTCCGACAGCAAAATCCCCGTCGATTCGCGGAATACCTCGTCGAACTGCTCGGGATTCTGCTGCCTGGCCCGCCGCAGGTTCTCAACCGTCGTCTGTAACGGGAACAGCGGGTTCTTGAGCTCGTGCGCGAGCCGGCGCGCCACCTCGCGCCACGCCGCGACACGTTCGGCTTGCACCAGGCGCTCGCGTTGATCGACCAGCTGCTCGGTCATCTGATTGAATGCGCGAGCCAGCTGACCCACCTCGCCTCCCCCGCGCACATCGACCCGCGTGTTCCAGTTGCCTTCGCTGACCGCGCGCGCGCCCTCCGCCAATTTTTGAATCGGGCGGGTGACGCGGGCCGCGCCCCACCAGCTCAGCAAGAGCGCGATGCCGATGCCCACCATGACCGCCGCGAGCGCGAGCACTTCGATGCGCCGCTCGAGAATCACGATTTCGCGTTGCGAGCTTCCCACCAGCAAGATGCCGAGCAACTCGCTCTGCCGTCCGAACAGGGGCAGAGTGTGGAAAACCTCCGCGGTTTTCGGATCGGACGTCCAATCGATTTTGAATGTCTGCTCGACCGCGTGGCTGCGCTCCTGGCGGACGAAGGATGCGAAACGCTCGGCTCGATCGATGGGTCCTGATTCGTCGACCAGGTCGGCCGGTTGAAAGTTTTGGTCCAGATTCAGATAGAGAAGGGCGCGCATCCCCTCCGGAGGCACCAGAGAGGCCAGAAATTCTCGTCCCAGCCGCTCGCCGCCGACGATATAGAGATTCTTATCTCCCACGCGCACGGTCGAAACGGCCAGCAGGGAGACCACCGGCCCAGCCTGTGTGTCGATCCTGGTCAGAAAGGGGCCCTGGGCCACCCAGTCGATTTCTTTCGCCTGGCCGAGCTTCCTGATCCACTCCATTTTGTAACCGAAGCGCGCGCGGTATTCGGCAGAGGAAATGATCGTGCCGTCGTTGCCGACGAAATCCAAGATGTCCAGGTGATAGGAGAGGGCCACGCCGCGCGCATCATCGACGTACACGGAGGGGTCCGCCGAAGGGCGCGCCAAATCGATGGCCATGCGCACGGTTCCCTCCGCGTTCGCAATTCCCTGCACACGCCGTGCGATGTCCTGCCCGCGGCGCGCGAATTCACGCTCGAATTGAGCGACCAGCGCGTCGGTATAATGCGCGTTGCTGTCGTCGAGCGCCTTCCCCGCGACAATCGTCACCCCCGTCGCAATCAGCGCCACCGAAAGCACCAGCGCGATGGTGAAGATCCAGAAAACCTTGCTGCGAAAGGTCACGAACTTCCCTTTGGCGGCTCCGGGCCCGTGTCATCGAGCCACACGTCCGCCAGCGGCCAGCCCTGGCCGGGGCCAGGCGCGGTCCAGTCGCGCACGCGAGGGCCCAACCCAAAGGTATGCGGCACCCAAGCAATCGGAACAACAGCAAGCCCATGAACGACGGCGGATTCTTGCTCGTAGATCTGCTGGGGCACGGCGGAATCGGGAAGAGCGCCGCCTGGGTCAAGACCCGCAATGCGGTGAAGCAGGGCAAGAAAACTCGCCAGGGCCGGCTGCGGCGCAGAGGAGGTCATCGGCAGACGCACGATCCGCCCGTCGACCCTTCCCTCCGTCTGTGCGTTACGCGTCGATTGCGCGGTCATCGAGATTCCCGCGTCCCGGGCGTTTACCGCAATTCGTTCTGCAATGGCTTCCGCCAGCGGATCGTCCGAATCATATCCCAACGCCAGGGAGGGCGAATGCGGGATTTGTGACCATAGTTCTTTGGCGCGGGCCGGATCGGGCGCGGTCGGAAACAGGAATGCGGTTCCGCTCGACCATCCGGGCAGAAGGCCGCCAGCCGGTTCGCCTTCCTTTTGCAAGATGAAATTGACGATGGTGTCGCGATCGATCGAATCCGCCACCGCTTCGCGCATCCGGCGGTTCGCAGCCGGGGGCCGCCCGTCGACGAAAACCAGCGCGATCAGCTCGTCCGGCTGCGATTGGCTGACACGCACTCCTTGTTCGGCAGCCCGGCGCGCCTCAGCGACGGGAATTTCGGCTACGTCCGCGCGGCCGAGCTCCAGATCGATCAGCCGATCCTTGGCCGTACGCGCCATCTGGATTTCGATGGCGTCGACGAATGGCCGCCCGCCCGGGTACTGCTCGTTTGCCGCGAGCACGGCGCGTTTTCCCGGTTCCCACTCCGCCATGCGAAACGGGCCGGGACTGGCAACCCTGCCTTCCGCGCTCGGGTGATCGAAAATCAACCGATCGATCTGCTCTCTCGCGCTTGCCTCTTGTGCGTCTCCGGACGGCACAGTCGCGTCGGTCGAGTTCACCGCTGCACCGATTTCGACCACCAGGGTTCCGCCATATCGCGGCCTTCGTGCCCCGGGCGCCGCCGCTCCGGCTATGAGCAGGATGGTCGCGCCGCTAATGGCCGCAGTTCGCCGTGACCAAGTGCGCTTCATAGTTACCTGTCTTAAGATTGCGGACAACGGCGCGAGCGCTGCCTTGCTCGGCGTCGGCGATCAGCGAAATCACCGGGCCCTCGGTCTCGATCGGCGCTCCGCTCGGGTGCGCGTCCGCGAGCCCGGCGCGCAAATATCCTTGGATCGAGTCGGGTTGCGTCCAGTCGCCGTTGCTGGTCGAAAGAGCGACGGGATCGTCTCCGCACCGCTCCCCGAGCAGCGTCGTCTCGTCCTCCTCGTGCCCCGACACCCGGATGCCTCCCCCGGGTAAGACCACCTTCTCGTCCTCGAAGTCGCAGCGCGCTCTGTCCGCATCGAGAATTTGGCTGCACGCGATGCCCGGCAGAAACGCGGCGCCCTTCGAAAGATCGAGGAAACCGCGCGGATCGCGGGCCTCGCGCAGCCAGGCGTTCGACTGTGGTAGCGGCAGGCTGCGGGAAAACTGCCAGGAAACCAAATCGGCGGAATCGTAGTAGGCCAGACGGTCCGGTTCGAGGACGATGAGCATCGCATCGGGTCCGCCCGTCCGAGCGACGGCGAAATCGATGAAT
>Ga0187783_10000293_pt1 | contig 37467 bp, 21 predicted proteins | sample 1015_SJ02_MP02_2_FD_132471 | JGI IMG/M metagenome (GOLD analysis project Ga0187783, IMG submission 132471) | Tropical peat soil microbial communities from peatlands in Department of Meta, Colombia - 1015_SJ02_MP02_20_MG | ecosystem: Environmental > Terrestrial > Soil > Wetlands > Peat | place... | reverse complement strand
CGAACCCAGCTGAGCGACCCGGAAACATCGAACGAGTTCTGATACGTGTTGCGCGGCCCCGTGATGGGATCACCGACCGAAGCGTAGCCAGCGACTTGAATGAACGGGGGGCCGGCGGCTGCCGCGAGAGTGGGCTCGTACTCGAAGCCGAGCGCGGAGGGCGGTTCATGGTCGATATGTTCATCCAGCAAGAACTGGTTGCGCAGAAAGGAAAACCGCGCGACGCCAACCAGGGAGGAGGAAAACGTGCGCGTCTCCTGGGCGACGAAATTCTGGGCCCGGTCGTACAGCCCGACGGGAAAACCCGGCACGTTTGCGCCCACCGAAGAAAGTGGATCGACTGTGGGACCGCTGCTGTACATGTACCGGAAGCTGAGCTCGTCGGCCGAGTCGAGGTAGTGATCAAGCCGCAGGCCAAACTCATTGTTGTCGAGGCTCAACGACTGGGTGGCCACAAACCCGTTTGGATTGCTCGCACCTTGGTTGGGCAGCGGAAAAAACGGCAAGATGTTCTGTGCGATCGGATTTATGGATGTAAGCGTGTTGTTCGGTACCGGCTCGGGCTGACCGGTCAGAAAACTGTAGAGCTGCTGCGCGGGGTTGTTGCAGATGCCCCCCGTAAACCCCGCCGTACACGTCGCCGAAAAGTCTCCTTGCCTCTCGGGAGCCGTGGGAACGGTCGCGGGCACGGTTTCGCCCTGTCGGTTACGGAAACCCTCGTAATAACCGAAAAAGAAGGTCTTGTTCTTCACGATCGGTCCGCCGGTTGTCGCGCCAAATTGATTCTGCTTGAGCGGCTGTACCGCTTGAGCGAAGTAATCGGACGCGTCCATCGCGTCGTTGCGCAGAAACTCCCAGACCGCCCCGTGAAAGGCATTGGTGCCGCCGCGGGTGATGATGTTCGTGGTGGAGCCGAGATTGTGGCCGAACTCCGCGTCGGCATTGTGCGTGAGAATGCGGAATTCGGCGATGGCATCAATCGGCGGCTTCAATACGAATCCGGAATCCACGGCATTGACGTTGTCCGCGCCGTCGATCAAGAAATTGTTCGATTCAGGCCGCTGGCCGTCGACGGCGTAGCCTTGATTCTGGCGGAGCACGCCGCCGGCCTCGAGCAACCCTGGGGTCAGCGGCACGACCCCCGGCTGGAGCAGACCCAGCTGGTAGAAATTGCGGCCATCGAGGGGCAGATCGAGCAGGTCGCGTTCGCCGACGACATCGCCCATGCTGGTGACGTCGGGCTGGATCAGACGCGCGTCGGCTTCGACGTGGACCGTTTGGGTCGTCGAAGCCACGGCCAGACGAATCGGAACAACGGCCGTGTCGTTCACGTCGAGGGAAATTCCTTGCTGAACGTAACTTTCAAAATGGGGGGCGTCAACCGACAACCGGTATTGGCCGACGGGAAGTTCCAGAAACGCAAAACTTCCATCGCGGCCGGTCGTCGCCGTCCGTGTCAATCCGGTTTCCAGCTGAACGGCGGATACGCTGGCGCCCACGACGACGCCGCCGCTCGAATCGGAAACAGTTCCGCGAATGTTGCCCGTAATCTGTTGCGCAAGAACTGGAGAAGAAAGAATGAACAGCAGAACAAAGACATTCCTTAGGTGACTCATCTAGGTTCCCACCCTCCCGAAAGAATCTCTCGTGACCACCGAGCGACAGCGCCGCGCCCAAAGGCGAATCTCTCGGCGTCAAGAAATTGGGGCGGATTATACGGATGAAGAAAAACCGATCAATAATCTAAAACTACTAATCGAGCGCTTGCGCTGTTCTTCTCCTTGCGCGGCCGCTGTGCCCGGGGGAGTAAAAACGCGGAGCCAAAGAAAGAACAAGTGTCTTCGCGGCCTGGAGAGATGCTTTCACGCGACAGGCCCGCGAGTAATAGAAAAGTATTATTGACGCGCGCTGTCGCGAGCAGGGAAAATTGGTCGTTTGGGGCGTTAACCCTTTTATTTTCAGGTAGCCACACACGGTTATCGATCACGATCCTCGGCCATGAGTCGGACGCGAACCTTGCTGCTCTTCCTGCTCGCGGTGACGGCTGCGTATGTCTTCCTGTGGCCCGCCGCAAACGTCCCGTATTTTGCAGCCGTGCTCCTGCACCTGGCTGCAGGCGTCGCATTCGTCGTGGTCCTCGCCTTCTTCCTTCCGGCCATTTTGCGCAAGGCGTCACCCGAGCAGCGCGCCGCATGGATTCTCCTCGCTATCGGCGGAGCGCTGGGCATCGCGCTGATCTTCACGGGAACTCGGAAAGCGGACTGGCCGCTCCTTTGGGCGCACATCGGGTCGTGCGTCGCGGGAGGCGCCCTGCTCGTTTCCTCCTGGGCCGGCCGGCGCGGAGTTATGGCGCGCCACGGCGCGTCGCAAACGGTTCGGGCGGCGGTGGTTCTGCTCGGAGCGGCGCTCGTTGTGGCGGGCGCCTGGTGGATCCGAACGGTGTCCTGGGAGCGCTCGGATCGCATTGAGAATCCGGAGATCGCGCCCGCCGCCATGAACGCGGAAGGCGACGGCCCGACCGGCCTGTTCTTTCCGAGTTCCGCCCAGACCAAACACGGCGGCCATATTCCCGCAGATTATTTTATCGAGTCGAATGCCTGCGAGCGATGTCACGCCGATATTTACAAGGAGTGGGCAGGCTCGGCGCACCACTTTTCGTCATTCAACAATGCTTGGTACCGCAAGAGCATCGAGTACATGCAGGACACGGTCGGGATCAGGCCCTCGAAATGGTGTGCGGGTTGCCATGATCCCGCCCTGTTGTTCAGCGGAATGTTCGACCGGCCGGTACGGGAGGTAGAAGACACACCGGCTGGACAGGCGGGTCTCGGCTGCATGATGTGCCACTCGTTCGTCAAGGTGAAAAGCTCGATGGGACAGGGCGACTACGAGCTCGAATATCCCGTGATGCACAAACTGGCCGCGAGCAAGAACCCGTATGTGCGCCGGCTGCATGATTTTCTGGTCGAGCTCAATCCGGAGCCCCACCGGCGCGTGTTTCTGAAGCCCTTCATGCGCACACAAACCGCGGAGTTCTGTTCGAGCTGCCACAAGGTCCACCTGGATATTCCCGTGAACCAATACCGCTGGATTCGCGGTTTCAATGAATACGACAACTGGCAAGCCAGCGGAGTGTCGGGCCTCGGGGCACGATCGTTCTATTATCCACCGCGCCCCGAGCAGTGCGCCGACTGCCACATGCCGGCCAGATATTCAACGAGCATTGGCAACCAGGGTGTGTTCCATTCCCACGAGTTTCCGGCCGCGAATACGGCCCTGCCCTACGTGAACAGAGATGGGGAGCAACTCAAAACAACCGAACAGTTCCTCACCCAGCGGCAACTGAGCGTCGACATTTTCTCGATTTCGCCGGAGCTCGCCTCGCGGCCGGTGGGCACGGGCATCGAGGCGGCGCCGGAAATCCAGACAACCTTCGCCGTTGGCGAAGAGGCTGAAACGCCGACGGGGAATCGAAACACGGGACTAGAGGCCACTCCGATTCCACTTCTGAGCGCACCGCTCGATCGCGTCCAGGCCGCGGTCCGACGCGGTGAAACGTATCGCGTAGACGTGGTGGTCCGCACGCGCGGCGTTGGGCACTTTTTTCCGGGTGGCACGGTCGATGCGTACGACTGCTGGCTCGAACTCGAGGGGGTGGATGACCAAGGGCGCGTGATCTTTTGGAGCGGGCAAGTCGAGGACCACGGCAAGGGGCCCGTGGATCCCGGCGCGCACTTCTACAAATCCCTGCAGATTGACGGCAAAGGAAACCCCATCAACAAACGCAACGCGTGGGCCACGCGCGCGGTGGTGTACGTCCACCTGATTCCGCCGGGCGCAGCCGATACGGTTCACTACCGCATGTACATCCCGGAAGAGGCGGCCGGCCACATTCATCTGGACGCCAAGCTCAATTACCGAAAATTCGCATGGTGGACGACGCAGTTCTCCTTTGCCGGCGTTCCCGCTCCCGATCAGCACTATCCGGCCGTATCGCCCGCCTTCGACGATACCCGCTGGGCGTTCACGGGCGATCCCGCAAAAGTGCCGGGCGGGAAAAAGGGGATTCCGGACTTGCCCATCGTCGTCGTGGCGGAGAACAAGGCGGAGCTCGATGTTCTGGCGGCCAGGGCGGCCGAGCCTGGGCCCCGGGTTGTGCTCGAGCCGAGTGATTGGACGCGCTGGAACGACTACGGCATTGGCCTGCTGCTCGAAGGCGATTTGACCGGTGCGGCAGGAGCGTTCGAGAAAATCACGCAAATCGATCCGGGGAATCCGGATGGTTGGGTGAATATCGGGCGCGTTCGCGTGCAGGAGGGCAATCTGGGAGCCGCACGCGTCGTGCTGGAGCGGGCTCTGGCCATCTCTCCGCACCTGGCGCGCGCGCATTTCTTCTACGCGAAGGTGCTGCGCGGGGAAGGAAAATACGACCAAGCTGCGGCGGAATTGCGCGAGGTCCTCGGGCAGTACCCGCGCGACCGCGTCGTGCACGATGATCTCGGGCGCATTCTCTTTTTGCAGCGAAAGTACGGTGAAGCCGAAAAGGAGTTTCGCTCGACGCTGACCATCGATCCCGAGGATCTCGAGGCGAACTACAACCTGATGCTGTGCGCAACCGGCATGGGAGAGAGAGAGAGAGCCAGCGAATTTGAGAAGCGCTACCTGCGATTTAAGGCCGATGAATCGGCCCAAACTCTCACCGGCCCATATCTGCGCGAACACCCGCTCGACAACATCGAGCGGCAACCCATTCACGAGCACGTTTCTGATTTCCAGGCGGACCGGGGCCGCAGCAAGCCGCGGCGCGTCGTGCGGATTCCGGCCCGGGGCGCGGCAGGGGATGCAGGCGGAAGAGGCACGGAGTGAGGCGGCGGTTTGCCGGGCGGTATCTCCGCCCGCCGGCCCTGGGCAGCTCTGCGGCCGCGTTGTTGTCCGTGCTGGTCGCCTTCTCGCTCAGTTCTCAGTTGGTCGCCACGCCACCGGGCAAACCGTCCGCGCCCAGCATCCAATTTGACGACATCACGCGCGCGGCGGGAATCGAGTTCATCCACAACAACGGGGCTTTCGGGCGCAAGTGGCTGCCGGAAACGATGGGGCCGGGCGTCGGGTTCATCGATTACGACAACGACGGCTGGCAAGACATCCTTCTCGTGAACGGAATGGATTTCCCCGGCCACGGCAATCGCCATACAACGCTCGCGCTCTATCACAACAATCACGACGGAACGTTTACCGACGTGACGCGCCAGGCGGGACTTGACGTCGAAATGTATGGGCTCGGCGTGGCCATAGGCGACTACGACAACGACGGCTATGACGATATCTTCGTCACCGCTCTCGGGCAGAACCATCTGTTCCACAATAATGGCAACGGAACGTTCACCGACGTGACCAGGCAGGCCGGGCTGTGGGGGCCGCACGAGTTCAGCACGAGCGCGGCATGGGTCGATTACGACCGCGATGGCCATCTCGATTTGGCGGTGGCCAATTATGTCCAGTGGTCCCCGGAAACGGACATCTACTGTTCGCTGGACGGCAGGACGAAATCCTATTGCACGCCGGAATCGTACAAAGGAACTTCGATCCGCTTGTGGCACAACCGCGGCAACGGCACCTTTGAAGACGCCACGGCAAGGGCGGGGCTGTTTGACGCGTCATCGAAGAGCCTGGGCATCGCCACGCCGGACGTGAATCAAGACGGCTGGCCTGACCTGCTGATCAGCAACGATACGCAGCCGAACAAGCTGTACATCAATAACCGCAACGGAACGTTTACGGAGAAAGGCGTATCGGCAGGCGTGGCCTACAGCGAAGACGGCATTGCCCGCGCGGGTATGGGAGTGGATGCCGCCGACTATGATCGCTCGGGGTACCCGAGCGTTCTCATCACGAACTTCGCCAATCAGATGGTTTCCCTTTTCCACAACGAGCGCAACGGCCTGTTTGTCGACCAAGCGCCCGAATCGGAGGTCGGCCGCGATACGCTGCTGACGCTCGGATTCGGCTGCTTCTTTTTCGATTATGACCTCGATGGCTGGCTCGACATCTACATCGCCGACGGACACATTGAAGACGCGATCGAACACGTCCAGCCGCGCGTGCATTTCGCCGAGCCGCCGCACCTGTTCCGCAATCTCGGGGACGGCACGTTCGCGGACGTGACAGCATCCTTGGGCGCGGCGTTTCGGTCGCCGCGGGTCGCACGCGGGGCGGCCTATGGCGACATCAACAACGACGGCGCGCTCGATCTGCTGGAATCAACCAATGGCGGGCCCGCGCTGCTGTTTCGCAATACGGGGGCCACAAATCACAGCCTGCGGATCAAGCTGGTGGGCACGCGATCGGATCGGGACGGCATCGGCGCGACCGCCACGGTCACCGCCGGAGCGGACAGGCAATCCAGAGCGCTGTCGAGCGGTTCGAGTTACCTTTCCTCGAGCGAATTAGTTCTCACCTTTGGTCTCGCTTCGCACTTAGAAGCCGATGCCGTCGAGATTCGCTGGCCCAGCGGACAGCTGGATCGCCTCGCGAATGTGCGCGCCGACCAAATCATCACCGTCCGAGAGGGCCAGGGCATCGTTCGTGCGAAACCGCTCGCGAAACGATAGAATCAGCTGGGGTGACCTCCGTGCCCGGTTTTCTGATCCTGCCCGCGGGATGGAAGCAGCGTTGACGCGCATGATCGGCTTGCTTCGGTTCGGCGCCCCGAGCGTAATCCTCCTCTGCTCGCTCTTTGGGCTGGGCTTCCAGCAAGAGCAGAGCACTCCGCCCAAATCGTCCGCGGCAGCGGCCCCCTCGCACCCGCCCGATTTACACCTCCAGGCGGCTCAGGAAAATGCGGTCGGGGTGGCCTTGATGAACCGCCAGGAATTCGAAGATGCCCTGGCCCGGTTTACACGGGCCTGCGTCCTCGATCCCGAGTCCGAGGTGCCCTGCCTGAACATGGGAATCGCCCTTGAGAATATGCAGCGATACGACGATGCGCGTCGGGTGCTCTCGAAATCCGCCGAGCTCGATCCCAGCAACCCGCGCGCATGGTTCAATCTCGGCCTGATCGACAAGGCCGAAGGAAAAACCGATGAGGCGGTTACTGCCTTCCAGAAAGTGGCCGAGATCGATCCGAAGGACGCTGACACGCAGTACTTTCTCGGCCTTCTCTTCTCTCAGCGCCAGGAATATCGGAAGGCGATCGCCGCTTACGAGCGGGCCCTGAAGCTCAACCCGTTTCACCTTTCCGCGGAATTCGGGCTCGCCCAGGCGCTGTTGCGTTCCGGCCAAAGGGACGCGGCGAAGGTTCATCTGGAGCGGTTTCAGGACATGAATGCGAAGAAATTGGGCGCGCCGATCAGTTTCACCTACGGAGAGCAAGGGAAATATTCGGTGGCCCAGGAGATGACCCCGGGCCCCGAACCCGTGCCAGAGGAAATCCCCGTGCACTTCGTGAACATCACAAAGGAATCGGGCATCGGCAGCGGGACGCCGTCTCAGAAGAGGTTGCGTTCGGGACCCGAGCAGGCCCGGCCCACGGAGAAACCCGCGACCGGGGAGGAGGGCTCGCGCAGCGAAGCACCCTCGCTCGCGGAATTCCTGGGCAGCGGCGCCTGCGTCATCGATTACGACGGCGACGGCAGGCCGGATATTTTCGTGGTCAATGCCGACGGAAAGGGTTTCGCGGGACTGTATCGGAATCTCGGAAATGGAAGGTTCGAAAACGTCACGCAAGCAGCGAAACTCCAATTGTACGGGCAAGGAACCAGTTGCGCGGTCGGCGACTACGACAATGACGGTCATCCGGACCTGGCCGTGGGAATCAATCGTCGCGTTCATCTGTTTCACAACGAGGGCAACGGCACATTCAAGGACGTAACCGATGCGGCGGGAATTGACACCGAGGGTCTGATTCTCGGGATGACGTTCATCGATTACGACCATGACGGAGACCTGGATCTGTACGTCACCCGCTTCAACGACTTCCCCCTGGAGAACCCGAGCGAGCCTTTTCTTTTTCCCGAGGATGTGCCGCCGCCCGGAAATGTGCTGTGGCGCAACGACGGCAACGGCACCTTTACGGAATGGACCGCGCAAACGGGCCTCGCTGGGCAGGCGGCATCGATCGCGGCTATCGGCAGTGACATTAACAACGATCGCGCAATCGACTTCGTGGTCACGAATTGGAGTAAGCCGCCGAGCGTCTACTACAATCGTCGCGAAGGCAAGTTTCGAGCCGAGACGCCCTGGCCCGCTACGATGCCGCCGTCGGCCGCGGGCGTGGTGGCCGTTGATTTCAACAAAGACGGCTGGATGGATTTGGCCTTCACCCATTGGGGGCAGCCCGGCTTGAGTGTGTGGCGCAATATCGATGGACACTCCTTCGAAAGCGTCGAGCTACCCGACATCGTGTGGATGCGCGGGTGGGGCCTCGCTCCCATCGACTACGACAACGACGGTTGGATCGATCTGGTCGCCGTGGGCGAGAATTTCTCCGGCGAGGGGGAGATGGTCCTCCTGCGCAACCTTGGCCCGGATGGATTTCGCGACGTTACGTCGGAAACGGGACTGGACAAGATCGTTTTGCATAATCCTCGCAGCGTGATCGCCGGCAACTTCACGGGTAGCGGCTCGGAAGATCTGCTCATCACGCAAAACGGGCTTCCGCCAGTGCTGCTCAAGAATGTTGGCGGAAACAAACGGAATTGGATTCGCCTGACGCTCGTCGGCGAGCACGACAACAAGACCGCGATTGGCACCAAAGTCGAAGTGATGGCCGGCGCGTTGCGGCAAAAATGGGAAATCCCCGGCGCTTCGGGATACCTCGGTCAAGGCAGTGCGGATCTCACGGTCGGCCTGGATGAAGAGAGCGAAGCCGACGTCGTGCGGCTCCTTTGGCCGACCGGAGTCCTGCAGGACGAGCTCGGAATTCCTTCGCGCAAACGCGATCAGATCACGGAAATCGATCGGCGCGGCAGCTCGTGCCCGATTGTTTTCGTCTGGAACGGCAAGAAATTTGAATTCCTGGCGGACATGATTGGGCCAGGAATCGTGGGGCACTGGGTCGGGCCCGACCAGCGCAACGTCCCCGACCCCGACGAATACTTTAAGGTCGCCGGTTCCGAGGTCGCCCGGGCCGACGGACGGATCCAGTTCCGCATGATCGAGCCCATGGAAGAACTCGACTATCTCGACCAGGTGCGGCTGCTGGCTGTCGATCATCCGGCGGCGATTGAGGTGTGGCCGAACGAACGTTTCGCGAGCAATCCTCCGTTTCCCGAATTCAAGGTGATCGCGAGCAAGAATGCGCGTCCGCCTGCGGGCGCCTGGGATGACCGCGGTCGTAACGTTCTGCCGCTCCTCGCCGAGCGCGACCAGCACTATGTGACGAGCTTCCCCGGCGCGCCCTATCAAGGATTCGCTCGCATGCATTCGCTCAAGCTCGACCTGGGCCCCTGGGATCCCTCGAGGCCTCTGCGCCTCTTGATGGATGGTTTCACCGACTACTTCACGGCGAATTCGATGTACGCCGCCTGGCAGGCGGGCCTGACGCCGGTGCCGCCCTACGTCGAGGCGCTCGAGAGCTCGGGCAAGTGGGTGCGCGTGGTCGATGACATGGGCTTCCCGGCGGGGCTGGCGCGCACCATGGTGGCCGATCTCACCGGCAAGCTGCCGCCCGGAACGCGCTACATCCGGATCACCACGAATTTAAAGGTATATTGGGACCGCATTCGCGTCGATAACTCTCCGGCCAATCTGCGCTTCCGCACCACGGAAATCCCGCTCGCGAACGCATCGCTCAGCTTCCGCGGCTACCCGCGAGTCGTCGAAGGGAAGCCCAAGAACAACATCCGCTATGTGTATGAGGACGTGAGCGTGACCGGCCCCTATACGCGCCAGACGGGAAACTACACGCGATATGGAGACGTGACGCCGCTGGTTCGCGCTGCGGACGACGAATACGTCATCTTTGGTTCCGGGGATGAGGTGGCCATCGATTTCGATGCCACGCAGGTCCCGGATCCACCCCCGGGCTGGACGCGCGATTACTTCTTCTATGCCAATGGCTTTGCCAAGGACATGGACTTTTACGCCGCGCACGGAGACACCGTGGCCCCTCTACCCTTCCACACGCTTACGCCGTATCCGTACCCGCCGGGAACGGGCTATCCTTCCGATGACCCCCACATCGGGTGGCAGCTCGAATATAATACGCGCGGCGTTGCGGGCCCGGCGGGATCTTCCTACCGCTTCCAGTATGCGGACCCTCCGCGCCGCTGACAGTTCCGATCCAGGGACAGGTTGAGGATTCGAAAAACGCGCCCTTCTTCGTCGACGATGTCTTCGACCAACACTACGAATTGCGAGCCCCGATCGACCGAGGAGACACTCGAGCGGTCCGCCCCGGCGAGCGAGCCCGTTTTCTGGCGCGTGGAAGGCAGCCTGCTCAATCTGACCGCCGTAAGACCGGTGGGTTATTTCAGTTGGAACGCCCAGAGCTTTCTTGAACGCTGGACGCGGCGCGGAGCGATGGGCGCGCTGGCGATCGGACGACCGGTTTTTTATATCGCGAATCGGGCTTTCGCGACGCGCCTGCTGCACACGGTTTTGCGCGGCGTGAGTCGCGACCGGCTCGATCTGCTGGGCGAGGAGTATTTCGAATATGAGCTGAAGCCGAGGCTCAAGCGGCGAGGCGTTGAAAAGCTACAGGAGGTGATCGGCCGGGGAGCACAGGTTGTCCTGGTGAGTCAGGGACTCGACCATGTGATGCGACCGCTGGCCAATTACCTGGGGGTCAGCCGCATCGTGTGCAACCGGCTCGATTTTCGCGATGGGATAGCGACGGGCCGCCTTCTTGAGCCGGTCATCCGGCCGCGCGGGGCGTTTGCCCGATTCGCCGGAAACGCGCCCGACGGCAGCCGACGGCGTCCGAATCTGGTGCGCGACCTAGGCTTCCCCTCGGGCGATCTGCTGAACCAGGCCATCCAGCCGGCGCGCCGCCCGGTGCGTTCGGTCGAGGTTCCCGTCATCCAGTTCAATTCCGACCGCTCGGCTCCGCTCTCGGTGCGCCAATCGCTCCGGGGCAAGGAGATCCTTCTGATCGGAGCGACGGGCTTTATCGGCAAGGTTTGGCTGGCCAACTTGCTCGAACAGGTTCCCGAGATTGGACGGGTCCATCTGCTGATCCGCAGCCATCGGTCGCGCACCTCGCTCGAACGCTTTCACCGCATGGTCGAACAGTCCCCCGTATTCGATGGGCTCGCCGTGCGGTACGGCGAGCGACTGGCAAACTTCCTGGCCGAACGCGTCCAGGTAGTTGACGGCGATGTGACCCAGCCGGGGCTTGGGGTTTCTCGGGAGGTTCGCCGCGAGCTGACGGGCCGCCTCGATCTGATTGTGAACAGCTCGGGACTTACCGATTTCAATCCGGATTTGCGCGATGCGCTGGGGACGAATGTGCGCGCAACGGCTAACCTGCTCGAGTTCCTTCGCTCGTCCGATCGTGCGGCGCTTTTGCACCTGTCCACCTGCTATGTGATCGGGCGCCGCGACGGACGCGTCATCGAGGAACTCCCGAAAAATTACACGCCGCGTGGTGTGCCTGATTTTGACGCCGAAACGGAGTGGCGTTCCCTTGAAGCCGTTGTCCGCCAGGCCGAAGCCCGAGCCGATTCCGAACAGGTAGGCGCGGAACTCCGGCGCGCGGCGGTCGAGAAGGATCACGCCGCGAAAGACCTGCGCGGCGCGGCGCTGGATAACCAGATTCGGAAAAACCGTCTCCGCTGGATGCGTCAAACGCTCACGAATGCCGGCACAGAGCGCTCGAGGGAACTCGGCTGGCCAAACACCTATACGTTTACGAAAAGCCTGTCGGAATCTCTGATCCGAAATTTCCTCGACGCGAACCCGCGCGCCTCGATCGCCGTGGTCCGTCCTGCGATTGTCGAATCCTCGATCGAATCCCCGTTCCTCGGCTGGAATGAAGGAGTGAATACATCCGCTTCGCTCTCCTATCTGCTGGGCACTTTCTTTCGTCAACTTCCCACGAATGAGTCGAAGTGCCTGGACCTGATTCCGGTCGACCTGGTCTGCCGGGGCATGACCTTGATCGCCGCGGCACTCGTCGGGAGGCGGCAGGCCAATGTCTATCAGCTGGCAACATCGGTGACCAATCCTTGCAACATGCGGCGCTCAATCGAGCTGACCGGTCTTGGCCATCGGAAGTTCTATCGCGCGCAGCATGACCTGCAGCACCGCATTCGCGCGAAGTTCGACGCCATCCCCGTATCCAAGGCGCGCTATGAGAAACTCTCTGCTCCGGCGCAAAAGCAAATCGTGCAAGCGATTAATCGCAGTGTCGAAGGAATCCCGTTTGTGCGCCCGCCGCTCGCCAGGCAGGAGCGTGAACTCGACAAGGTCATTAAGCTCATCGAGCTTTTCGAACCGTTCATTCTGGACAATGATCATGTCTTCGAGGCTGCCAATATTGAGCGGCTGAACGCGCTCCTGGTTCCCGATGAACGCGCGGCGTTCGGATACGATGCGCGCTCGCTCGATTGGTGGGACTACTGGATCAACGTGCACATTCCGGCTCTCAGGAAGTGGTGCTATCCTCTGATCGAAGGCCGCCAGCCGGAAACTCGCGCGCGTGGGAGTGTGCGTCCGTCCCGGGCGAATCCGGCGGGCCTGGGAGATCCGGCCTCCGGGCCGGCAAGCTGACTTTTTCCATAGCTAAGATCGAAACATCGTGGCCATCCTTCTGACCGGGTCCACCGGGTACATCGGCGCCCACGTTACGGCGAATCTGCTTGCGGATTCGAGCGAACCTTTGAATCTTCTCGTGCGCGCGCGCGGCAGGCAAGAAGGGCGCGAACGACTTTGGCGCTCGCTCCAGCTGCACATGAACTTCGACCGTTTCGAGTCCTTTCTTGATTCGAGGATCCGCATTTTCCTTGGCGACATCACCCACCCGAATTTCGGCCTTTCCGCGCAGGAGTACGCCGAGCTCGCCCGGTCGACCGACTCGGTGGTCCATTGTGCGGCCTCCTTGAACCGCAAATCGGAAAAGAGCTGCCTCAACGTGAACCTTCGCGGCACGCTCGAGGTAATCCAGCTGGCCAAGCGCTCGCGCGACCAGCGCGGTCTGCGCCGCTTCAGCCACGTCAGTACCGTGGCCGTGGCCGGTAAGCGGTCAAGTGAAGTGATCGAGGAAGACTCGGCGATCGATTGGGATCGCTCGGATTACGATCCGTACGCGCGAACAAAGAAGTTCTCTGAGCACATGCTGGCCGAGCTGCTGCCCGACGTGCCGCGCACAATCTTTCGGCCCAGCATTGTCTTGGGCGACAGCCGCCGTGCCGAAACGAACCAGTTCGACATGGTTCGCGCGTTCGTATTCCTGGCCGGGCTTCCCGTGCTGCCCTTCCGCGCCACGGACAAAATCGACATCGTGCCGGTCGATTTTGTGGCCGATGCGATCTCGACGCTGCACCTGAAGCCGAACCCGGCGCACGGGATTTATCATCTCTCCTCCGGCGTCGACTCGGAGACCTTCGCGCAAATTACCGACTCGCTCGCCAGCGCCCAGGCCAGGCGTCCACCCGTGTTTGTCCCGCGCCTCGAGGGACCGTCGTCGCAGATCATCGAAATGATGGCCGGGCGGGCGGGAAAAATCGGCGGCCTGGCCACGCTTCTGAAGGTATTCCTGCCCTATCTGGTATGGAACACGGTGTTTGATAATTCCCGCATCGTCGCCGAAATCGGGCGCCGCCCGGCACCCTTCTCGCAGTACTCCTATCCGCTGCTGCGCTTCAGCCGCGAGAACAATTTTACCTATCCCTGCCGCGAATGGCCGGCACGCACCGCGGCCCAGGACGCCCGCTGATGCTCGACATGGACGTTGTTCTCGAGCTGTGGGTTGCGGCCCTTATCGAATGGAATAAGTTCGCATGGATGCTGGGCGCCGGCGAGTCCTGGAAACCCGGGACAAAATTGAGGCTGCTGCTGGCCGGTTACAACGGCGCGCGGAATACCGGCTCGGACGTGCGCGTGCAGGAAATCGTCCGACAGATTCACCGCATCCTGGGAGCCGACAAAATCGACCTGAGCGTGATGTCATTCAACTTCGACAATTCGCGGGGCTACTTCGAAAACGCCCGCCAGGTCTACTTGCCGAACCTTTACCCGCCGTTCCTCCACCGAGAAATCCGACACCAGCACGGGGTGATCGCCTGCGAGGGATCGATGTTCAAGAGCAAGTTTGCGAACGCGCTGGCGAACATGATGATCGGGTCGCTCGGAATCGCTGCGGCGCAGAATAAACTCAGCGTCGCTTATGGCGGCGAGGCCGGGGCCATGGACCCGTTCCTTGAGAAGATGTGCAAACAGTTTTGCGGAGATTCCTTCCTCATCACCCGGAATCCCGAGTCTCGGGAAGTGCTGGGCAGGCTCGGGCTGTCCTCCGAACTGGGCACGGACACGGCCTGGACCTTTGAGCCGCTCGGACCTGAGTACGGGCGCAAGGCCCTGGTCGACGCGGGCTGGGACGGTAGGGTGCCGGTTGTGACCATCTGCCCCATCAACCCGTTTTTCTGGCCGGTCAAGCCGTCTCTCCGGAAATGGCTGATTCATCAGGTCGCGGGCGGCTACAAGAAGAGCTACTACCGCACAATTTATTTTCACCGTTCCGGACGCGAGGTGGACCGAGCCTACGACCGCTATCTCTCAGCCATGGCCGCGGGGATTCAGAATTACAGGAGTCGCCGCAAGGTCTTTCCCGTGCTGATCGCCATGGAAATGCTGGATCGAGACGCGTGCGAGCGCATCTCCCAAACGCTCGGACGAGTTCCGGTTTTTGCCTCGGACCGCTACACTATGTTCGAACTGGTCAGTATCTTGCGCGCCTCCGAGCGGATTCTGTCCTCCCGCTACCACGCGATTGTCACCTCCATGCCGGCCGGTGTTCCCTCGGCAGGGGTAACCATGGACGAGCGCATCCGCAACTTGATGCGCGAGCGCGGACACGAGGAGCGTCTGCTGATCAATGTCGACGATGCCGAGCTCGCCGACAAGATTGTCGAAGCCTTGTGCGCGCTCGACGCCGAGGCCGACGAAATTCGCTGCTCGATGGGCCGTGTGGTTACGCGGAATCTTCAACTCATGGCCCGCATGGGCGCGTATTTCGAAGAGCATGTCGCGCGCCGCTATCCGGAGTTTCCGATTCGCAGCGGAATGCTGAGCTGGGAGGACTATCTGCCGCCGCTTACTCCTCTTCTGCGCCAGTTGGTCGAGAGGCACGAATCCGCGGTAGCCTGATTGCGGTTCGGGAGCGAAGGAGCCGGCTCGTTTTTTGAAGTCATGACCTACCTTGAAAGCATCTTTGATCGCCTCGGGCGCGCGGGAGCTCGGCCCGTGATCGGGGAGGTGCGCGACGGCCGAATCGTGAGCACGACCGGCGCCGAGCTTCTCACCGGGGTGCACAAGGCGCGGGGCTTTCTGAGAGCCCGCGGTCTGCGGGCCGGCGACCGCTGTGCCCTGCTCGCCCCGAACAGCACCCGCTGGGCGGCAGCCAACCTCGCGCTGATGGCCGAAGGAATCATTGCCGTCCCGCTCTATGCGCGCCAGGCCCCCGCGGAACTCGCCGCGATGGTGGGCGACTCGTCTCCGGCTTGCCTGATTTCGTCTGACGAGGTGCTGGCCGCCGAGGTTGAGAGGCATTTGCCGGCCAAGGTAGGAACCGTGCTGCTCGAGGCTCTATTTGCAGGCGAAGGAGAGGGCCCTCTCCAGCCGCGGCATCAGGCGGATTCCGATCCGGTCGTCATCATCTACACCTCGGGAACATCCGGAGAACCAAAGGGAGTCATCCTGAATGCAGGGAACGTGAACCACATGCTCCCCTCGACGAACGCGCGACTCGACCAGCTGATGGGGACTCGAGCCGGTATGGAGAACCCTGCCGATCGCATCTTTCATTACGGCCCTTTCTGCTTTGCGGCTTCCTGGATTCTGCTGCTGACGGCGCTTTCGCGAAACAGCGTACTCACGCTCTCTACCGACCTCGCCAAACTGTCCGACGAACTAAAACTCGCCGCTCCCGATTACTTCATCAACGTTCCCATTTTCCTCGAACGCGTGCGCCGCAGAATCGAAGAGACCATCGACCAGCGGGGCCGGCTGGCTTCGGCCGTGTTTCGCCGCGCGCGTCGCGCCTTTCTTGCCCTCCGCACGGGAAAAAGCCGGATCGGGGATTCCCTGTGCCTGGCGCTCGGGAGCCGGGTCATGTTTCCCGCGATCCGCAAGAGCGTCGGGCCGAATTTGAGGGCTCTGATCTGCGGTTCCGCGCCGCTTTCGGTTGAAACCCAGCTCTTTTTTATGATGCTCGGAATTCCTGTATTGCAGGTCTACGGTCTCACCGAAACGACCGCCATCTGCACCCTCGACGGCCCACAGGACATCGAGCCGGGGCGTGTGGGGAAGGCCGTTCCCGGAACCGAGATGAAGCTGGCCGAAGACGGGGAAATTCTCGTGCGCGGCCCGCACATCTTTCCCGGTTATTGGCAGCGCCCGGCCGAGACGGCTAAAGCCCTCGAGGGAGGCTGGTTTCATACGGGCGATCAGGGCGAGGTAAACGCGAGGGGAAATTGGCGCATCACCGGGCGCATGAAGGATCTGATCATTCTCAACTCGGGCCACAACGTCGCGCCCGAGCCGCTTGAGCACGAGCTCTCCGAGCGGCTGCCCGGAGCCCAAATTGTGCTCATCGGCAATCGGCGCAGCTCGCTCGCCGCGCTGGTCACGGCGAATTCATCCCCCGGTGTAGAGCCCGGAGCGATCCAGGCCGCGCTCGAGGCGGTCAATGCCGGTTTGCCGCACTACAAACAGATTCGATCGTTCGAGATTATTGCCGAGCCATTCAGCGCCGAGAGCGGCCTGGTAACCACCATGGGGAAGCTCAAGCGCGAAGCGATTGCCGCGCGCTACGCCGCAGAAATTGAACGCATGTACCAGAAGAAACCGGCATGAGAGAGTTTCAAGGAAAGGCCGTCGGCTGGCGGACCGAGGATGGCCTGGTCGAGCTCGTGCTCGACCGCGCGCCCTGCAATGAAGTTGGTTCAGTCACTCTCGGTGAATTCGAGCAATTCGTGTCTGCTTTGAAGGAGCTTGAGGGCGAAGCGCATGCGCTGATCATCCGGAGCGCCCGCGCAGAGGGATTTTGTGCCGGCGCCGATTTGCGCGAACTGTATCGAGAGTCGCAGCGGCTCGATCCGAAGCAGCGACTTTCCGGTGTCCGCGACTTTCTGGAACGCATCCATGGCGTGATGAACGCACTCGACCAGAGCCCGCTCACCACGATCGCCGCGGTCCAGGGCATCGCGTTCGGAGGCGGATTCGAACTGGCCCTCACCTGCGATCTGATCATTGCGGACAAGACGGCGCGATTCTGCTTCCCCGAGCTGCGGCTCGGCTTGATTCCCGGCTTCGGCGGGATTCCGCGCCTTCAGCGCGACGTGGGCAACGCCGTCGTGCGCGATCTTCTTCTGACGGGCCGCAGCATGAACGCCGCTAAGGCGCAGTCCGTGGGGCTGGTCAGCCAGGTCACGGCGGAGGGAGAAGCCGTGCGCGTGGCACGTCGAACGGCGGCACAAGTCGGGAAATTCGATCGCGCGACTCGCATCGCCGCCAAGCATTTCGCCAAGCCCATCCCGCACGAGGCACTGCGGCGCGAAATCGATGTCTTCTGCAAACTCTTCGTCCGCCCCGCCGTTGAAGCAGGCCTGGGCAAGTTCGTGGCGAGCACGGACCCCCTGCCCTACCTCCCTTGACCGGGCCGCTGGATGCGCCGCGGTTTGTGGCAAGATAGAGGGCTCCATGGCCACGCTTCAAAAGACAACCGACGAGGTCCTCGAGCTTGCCGCGCAGCATTTCAAGGTTCCGCGGGAAGATCTCTCCCCGGACGATGATTTCTTCAAGAAGCTCGGCATTAACAGCCTCCAGGCTCTCGACCTGCTGACCCGACTCGAGCAGCATTTCCGCATCGAACTGCCCGACTACGAGTTCGAGGGCGTCAGCGATTTCCGCACGCTCGCCGAACGGATACAATCCCGGCTTTGATGCTCGACCTCCGAGAATTCAACTGCCTGGGAGCAGCGCTCGAAGCCGCCCTGGACCGCTGGCCTGACGAACTCTGCCTGATCGAAGCCGATCGCGATCGCGAGAACGCTCGATTCACGTATCGCCAATTCAAAGCGGCCGCTTCACCCCTCGCGCGGGCTATGCAAGATGCGGGGTTTCGGGGCGGGACGCGCGCGGCGATCATCATGAGCAACCAGTCGAAATGGCTGATTTCCGCGTACGCGATTTTCCTCTCGGGCGGCGTCCTGGTTCCCGTCGACTACAAACTGACGCCCGCTGAACAGCTCGAGATTCTCGGGCATTCGAAGGCGGAATTCCTCGTGCTCGAATATCATGCCTGGCGGGCGATCGTGCAAGCGCCTCGCTCCAGCACATGGCCCGCCCGAGTGGTGCTGGTTACCGAGGCGCCCGCGAATGCCGACCTTGGCGGCGCCAAGCGCTTCGAGGAATTCTGCTCGACCGGCGAGCCGCGGCTGGTCCCGCGCGAACGGAGGGATCCCGCCTGCATCGTCTACTCCTCCGGCACCGGCGGCCGGCCCAAGGGTTGCGTCCTTACCCACGAGAACTATCTCGAGCAGTGCTCGGCGGTGACTCCCGTTTTCCCCTTCTGGCCGGGCGCGCGCTACCTCAGCATCATTCCCACCAATCATGCCATCGACTTCATGGGCGGCTTCCTCATGCCGTTCACCGGCGGAGGCACGGTTGTCCACCTGCGCACGCTGCGTCCTGAATTCATCCGCGACGCCTTCACACGATACAAAATCGCCTACATGGCCGTCGTGCCACTGATCCTGAGGAACCTCGAGCTCAGCCTGCGCGAACGCTTTGAAACGCTGCCGCCCTTTCGGCGCAAACTGCTCGACGCGCTCGTCTCGATCAACCGGGCCCTCACGCGCAGGCGCCCGCGCCTCAGCCTTAGCCGCGCGCTGCTGAAAGACGTTCATCAAGCCTTTGGCGGGGGCCTGCGTGCGCTGCTTGTGGGCGGCGCATTCACCGAACCTCGGACCATCACCTTCTTTCATGACCTGGGCATCCCGATTTACAACGGCTACGGCTGCACGGAAGCCTGTACGGCCATCACTCTCAACGAACTGCGGCCATTCCGCCCGGAAACCGTGGGGCCGCCGGTGGGCGGAACGGAAATTCGCACGCGCGACGCCGACTCGGAAGGCATCGGCGAGGTGCTTGTCCGCAGCAAGACTGTGATGTCGCACTATCTCGACGATCCGGAAATGACCGCCGAAACCATCGTCGACGGCTGGCTCTCGACCGGCGACCTCGGCCGCATCGATTCGACCGGCCACCTGCAGCTTTTCGGCCGCAAGAAGAACATGATCGTCACCGAGGAAGGCAAAAACATCTATCCCGAGGACGTCGAGTCGGCGTTCGAAGGAATGGCCGTCAAGGAATTCTGCGTTTTCGCCGCGAACTATCTGTGGCCGGCCCGCACAATGACAGGCGAGAAGCTCGTCATGGCCATCCATCCCGAGCCCGGCCAGTCGGTTGACTCAAGACTCGCCCGAACCCTCGCGGATCGAAATCGCCGCCTGCTCAACTACAAGCGCGTGAGCAGTTACTTCCTTTGGGACGCCGATTTCCCGCGCACCGCGTCGCTCAAAATCAAGCGTGCCGAACTCGCCGACCAGATTCGCAGCTCGCTCGGACGCGATCGACTGGTGCCTTTATGATCCGGGGCTGCCCATCGACCGTTCAGGAATCGGATTCGTGAATCCGCGGTTCTTCGCCATCATCAATCCGGCTGCCGGCGGAGGCCGGTGCGGCAGGCTGGCCGATCCAGTTTTACATGGCCTGCGTCAAGCGGGCGTTGAATTGGAAGCGATGCGCACCTCCCGGGCGGGAGAGGCGACCGACCTCGTGCGGCTCGCCTACGAGCGCGGATTCCGAAGGTTTCTTGCCGTGGGTGGCGACGGCACCTCGCACGAAGTGGTGAACGGGCTTTTCCCGCAAGCCCTCCAGGGAGAGCGCGTTGCGCTTGGGATCTTGCCGCTGGGAACCGGGAATTCCTTTCTCAAGGATTTCACCGAGCACGGCGTCCGACACACGGTCCAGGCCATCGCGAAATCGACTCGCCGCCGCTGCGACATCATTCGCCTGCGCCACACTGGGGGCGAGATCTATTCCTTCAATCTCGTGAGCTTCGGATTTGCGGCCGAGGTGGGCGAGCTGGCCAATCGCCGCTTCAAAAAAGTGGGGCGGCTCGGCTACATTCTGGGCGTGTTCACCCGGCTCGCCAGGATCGAATTCCCTTCCTTTCCGCACCGGCTGGATGGCGGGGCCGATTGGGACCGGCGGCCTTGTCTTTTCCTGGCCTTCAGCAACAGCAAATACACGGGCGGAAACATGATGATCGCGCCCAAGGCCGATCCGACCGACGGACTGATTGAATGCGTGCGCTGGAGCCCGATTGGCCGCTTCGGGTTGGTCTGCACCTTCCCCCGCCTCTTCACCGGCACACATATCGAGCATCCGCTGGCCTCCCGCTCCTCGGCTCGGCGAATCGACCTGGATCTCGCCGGCCCCGTCAGCGTGCTCGTCGATGGAGAAATCCTCCAGCTTCATTGCCGTTCGCTTGAAATTCTGCCCGGCGCACTGGACGTGTTCGCATGAGAATTGCGGCGCAATGAGAAAGACTTACCTGACCCTGCGTTCCGCTCTGCTGTGGACCATAAGCGGCATTCATTTCGCAGTTGTATGCACGTTTCTCGTGCTGCTTAGCATCTTTGTCGATCCGCGAAACAACGACCGCCCGCAGCGTGTGTTCTTCCGCAATATCCTTCGCCTCGCGGGAGTCGGTTTCCAGGTCCGGCGGGCGCCCGGATTCGATCCCCAGCGGACCAGTATCTTCATCTCGAATCACGTCAACATCTTCGACCCGTTCGTGATCTATTCGGCGATTCCGCAGTTCGTGCGCGGATTCGAACTCGAGTCGCATTTCGAAGTGCCCATCTACGGCTGGATGATGGGCCGCTTCGGCAACGTTCCTGTGCCCGACCGTCCCACCCGCGAGGGCCTCGAGGAAATGACCAAGCGCGCCAAGCAGGCTCTCGATCGAGGAATCAGCCTGATTGCGTTTCCCGAGGGGTCGCGCACGCGGGACGGGCACGTTCAAGAATTCAGGAAGGGAATCTTCCGTATCGCGCAGCAGTACTCAATTCCCATCGTTCCGATGAGCATCGTCGGCTCTTATGAGTTCTTTCAGACCGGAAACTGGTTGCTCTATCCCGGGACAATTACCGTTTATCTGCACGACACGATCGATACCTCGCAGGTGGCCCGCTCCGAGGTGGACGAGCTCCGGCATCGCGTGCAGGAAATCGTCTCGCGACCGGTCGAGGAATCGCTCGAGAGCTCACACGCTCAGGAGATCTGAACGACGTCGGGCTCGGGCAAACAACGCCCGGCGAGCAATTCCTGCCGCGTGTAGACAACGCGATGGATGACCGTGAGCGTTGAAAGAGTCGCGATCACCCACAGCACTGGGGCCATTTTGGCGAAAGCACCGCCAATGATCAGCAGGACGAGTCTTTCGGGCCGCTCCATGAATCCGACCTTGCAGGACGGAATCAACGACTCCGCGCGCGCCCTCGAGTAGCTGACCATAAACGAACTCGCCATCGCGACGGCGGCAAGAACCATATAAAACGTGCGGCCGACCAACGTGTAGTAGACGACCAAGCCCATGTAGAGCGCCAGATCGGAATAGCGATCGAGCGTCGAATCGAGGAAGGCCCCGAAGGCCGTCACCCGGCCGACGCGTCGCGCCACTTGACCGTCCGCCATGTCGAGGAAGCCGGCCAGGAACAGTACGGCCGCCGCCCGATGGAAATGGCCCATGGCGAACAGTGCTGCCGCCCATCCGTTTACGGCCAGGCCCAGGAAGGTGAACATGTTCGGGGTAATGCCCGTCACGGCTAGGGCGCTGACCACGTGCCGCAGCAGCCAGCCGGCGCCTTCGCCGATCCAGTAGGTAATCGGGCGCTTCAGTTCTGCAGTGTCATTCTGCATTTACGCAAATAATACCCTGCAAAATTTCAAGTTCGCAATCCCAGGACTTCGAGTCAAAAGCCAGAACCGCCAACCCTATTCCTCCTTTGCCGTCCCCACGGCAATGGCCGGAATGGAGGCCTTCCTAATCTCGTCGTCGAGCGCCGGCAAGTCGTGGCTTTCGAGCCCCTTCCATTTCGCAAGCTCTTCACCGATGGGCCCATCGAGCCGTTCAAACACCGAGTATGACTGCGCCGTCGGCCCGTTGTCGGAAGTGTCGACCGAGGCCAACAGGGCCTGCAGTTGGTCGGCTGGCTCATTCGGGTAATTCAGCGAATCCTCCCCCGCCTTCGCTTTGAGCTGCACGAGGCCGGACTCGACCGCATCGATCTTCTTGTTGAGCGCGTCGATTGAAGCAACGATCTGGCTGTCCCTGTGTTCGGCCGTCAGCCGCTTCTTGAGCGTAGCCATCTGAGCTTGAACGTCCCTCATCTCGTTCACGGCTTTATGCGCTTCGCTGAGCCGGTCGCGGATCTTGAGGCTGAGCTCGAGCTGTTTGTCGAGGTCAGCCTGGGAAACCTCGACTCTGGGGTCTTCCTTCAGTTCGATCGGCACACTGTAATCCTTGCCCGCGACGGTCAGCTTGGCCTTGTAGCGGCCAGGCACGGCGACCGGACCGATTCCCGAACCGCCCCACACGACCAATCCAGGGACCCTGGTGGCCGGCTCGTAGCGCAGATCCCATACGAAACGGTTGAGGCCTGGTTCGCTTGGCAGCGGTTCGCGTCCGCCGAACCGAAACGGTTCTCCCTCGCTCGGCGCCTCCTCCGTCTCTTCCTTCTTGCTTGAATACTTCCGGATCATCTTCCCCTGGGAATCGAGGATTTCAAGTTCGATGGGATCCTTCGGGGTCTCCTTGAGCGAATAATCGAGAATCACACCGCTCGGCGGGTTCATGCCCACATTCGCGGCGCGCGGCACAGGGAATGAGAAGATGCGCGTGCGGTAGGCCGTCCTCGGCGTGAAAAAGTGGACCTCCTCATCGCCTGTGTTCGCTTCGAGCTGGCGCAGGGGGGTGATGTCGTCGAGAATCCAGAATGCGCGCCCGTGCGTGGCAACAATCAAATCGTCGCCGTGGACAGTGAGGTCGTCAATCGGGCTTTGCGGCAGGTTGAGCTGGAGCGATTGCCAGCGGGCGCCATCGTCATAGGAAACAAAAATACCCGTCTCCGTCCCGGCGTAGAGCAGCCCGCGCCGCGCGGGGTCTTCGCGCACCACGTGTACGTAAGCCGTGTCGGGGATGCCGTTCGTGAGCTTCGTCCACTGCTTGCCGTAGCCCGTGGTCTTGTAGATATACGGCTCGAGATCATCCAGGCGGTGCCGGTCCACGGCGACGTACGCCGTGCCGGCATCGTGCGGGGACGGATCAATCAGACTGATCATGCTCCATTCGGGGATGTCCCGCGGGGTGACGTTCGACCAGCTCTTACCCCCGTCGCGGGTGAGTTGTACGAGGCCATCGTCGGTTCCCGCCCAGATAAGCCCCTTCTCAAGCGGCGACTCGGCGATGGCGAAGACCGTGTCATAGTACTCGATGCTCGTGTTGTCCTGCGTAATCGCGCCGCCGCTCGACTGCTGTTTGCTCTTGTCGTTGCGCGTCAAATCAGGACTGATCGGCTGCCAGCTCATTCCTCGATCGGACGACTTAAAGATCACTTCCGCGCCGTGATAGATCACGTCGGGATCTTCCGGCGAGAGCGCGATCGGCGCGGTCCATTGGAATCGGTGTACCAGGTCGACGGCCGCATGCCCCATGGGATTCAAGGGCCAGGCAGAAATTTCCTCGACCTGTCCGTTGCTCTTGTCGAACCGCGTAATCAAGCCGTCATAGGATCCCGCATAGACGATATTCGGGTTGCGCGGGTCGGGAACCACGAATCCGCTTTCCCCTCCGCCAACGTCATACCAGTCCAGGTCACCGATCGCGCCCTGATCGCTGCGGCTGGCGATCGAAACTGTCGAGTTGTCTTGTTGCGCGCCGTACAAGTGATACAGAAACTGGTTATCGGTGGCCAGGTGATAGAACTGGGCGGTCGGCTGGTTGTCTTGGGACGTCCAGGTTTTCCCGCCGTCGGTTGTGATCGTCGCTCCGCCGTCGTCTCCTTCGATCATGCGACCCGGATTCAGGGGATCGATCCACAGCCCGTGGCGGTCCCCGTGGGGTGCGGAAACCGGCGTGAACGACGTCCCACCGTCGGTTGACCGGTACATTCCCGTATTGAGGATGTAGACCGTGTCGGGAGTCTTTGGATCGGCGAAAATATGCGTGAAATACCAGGCGCGTTGCGTGAAGCGATGATCGCTGTCCAGCTTTCGCCAGGATTCGCCCGCATCATCGGAGCGATACAATCCCCCGTCTTCCGCTTCGATCAGCGCGTACACGCGACTCGACCCGCCCGGAGCCGCGGCTACGCCAATGCGGCCATAAACGCCTCTGGGCAGCCCATGTCCCTCGAGCCTTTTCCAAGTTGTGCCCCCATCGATCGACTTGTACAGCCCGCTGCCCGGCCCACCGCTCGCCAGACTCCAGGGCGTGCGCACCGCCTGCCAGAGAGCGGCGTAGAGAATGTGTGAATTCTCCGGATCAAAGGTGATGTCAATCCCACCGGTTTTCTCGTCCTTGTAGAGAACCTTCGTCCACGTCTTTCCGCCGTCTGTCGAGCGAAAAACGCCGCGCTCCTGGTTCGGTCCGTAGGCATGGCCGAGTGCCGCGACGAAGACGATATCCGAGTTGTGCGGATCGACGATTACGCGTCCGATTTGGCGGGTGTCCGCAAGCCCCACGTGTGTCCATGTCTTTCCTGCGTCCACGGACTTGTACACTCCGTTCCCGAACGAAATATTTCCGCGAATGCAGGCTTCGCCCGTTCCAACGTAGACGATATTCGGATCCGAAGGCGCCACGGCAATGCTGCCGATCGACGAAACCGGCTCTTTGTCGAAAATCGGCGTCCAGGAGATTCCACCGTTGCTCGTTTTCCACACGCCTCCGGCCACAGCGCCGAAGTAATACGTATTCGCATCGCCCGCAATTCCGGCGACGGCGAGCACGCGTCCGCCACGAAATGGCCCGACCAACCGCCACTTCACTCCTCTCAAAGTCCCATCTTTCAGGGTTTGAGCGGGGACCGCGAGCGCAAGTGCGAGTCCCCCGATCAGTAGGATTGCAACGACAGAAAAAGAATGCCCGAGTGCTCGTCTCACGTGCTCCTCCCCCCGAAGCGGGCGCGATTCTACCGCGTCATGTCAGCGTCTGGGCAGATTTTTCCTGTTGTAGATCGGATGGTAACCGACACCGCATCGTTACGCGCAGCTCGCCGGCAGCTTCATTTCCGGCACAGCCTTCGAGTGCCGAAGCTCCGCTTCCGTCGACCGCTCGACTTCCTCGGGAGTCCATCCTGGAGCAACTTCGCGCAGCAGGAGACCTCCCGGCGTAACGTCGATAAGGGCCAGATCGGTGATGATCGTGTGGACACATTCGAGCGCGGTGAGCGGATAGCTGCAGCGCTTGACGATCTTTGGTGCCCCATCTTTTGCGTTGTGCTCCATGGTCACGATCAGCCGTTTCGAGCCGACCGCAATGTCCATCGCGCCCCCGATTCCACCCGCGCCCTTCGCCCCCGGGATACGCCAGTTCGCCAGATCCCCTTTCCCGGAGACCTGAAGGCCGCCGAGAATCGCAACGTCCAGGTGCCCTCCGCGCGTCATGACGTGCGCATCAACTTGTGAGAAAAAGGCCGCGCCCGGCACGATGGTCACGGGAACCTTCATGGCATCCACGAGATCGAAATCCTGCTCGCCAGCCGGCGCGCGAGGCCCCATGCCCAGAATCCCGTTTTCGCTGTGAAAGTAAACGGTAATATGGGGAGGAACGTAGGCGGCCACAAGGTTCGGAATACCCCAGCCCAGATTCACGTAAGCGCCGTCGGGCAACTCGAGCGCCGCCCGCGCCGCGATCTGTTCCCGGCTGAGCCGTGGCTTAGACAAACCTCTGCCCTTTCGCTTGCACAATCCGGTCGACGAACACCGACGGCGTGACAATCGCTTCGGGATCAAGCGTGCCCACGTCCAGGATTTCATCGACCTCGACAATCGTCGTCGCCGCCGCCGTGGCCATGACGGGGTTGAAGTTGCGCGCGGCGCGCCGATACACGAGGTTGCCCAGCCGGTCGGCCTTATGCGCTTTTATGAAGGCGTAGTCTCCTCCGAGTGCTTCTTCAAGGATGCACCGCTTGCCGCAGAAAACGCGCTCGTCCTTTCCGCGCGCTACTTCTGTTCCCACGCCAACCGGTGAATAGAACGCCGGAATGCCGGCCCCGAAGGCGCGCAAGCGCTCGCAGAGAACCCCCTGGGGGACGAGCTCAAGGTTGACCTCGCCCGAGTCAAACTGCTCCTGGAAGTATGTGGCGCCGGGGCCGGGAAACGCGGCGACCACGCTGCGAATCTGTCGGTTCTTGAACAGGATGCCGAGTTCGCCGTCTCCTGTTCCACAATTGTTGCTGATCACGCGCAGGTTCTTGGCCCCCTGTCGCGCAAGCGCCTGAATCAGATTGTTGGGGAATCCCGCTCCGCCGAAGCCCCCAAACAGGATGGTCGTGCCGTCCGGAATGTCGGCGACTGCCTCGTCCACCGTGCGATAGACCTTGTTGCGAGGACACACGCCCTGTTCTACCACACCCGACGGCATTTATTGCGATGCCACGATGGCGCCTGCCCTGAGGCCGGTGCGAGCCGTCAGGGAATCACCACTCGTTCTTCGACTATGGACCAGCTCGTCCGGGACATGTCCGCGAAGACTTCTAAGTCGGCGGACGCCGCTTCGCCTTCGGCCGTGGCCCATGCCGCTTCCATGGCGTCCTTGTCGTCGAAATACAATTCGACCACACAGTCCCATCCGGGTGGTTCGCGCTTTGCGTCCGAGGCGGGGAAATTCTGCCGGTAGCGCCGGAGTCCGGGAATTTTTGCGGCGAGCGGGCCGTGTACGTGAATGAAGTAATCGCGAAATTTCTGGTAGGTCCAATCCCTCTTGCGGTGCACGACGACTATGAATTTCACCATCGAGGATCTCGGAAATTCGCTGGCTGCTCCCGAGTGTTCACACAGTCCCCGGAGTGGGATTTGAACCCGCACGTCGCGGGGCACGACGCTGTTTATGGCAGCGTGAAGGCAACGAGTGCGTCATTTAGTGCTTCTTCCGTTATGATCGTGTGACCGCCTGCAGCGATGACCAGGTATTGCTTGCCATTCACACTGTAAGTCATCGGCGTGGCGCTGCCGCTTGCAGGGAGCTGGGCCTTCCAGAGTTCTTTTCCGGTTTCAACGTCAAAAGCGCGAATATACGGGTCAAACGTGCCCGCTATAAAGGCCAGACCACTGGCTGTTATGATCGGACCGCCAAATCCAATCGACCCTGCAGGCAGAGGCTCGTGACCTCCACCGAAGTACTGCATGGACCCAAGTGGAACCTGCCATTTGATCGTCCCTTGATTCAGATCAACGGCGCTCAGGGTTCCCCATGGTGGTGGAGTACATGGAAGATCCGAGGCGCCCTGCAGAAAGCGCCGGTACATTCCATACGGAGCGCCTCTCTGCGGCGCATAATCTCCATCTTCTCCGTTCCGCGCCGCATCCTCAAAGTTGGCACGGGGAATAAGTCTTGCCACGGCCGCGATATTGTTCGTAGGGACGACAAGTAGATTGCGCTTCGGATCAAACGCATAGCCGCTCCAAGTCATGCCCCCGATACTCCCCGGAATTACAAGCGTCCCTCGTAGGCTGGGAGGCGTAAAAATGCCTTCATTACGAAAGGACCGAATCCACTGTCTGCAGCTGCCTTGATCTACTGGGTTTACACCGAAGACGACGTCTGCAGAGAGCTTTTGCCGAGCCAATGGAGGGGGGAAGGCTGGAAAAGGCTGCGTCCGCGACGTCACTTCGCCCGGAACATCGCTTTGCGGCACCGCTCGTTCCTCGACGGGGAAAACTGGAACACCGGTCTCGCGGTTCAGCACATAGAGAAGACCCGTCTTATTGCCTTGCACAACAACCGGAATCTGCTTCCCGGCGCGCTCGAGCGTTGCCAGAAGGGGCGGCGATGCGGAGTCATAGTCCCAAAGGTCGTGGTGCACCAGCTGGAATCCCCAGACGAATTCTCCTGTCTTCCCGCGCAGGGCCACGACTGAATCTGCCCACCGACCATCGCCGGGGCGCAGCCCACCGTAATAATCCGGACTGGCACTCCCCGTCGGAATAAAGATGAGATCGCGTTCGACGTCCACGACCATGATGGACCACGCATTGCCAGCGCCGGTTTGCCACGTCTTCGCCGCGTTGTTGCCGCCAGACCGGATCCGATTGTTCCCCTCGATAGGGTCCCAGCTCCAGCGCAAAGCCCCAGTCCGCGCATTGAAAGCCCTAACAACTCCACTCGCCATATCCGCGCGATCGTTATCGTTGATCGCGGAGCCCACGACGACCAAATCATCGATTACGGCTGGGGGAGAGGTCATGTGATATTGACCCGGCACATAGCGCGGCACATCGCGGAGCGATACTTCACCTCTATTTCCAAAGTCACCGCAGGGAGAGCCCGTGGCAGCATCAAGAGCGATCAGCCTCGCGTCGAGAGTTGCTTCGTAAATCCGCCGCCGACATGGGGCGCCAGCTGCATTGCGAGCCGGGTCGAGCCAGGTCGCCACGCCACGGTTCACCAAGGCATCGCCATAATCCCAGGTCGGATCGATTTTGGGGTCGTAGCCCCACCGCAGTTTTCCCGTCCCAGGATTGACTGCCATGACTCGGTTGAAGCCGGTCGTGAAAAACAGCATGCCATCGACGAGGATTGGCGTAGTTTCAAAACCACTTCTCAGTTTCCCGTGCTTTCCATCTGATACGTCGCCGGTGTGAAAAATCCAAGCAACTCTGAGCTTAGAGACATTGTCAGGGCTGACCTGAGTCAGAGGCGAGTAGCGCATGCCGCCCGCGTCGCCTCCGTAGTAGGGCCAATTCGTACCTGTCATGGTCTGCCCCAGCAGCGATGCGCCCAGAAAGAAAGGGGCGAACAGCGGCAGAAGAGCGACGCCAGATTTGCGGAATCCATTTCGCATTGGTAAGGAGAGAATTCTAGAAAGCAGCTCTTTGTTCGAGTCCCACGAGTTTCCGGAATTCCGGGTCGTCGCGTAGGCAATCGAGATCGGAATCCTTTGCTGCCCACCCCGAGTTGCCGAAACCAGCGGCGAAGGCTTTCCTGACCGCTTCGAGGGCCTCCGCTTTCCTGCCCAGAACCCCGTAGGTGCACGCGGCATTGTAAAGGGTGTTGGGATCGCCGGGGCGGAGGGCGACAGCCGTTTGCAGGTGGCGAATGGCTTCGTCCGCATCGTGGCCCAGGTAGGCAAGGTTGGTAGCGAGCAAAATGCGGGCGCGCACGTCTTCAGGCACGACTTCGAGTTGCTGGCGAAGAACCCTGGTCATGCGATCGCGAACGATCTCGGATTCCTTTTTTCGCCCCAAGCGGTCGAGGGCCGCATTGTATGGGATGTAGGTATTGTAATCGTCACCGTTAAGTTCGAGCGCCCGCTCGGCAATGGCGGCAGCCTCCTCGAAACGGCCGGAGGCGAAAAGGGCCCGCCCAAGAATGTTCCAAGACCCCTCGCAGTCGGGCTTGCGTTCAATGGCGCGCTGGGCGAGCAGCGCGGCTTCGGCGGTCTTATTCTGGGTATAAAAGAGGCGGGCACGGGCCACAAGCACTTCCGGAAGTTCGGGCGCAAGGGCGGTGGCGCGGTCGCAGGCAGCCAGACCGCGTTCCAGCCATTTTGGGTTCTGGTCGTGCACTTCGGAGATGAGCCCACAAAGGTACGCGATGCCGGCGTGCGCCAGAGCGAAGTTTGGATCGAGCTGGATGGCCTGTTCGAACATCTGCAGTGCGTAATTGAAATCCTGGCGGCGCGAGTAGCTCCGCCCGCGAAGGAAGAAGTCGTACGCCTGGGGGTTTTCCGTCGACTTCCGCGCGATGGTTTTTTCCTCCTGTGGGGTAAGTGTGATGCGCAAGGCCTGGGCGATGCTGCGGGCAATTTCTTCCTGGATAGCGAAGACATCCTCGAGTTGCCGGTCGTAGCGCTCGGCCCATACAGAGTGCCGTGTGGAGGCTTCCACAAGTTGTGCGGTGATACGCACGCGGTTGCCAGCGCGGCGGATGGAGCCTTCCAGCACGTAGGCGGCGCCGAGCTTCTGGCTCACCTGTTGCGCCGTCACCGGCTTGTCGCGGAAGGCGAGCATTTCCGAGCGCGGGAAAATTTCGAGCTGGACGATTTTCGAAAGTTCCGTGACGATGTCCTCAGTAATCCCGTCGCGGAAGTATTCATCCTCCTTCGCGCCGCTCTGGTTCTCGAAATAAAGTACGGCTACCGATTTTTGCAAGGCGGCGACCCCATGCGCACCTGAGTCCAGAACACTTTTCGCTGCAACGGGCCGACGGCTAGACTCGATGTCGCGCTGAAGGCGCTTCAGATCGGCGCGGAGTTCGGCGGCCGTCTGGCAGCGCAAATCGGGATCCTTCTCGAGCGTTTTGCCGAGAATGCTCTCGAACGGAACGGGCAGTTGCGGGTTCAGTGCCTTCGCCGGCGGCGGGACAGAATGCAGGATCCCGTCAAAGATGAGCGCCGTGGTCGTGCCGGTGAATGGGACAGATCCGGTGGCCATCTCATAGAGCACAACGCCCAAGGAAAACAGATCCGAGCGCGCGTCCAGATCTTCGCCTCGTGCCTGTTCCGGGGACATGTAGGCGACCGTACCCAACGAGCTCCCCGGGCTAGTCAGGTGCTCATCATGAGGCACTTGTGGCTGTGTGTGCATGGCGGTTATACCTAGTGATTCGGCGGCAGGCCGGTGCGCCAGGTTCAGTTTTGCCAAACCAAAGTCTAGTAACTTCGCCTGGCCGCGCTCTACCAGAAATATGTTCGCGGGCTTGATGTCCCGATGGACGATGCCTTTCGAATGTGCCGCATCCAGGCCGTTCGTGACTTGAATGCCAATCCTCAGAAGTTCCGAAATCTCGATAGGCTTCCCCTCAATTCGGTGCTTGAGGGTCTGGCCGGTGAGCAGCTCCATTGCGATAAACGGCCGGCCCTCGAATTCTCCGATATCGTAAATCGTGCAGATGTTCGGATGATTCAGCGCCGAGGCGGCCCGCGCTTCCCGGTGGAATCGCTCGATGGCCTGCGGATCGTGTGAAATATCGTCAGGAAGAAATTTCAGAGCGACATTCCGGCCAAGGCGTGCGTCCGTCGCTTTGTAAACGACTCCCATGCCTCCGCCGCCCAACTGTTCGAGGATGCGATAATGTGAAACGGTTTGTCCCAGAAGTGATTTTTGATCTGTCATGAGAGCCGCTATCTTAGGGGCAGACCCAACCCAAGTCAATTAATCCCCGGCAAGTGTCTGAATCTAAAGCGCGACTGCGAGGATGAGAAATTCAGTTGTTTCGGGTGACCGCAGCCAATCACGCATCTAAATTTTTGCGCAGTTTGAGACTGCGTCCGCGCCCTGCCACCACTTGCGGCAAATCTGCACACCACAGCAGAGAACCCGCATGAACGTTGGCTGAAAGTGTGCCCGGGACTGGATTCGAACCAGCACGGCCATCACTGGCCAAGGGATTTTAAGTCCCCCGCGTATGCCATTCCGCCACCCGGGCGCCGTCCGAGCAAGTCTAAGATGCCGAAGGCCTTACTGCAACATCGCGGCTTGAGCGTCCGGCTGCTTTGGCGGGCTCGGTGGCAGTAGTGGTGGCAGTACATGCGTCCGAAAGGGCGTCCAAACGCTCTACGGCCGCCAGCGTGTAGAATTACACAACCTTTCAAGCCGCAAGTGGCGTGGGGCCGGAACCTGCATTTTCATGTGCATGTAAAGTCGAAAATAGAGAGAGAGTACATGCGGCAGCGTCAATACGGCTGCGACCGTGCTATCAATACAGATGAAAGGTCACTTCAATGATCTGACGCACAGCAGCAGGTGTCCCGTGGGGATCGAGGGCAGGCTTAAAACGCCAATCATGAACCGCCTTGATGGCTTGTTCCGTCAGTCCAAAGGGCATGCCGCGTAGAATCTTCATTTCTTGTGCATGACCATCCGTCCTAATGATCGCTTCCATCTCGATCGTGCCCTCGGCTTTCGCCCTTACGGCAACTCGCCCTTCCGGTCAGAAACCTGAAGCTCCGCCCGCATCGTCATTGGGGGCGTTCCTTCCGTCCAAAGCGTCCTGCGACTGTGCTCGCGCAATCAGGTTTTCTGGAGTCGGTGTTGTTCTGTTTCCTGCGCGGGAAACGGCAATTGGAGCAAATACCCAGAGGAAGATCGTGAGCGTGGCCTGTGGGCGTCTCATAGGCACCGGGATTATATTCCCGATCCACGCCAGTCGTTAGGATCTCGCGATTATTGAAGCTTCGAGTACTCCGCCTTGGCCTGCTTCAGAATGGGAATGTCGGGGTCGGCGTCCTTCCAGAGAGTGAGGAAATCGTCGTAGGCAGCGAGCACTCTGACGCGCCTATCTGACATCCCGAATCAGCACGACGTCGGTGTTGGACCTGCCACGATTCATGAGTAGTCGCTTCCCGTCAGGAGACATTGAGAAGTCGGAGATCATTTCGTCGTTGAAATGGGTGATCTCTGTCGGCGCTCCTCCTGCGACGGGCTGGCTCCACATATTCCCGACACCTGTATTAGCCTTGAAGTACAGAAGAGAGCCGCTATTGGTCGTCCACTGGACAGGTCCTTCAGGGATGTCGAATCTCTTCTGTACCGTGCCACTGTCAAGCGATGCTATTGCTACTCCGCTGCCTGGCGAGGCGGAGGGGTCTTCATAGGAATAAGCCAGCATTTTGCCATCTGGGGAGACAGTCGCAAAACCCACGTCATTGTGCGCGGAAATGACACGCACCGGGTTGCCACCCTCAATTGGAACTTTCCAGATTCCGCCCTCCGGCCCTCTTCTGCCGTAGAACACCCACTTCCCATCGGGAGAGAAACCGGGTGCGTCGTAGAGGGAGTCCCACTCACTGTTTGTCAATTGCAAGAGATTGCTGCCGTCAAGATCGACCCGCCAGAAGTGTTCAGCGCCGGAGCGGGAAGAGAGAAACACAATGTAACGCATGTCTGGGGAGATGCGAGGTTGCACTATTCCTGCATCCTCATCCAACAACGATTTCGGGTTGGTTCCGTCTGGTTCGGTCGTTATCAAGCTGTAACCCTGACCCGTAAATTTGGTGTATAGAATCCTTCCATCGCGACTCCATCCAACTCCGTACGAATGACCGTCAGAAGTTATCGGCTTGGCGCGATCCGCTTCAGGCAAGGACGCGAGCCAAACGTCGACGACATCCTCCATTTGCACCGTCGCTAGAGTGCCGGAATTCACTGCCACGCTGACTCCAAGATACAAGTTTGGGTCATTCGTGATCCTTCGGACGCCCCCGTTGCTATAGGAAACGTACTCCATTTGCGAAGGTCCGCTCCCTTTCCCCGCGCATACGATCAGCCCGCGACCATCCGCAGCCCAGCCAAAATTAAAAAGGAAGAACCAGCGATGGTCGCCAATCGGACGCTCCAGCCCGCCTCGAACTGGAATTTCGACCAAGTTCGAGTAGCGCTGACCGGATTCGAAGTGATTGACAATTGCAGCGATGGTCTCGCCGTTCGGTGACCAAGCCACCGATCCGAACTCGTTTGGGCCTTTCTCCGAGGCCAGTTTCTTCTGGTTGCTACCATCCTCGTTCGCCATCATCACTGCGGTCTCATTCGTCGCGCTGAACCGCCTGCGAAACGCTAGCCGTTTTCCATCTGGCGAGAGCGTTACCCTGCTGTCTATCTCAGTAATTAATTTCTTTGGTGTTCCCCCTAACACAGGAATCTTGTAGAGGTCGTAAGCCAGAGCATCTTTGCCCCTCGACTCGATATAAATGAAGTCGCCGTCGCGAGAAAAAGTGGGAGCTGCGTAACTTATCTCGGAGGGTTCGGCAATCTGTACCGCAGTTCCTGCCAACTGACGCACCCAGAGGCTCTCTTTGGGCTGCACGCCGACGAAGCCCCTAACTTCACCGATTACGTAGACGATCCACTTTCCGTCCGGCGAAATCGCCGCTGTCTTCACGTTCCCGGTGGCGGTGAGTCGTGTGATTTCGATGTGCTGGAATGGCAGAGGCTTGGGGATGAGGTAGCTGTAAACGCCCCACGCGATGGCTACGGTGAGCACGAAGGCGATGCTGCCGCCTAGCCAGAGATTCCGCCTCCGGGTGAATGGAGGAACAGAAATCGTAGCTGCACTCTTGCCGCTCTCGCTGTCCCGCTTCAGCCGCTTTAGGTCGGCTCGAATGTCTGAGGCGTGCTGGTAGCGTACGTCGCGGTCCTTCTCCAACGCCTTGTTGATGATCCGCTCCAGTTCAGGGGGCACGTCGGGATTCAGACGCGGGGCAGGAGTAGGCGTCCCATCTAGAATGGCTTTGAAGATCACACCTGAACTCTCGCCCCGAAACGGCACGGTTCCGGTTGTCATCTCGTACAGAACGGCTCCGAAGGAGAACAGATCAGTGCGGGCGTCCAATTCCTTGGCGCGGACTTGCTCCGGCGACATGTAGGCTACAGTTCCCAAGGTGCTGCCGGGACTTGTCAGATGGTCCGGGTCTACGTCTTGTGTGGTGAGTGTTGGCTCATTGCCAGTTGCGCTTTGTGCTGAACCGACCTTGGCAAGGCCGAAGTCGAGAATCTTCGCATGACCGCCTTCGGTAACGAAGATGTTCGCTGGCTTGATGTCGCGGTGGATGATTCCCTTCGCGTGCGCCGCATCCAGTGCGTCGGCAATCTCAACCGCCAGTTCCAACGTCTCGTCGAGCGGCAGCGGCTTGCCGGAAATGTGGTGCTTCAGCGTCTGGCCGTCCAGAAATTCCATCACCAGAAAGACGCGCCCATCTTGCTTGCCGATTTCGTGGATGGTGCAGATGTTAGGATGGTTTAGCGCAGACGCCGCCCGCGCCTCACGACGGAAACGTTCGAGCGCCTGAGAATCTTGGGCCAATTGTTCAGGCAAGAATTTCAGGGCGACGAAGCGGCCAAGCTCAGTGTCCTCGGCCTTGTACACCACACCCATCCCGCCGCCACCCAGCTTCTCGATGATCCGGTAGTGCGATACGGTCTGGCCGATGAGCGACTGGGACTGCGCCATGGTTGCCGCCATGGTAATTGGGGGTCGAAGCGGAGTCAACGAATCTGCAGGATTCTGCGGGATTCTGAGCCGAATCAAAGTGCCAGTGCGTTATGGGACGCGTGTTCTTGGCGCAAGTCCCGTGCCGACGCCCGATTCATGGAAGATTTCCTGGACGAGGACGGCGTCACTCTGTGCGTTGCTGATCGGCGTTTCCGACTACTTGTTCCCGTGCCCAAATCTTCTCCGCATCTTCTGCGCATTCCCTGAACACGTCGTGCCCATACTTGCGGTTCGCCGCAATGGTGCTCACCTCGTCATACGCGGCAACATAAGAACGCAACGGACCTGAGGGGGTACAAGAAGCAACGGCGTTCATCTCGATGCCGTACCGTTGTTTCAGCAGTTGCTTGTACTCGGGCCTCCACGCGGGCGGCAAACCATACACCAACAGCTTGTAACGCCCGTGCCGCACATCCAGGCGTGCTGCCACTTGGCCGCGAGTTGACGCTAGGGCGTACCATGCTCCTATCACACTGACAAGCAGTGCTACTAATCCCACGACCGCCGAAGGTGCCTTGAACTTTCCTTGCAAACGCTGTTGGAACCGCCCCGATCGCCATCGCACTCGGCATCTCCTACTAACCTCTGACGTACGACTCCCAATACTTAGCACGCCCACGACGGAAAATCTTGCATTCGCGCAGCCAACAAGCGGGCCTGTAACGCCGCACGTCCGTGGGAATTACCGCCGCTCTCCACTGTTGGTCGGCTCCAGGCGCGAACGCGCTCTTGGAACTGACTGAACTCGGGTGTCGAGACTACGGCGTTGTCTCGTTTCGGCAGGATGCTGGCGATTTCTTTGCGCATTGCTATTAGTGGCTCCGGCAACGGAGGGGACGTACTGAACACGGGAGATATGCCGGATGAGACTTGCGGCCAGATTCGCTCGACGAGCTTAACGCAGCATTCGGGGTCGTAGCCGGTCACGTGTATTGCAGGCCGAAATAGTCTGCGGCAAGTTCGCCCTGTCGCTTCATGTCGAGAAAGGTGAGCGGAATCATAAAGTTCTTTCCGACCGAGCTGGGCACCGTAGTTGTTTCAGATCGGAGCAGGTTGCTTGAGGCTGCTAAAACGGAGGTCTGTTCTTTGGAGAAGGCCGCGTGGGCAGGGTCGTGTTCCGCGAGCGCCGATCGATTGATCGTATTATTTCGCCTTATTGGATTGTCTTACCGATGCGGCTCATCGCAGCAGTTGAGTAATAGACGTATAGCGCCTTGCCCATGACGCTGCTGGCGCCGACGGGTCCGAAATGGCGGCTGTCATAGCTTTCCGCACGGTTATCTCCCATTACGAAAAGCCCGTTCGGGGGAATGCTGACGGGACCAAACTTTGAGCTATTGTCGTCTGCTTTTCCTGTCTCATCAGGCAGATAAGGCTCTGAAATCAACTTTCCATTTACGATTATGCCGTCCGGGCCACCCACGATGGTGTCCCCCTCCACGGCGATTACCCGCTTCGTCAGAACTTCATCGCCCGTTGGCGTTCTGAAGACGACAACGTCGCTCCGTTCGGGTCGATGTGTCTTGTAGTACCTCACATCAACTGCAAAACGGTCACCTGCGATAAGGGTTGGGCTCATCGACTGGCTAGCTACCTTGTAGCCTCGTACGCCTGGGATTCGGTCGACGGGAAAAGTGAGAGCGATAGCAACCGCAGCGAGGAGCAACGCGCCCAACGCGTATGAGCGCAAGATCTGTCTCGGCACCGCATTATTTCGAACCTGGCCCGCAGCAACGATCGCTGCATGGATGGCGACCGCAAGCTGAAAAGCCCAGATGCTCGCGGCATATGCAGCCGCCGTACTGAACTTAAGAAATAGACCAAGGAGTCCGGCTAAGAGAAAGAATGACGCGAAGGCCAGAGCGGACAGAACTCCTGCGAGTATCTGTCCGTTGTAGATTTGGCCGAGCCCAGGGACCGCAATAGAGAGCAGAAATGCGATGGAACCCCTCTTGCTACTTGACACGGCCTCGGCTCCTCCGGTCTTTGATGTCGCGAGTCGGCTGCCTTCAGGTCTCCCGACGCGGTGG
>Ga0187783_10000292_pt1 | contig 37560 bp, 36 predicted proteins | sample 1015_SJ02_MP02_2_FD_132471 | JGI IMG/M metagenome (GOLD analysis project Ga0187783, IMG submission 132471) | Tropical peat soil microbial communities from peatlands in Department of Meta, Colombia - 1015_SJ02_MP02_20_MG | ecosystem: Environmental > Terrestrial > Soil > Wetlands > Peat | place... | reverse complement strand
AGGTTCTTAGTTTCATACTGGGCGGTGGTGACTAGTACGCCCGCAATAATTGCTGTAGCTATCCACGAGCCGTGACTGATGAAGTAAACGAGCGGGATAGCGGCCAAGTAGATTGTCCAAAGGGCGATTTTCGTTGTCATCGTTGGTTTCTTTCCACGAATTCGGCTATCGCTAACCTAACAAGCTGGGCAACCTTCAAACCCTTCGTCTTCCCAATCGCCGCCAGCTGCTTCATATGCTTCGGGTCCACGTACACGTTCAATTTCCTCATGCGCCCAATATACTCCCAACGTACGCACGTGGTCAAGAGACGTTTCGAGTGAATCACTCCGAAAGGTAAATCCCGTCATGCAGCCATCCGTCAATCCACGATTCCGCAATCAATTCGAACAGGAGCAGCGCGATCTTTCGCGGATTCGAATGATTCGCCCGAAATGGAACGCTGAATCAGAAGCGCAACTCACCGCGTTCATGCTCGGCTATCCCACCACGATGAAGTTTAAAGTGATCGCCGGCGGCCCAGTCCACTCGATCTCATCCGACGAACTAACACGAGCCGAAACCCTCCGTCAGCGGGCAGCCCTCCGAAAACGCGTCCGCCAGTCCAAAACGATGCGGTCTCAGACAGCAAAAAGTGCGGTTGCAGCTTACTGATTCTAGGGCGGTTGGAGGGTGAGTTGGGTGCCGTTTGGCTATCTACCCCTTACCGCGTATAGCGCGTGCCCCGGGGCCTCGTAAGCACATTCGATCCAAAAGCGTCTCGTGGCCGCCTGCAACGCCACGACTCACTGCGAGCGCTAGGGGAGCACAATGAGCCTTCCTTTCCTGGCACTGAGAGGCCGGGGTAGGTCCCCCCAACGTAACCCGCGTGACCAGGCGCGGACCGCGTCCAATGAACTCAGTGGCAGTTTTCGGCTCGCAAACTGCGCGGCGACGGAACGCGCGAAAAAGCCCCGCAAGTTACCGCCTCATCTGTGAGTTACGCTTACATTCCGCCCCTCGCGTATGGCACTGGACCAATGGCTCCCGAGTGGGCACGGGCAGGGCAGAAGATAGTGTCGATCCCATTGATATCTTTGTGGTTGCGGGTGCACTGGAAGGACTGAGCCTTGCAGATGTGGCCGGCTCGACCGGGCGATGGATATCCCCCAAACACGTCAAACGGATAGGCGTGGAACGCGTTTCATACGTGCGGAAGACGAGTTTTATACGTGCCTGTGCCGGGGATACCGTCACCACGCTAGCGGCATTCCGCGTGAGGCGGCTGTCCATATCCAATAGGGTGTCGCCGAGTCCGGGACCTTCTTCTGTGACGCTTGCACTTGCAGGGTCTCTTGCGGGCGTCGGCGGGTGGAATCCTTAGCAAAACGAGAGACGGAGACCAATAGCGGGCACAAAGGTAGCGTAGAGGCGGGCCGAGGAAAAGTTTCGCCAGCTTACACGCGAATTCCGCCGCAAACGCGTAAGCAATCTCAAGCAGCGCTTGTAGCATCCCAACAGGCTCCCGAATATCTTTATTTCGGCGTCTGATGCGGAATGCTCTCTAGCGCGGTTTATGGCCTCAAAGTGGATCGCATGGTCTCGTGCTGCTGTTTCTCTCGCTTGTTGAAGGTATGCAGCGGGGCCAGTAAAGACGGTGCGGGGCAATGAAAACTTGATCGTCCGTGGCTCAAAGATCTCAGCGACAAACGAGAGCTGGCGGGTGGATGTGAAACTTAAGACGTACGGGGAAGTCCAGTCCAGCCAAAGAGGAAAATCCTCCCCGTCACAGTTTGACTGGGGCGGAATTTGATACGAGTAATGAAGATACTGAAGCTCCGTGAGCGGGATGTTACACGTCGGAAGAAATGAGATTTCGGAGTGGCAATCGCAATAGTCAGAGCGCTGTTCGTATGGATCGGACCAAGTAAGAGTCTGTGCTAGTTGATCGTAGAAACTCCAGACGTTGGCGTCTACGTAGACAGTAAGACCGCTTGAGGTTTCATATCGGTAGACGTGGTCGGTGTATTCGTCCGGCGAATGCTCTTCAGCCAGCATACGCTATCGTAGCACCAGTGATCGTGTCCGTCCATTAACGAACGCTAAGACACGCGCTATCGCTGAATCGTCGAACAGCAGAAGGGAACGTACAGGTGACGTATTTCTGTGGTACAACCTTCGGGCATGAACGCCACGCACAGAAAGCTGCTGGGAGAATCCATTAGAGAAATCGGCGTTCTGGTTCTCGTTTTCGTGCCCCTAGATATCGTTCTAGAATTGCACGCAAATAGCGTCCCGGCCTACCCCAAGTGGATGGCGTGGATGCATTGGTTATCCCCGCAGCACTTTCTGACAGTTTTCTGTGCAGTAGCTGGAGTAATTCTGCTATCATTTGGCATCGTAATTGAGGAAAGAGCATCTAACGAACAAGGGAGAGGAGGCGACCAAGAATGATGTTCGCGATCGCAGTGTTCAGCGCAGTTTGCGCGGCAATGATTTGGGCTGGCCTCCGTTCACCGGCAAAGAAGGCGGCCAATAAGGAAACTGCCTTCCACAGGCATACAGTAGGCGTTTAGAGCGCACCTACTCGATCTAGAAACAACCCTCCCGCGTGGACCGTCCATTCGGGAGGGATTTTTTTCAGGAAGACGGTGTTCTGAACCGCCAGTGCAGTGACAAAACCGATTTGAGTTGACTGCCCTTCGCCCCGCCTTAAAATGCAGAGCATGCTCGATTGGTTTGGCAGAAACTATACTTGGCTCTTTAGTGGCGTCGGGGCCGTGGCGATTGGTTGGATTGCTCAACGCCTGTTTAGAACTAAGCCGAACGGTGGGAGCACGGTCGCGGATTCAACGCTGTCTGAGTCTCCTGTCCAAGGTGGGTCGAACAATACACTAGTCAACGGTCCGATCATCGGACAGCTAAATGTCGCAAGCAAAGTAGACATTCAGTTGTACGAGCGGCGATTACCCATCTACGAGGCCGCCGTTGAATTTGTGCGCTACGTCGTGTGTGACCTGCGCCCCAAGACCGACCGAATAATTCAATTTTCCAGGGCCACAGAACAGGCGCTATTCCTGTTTGATCGTCCGACCGCTGAATACCTGAACGAGCTATCCACCAAGGCCTTTCATTTGCACGCGCTAGTCGTGGAGCGAGAAGGGCCTGTGCGAGATGACGACGTACGCGACTTTGCCGCCATCGCCCGTGAAGAGTGCGAAATCTCAGTTTGGTTCACACAACAGTACGAAGTTATCCGACAGCGGTTCGAGCCGTTCCTTCATCTGGTCTAGTCGAACCTTTCGCGGTGCGGGAAGTAGTCTCTTTCGTCGCCACAGGGTGTGCAGCATATCTCGCGGATGCCCATCCTGTTCCGTTTTGTTCCTATTAGCCATCGCGTGGGATTGCAACGACCCGGAAACACAGGGCTTAGAAAGTTGCGCTTCGCTTCGACTCCCACACGCCTCCGCCAGCTCATCAAAGAGACGCGCTGAAACTGGCGTTTTGAGAAAAGCGCGTTCGGCTAGGAATCGAAAATACGGCAGCTTTGCAACTCGTGAGAGCCCCGGTAAGCTCACTCTAGATCGCGCGTGTGACTGCTGGGCTATAATCTTTCGACGATGGCACGCCGCAAAAAGAGGCCGCGACTCAAAGTTGCCACGGAAGCGCGGCGACGGGCGCGACTCGGAGTGGGCTTGCCGCCTCCTGAGCGAGTGATTATCGAAAAGCGCGCCAAACCTCCCAAACACAAGAAGACGTTGTCGGATTTGCTGGCAGAAGCTGAATAGAAGTGAACGCTCTTGTCAGAAGGACGCTGTTCCGCAGTTTGGGAGCCTTCGATAAACAGCGGTTCCGTCAGTGAATGTGCCGTGTCTTGCGGCCGACGTAGTCCATTAGCAGGTACTGGCCCAGTGTGTAGGGCGTGGTGAAGTAAGCTTTGCCGCGGCAAAGTTCGGTTATCTTCTGCACGAAATGGACAAGGCTATAGTCGCTCGCCAACATGAATGTGTTGATCAAGATTCCGGCGCGCTTGCACTTCGCAACTTCTTCGATGGTCTGGGTGACGACGAGGGGATCGAGGCCGAAGGCATTCTTGTAAATGCGGCCGTCCTCCAAAGTAAGCGCCGACGGCTTCCCATCCGTGATCATTACGATTTGCCGCATGTCTTTTTTCTGCCGGGCAAGAATCCGCTGTGCGAGCCGCAATCCTTCCCGGGTATTCGTGTAGTACGGCCCGACCTGGACACGAGCCAGCTTACCAAGCGGAATTTCTTCGGCGCTGTCATGGAATAGCACGCAGTGAAGGGAATCACCTGGATATTGCGTGCGTATCAGGTGCGAAAGCGCGAGCGCTACGCGTTTCGCCGGGGTGAAACGATCTTCACCGTAAAGAATCATGCTGTGACTGCAATCGAGCATCAGCACGGTGGCGCATGAGCTTTGATACTCACACTGGTGGACCATCAAATCTTTGTAATCGAGATCAATCGGTATCCCTACGCCGTTGCGCTGCACGGCATTGAACAGGGTGCCGCTGATGTCCATATTGAGGGTATCGCCGAATTCGTAGGGCTTTGAGGCGCCACCCGATTCGACGCCGGTCGCAAGGTCGCGCGTATCGTGCCGGCCGAAGCTACTCTTGCCCAGCGAGGCGAGAAGGTCCTTCAGGGTCTTGAATCCCAGGAAATCGAGCGCTTTGTCTGTGATTTCAAAGCGCGCCTCGACATCCGGGGTGTCGCGTCCGACCTGGCCTCCGGGCGTTTCCGATGGCGGGGGCGTAACTCGCGCAGACTGTTGCTGCGTGATGTAGCCTTCCTGCTCCATGCGTTCGATGAGTTGATCGATCAAGTCGCGCAATTCTTTGTTTTGCGAGAGGTCGGCGTTCTGTTGGAATTTCTCGAGCAGGTCCGGCGGAATCAGGTCGCCTTCTTGCAAGGCGCGCAGAATCGCCTGGCGAAGCTGATCCAAGTGTTGCTGCCGCGCGCGCTCCATGTCGAGTTCATAGAAACCGTATTGCGACTCGAAACCACTCTGGAGGAAGAAATCCGACAGCCTATTCATCAGCTCCTGGAGATCGACATCGTCTGCCGCTTCGGGGGCGTACCGTGAGTAGCGTGTGTACTTCATTCGACTCCTAACACTCAATTAAACTGACGGCGCGGAAGGCGTCCGCCTGTCGGCTCGCGAGGGTCGCGAGGTTCGGCAACCTTGCGCACTTCGGCAAAAAATCCGCGTTCCTCACTACGGCTGATTCGCTTATGCGCCCAGAGCCCTTCGAGGATGAACTCAGCCGCACTGGCTTGAATCGCAGCATCGTCCTTCAAGCGAACACCGAGCGTCTCAAGATGTTCGAACAGGCCTTGAATTTTCTTTAGCTGGCAGAGGAGATCGGCGCTCGAAGAGTTCGCAGGCACTTTCAACTCTCCGCCCATCTCGAACCATTGGACCACGGGCTGAAAATTCACATTCGTGAAGTATCGAGTGAATGTTTTCCCCACGGCCGCGCGAATCAACTCGCGCGCGATGTTTTCGGCGCCGCGCATTTCGCCCTCGTACTCGAGCTCGATTTTCCCCGTCATTGATGGCACCGCCCCATACACGTCAGCCACGCGGGCAACAACGATCGATTCGTGACCGCGAACGGCGCGCTGCTCAGCGCTGCTCATGACGTTCTCGAGACTGCTGATGGGCAGCCGTTGGCTGACGCCCGAGCGGCGATCGATCCTTTTATCCTCGCGGGCCTGGAACGCAACCTCCTCGACAATTTCGCGCACGTACTCGGGCATTATGACCCGACGCTTGCCGTCGCGGTCGGTCCATGATTCCTGCGCGGTGATGGACATGCCCTCGGCGATTGTCGCCGGATAGTGCGTGCGGATTTCGGAGCCGACGCGGTCCTTTAGCGGAGTAATGATCTTGCCGCGCGCTGTGTAATCCTCGGGGTTCGCGGTGAAGACCAGCAGGACATCCAGAGCCATTCGCACGGGGTAGCCTTTAATCTGGACGTCGCCCTCCTGCATGATGTTGAAAAGCCCGACCTGAATCTTTCCGGCGAGATCAGGTAGCTCATTGATGGCAAAGATTCCGCGATTCGCACGCGGCAGCAAGCCGTAGTGAATGGTCAGCTCGTCGGAAAGGTTGCGGCCTCCACGAGCAGCCTTGATTGGATCGACGTCGCCGATCATGTCGGCGATGGTCACATCGGGCGTGGCTAGCTTCTCGACGTACCGCTGGTCGCGTGAGAGCCAAGCGATCGGTGTCGCATCGCCTTCTGCAGCGATCCGCTCTCGGCACGCACGGCATAGCGGATTGTACGGGTTGTCGTTGATTTCGCAGCCTGCCATCACGGGAATCTGCGGATCGAGAAATGCAGTGAGGCCACGCAGGATGCGCGATTTGGCCTGACCGCGAAGTCCGAGCAAGATAAAGTGATGGCGTGAGAGCAGGGCATTCGTGATCTGCGGAATAACCGTGTCTTCATAGCCGTGGACACCTTTGAAGAGCGGCTCACCCCGCTCGAGCTTCTCCAAAATATTTTCGCGAAGCTCCCGGCGCACGCTCCGAGTCGCAAATTGTTCTTCCGACCAAGCGCTGCGACGAAGCTCGCCAAGATTCTTGGGCTGTGGACTCATTCGGTCACCTGTTTCCCCAATGAAGACGTATTGCGCAACCTGCGTTTATGACGTTCTCGGTCCATTATAGTGGATCGTCAGGCTCGCGCCTAATTTGGATTGTTGCATCCACCCATTCGTCGCACGACTCGCGTAGTTGTATCAATTTAGCGCGTGGCCGTTGCTTCCAGCACGTTTGCGAGAGCGGTGCCTCTCGAACAACTTGGGAAGAAAAGCGTTGATCCACTGCAAGATAAACTCGCGCCGTTCACCTTCTGCACGCATTTCAAGCAATGCCTGCTTTTTTCCAAGTTCGAGCGGAAGAATCGCCCCGATCCGATAGGCGAGAATCTCGTCCTCTTCTCGATCGTCGGGGGCCCAGTGTCGGCCAAAGAGCTGCATATGGCAGTCGTCAAACGCGCTGATCAATCGGTTTCTCTGCTCAGGATCGAGGAGGGAAGTCGCGTCCTCCAGATATTCGACTGTCGCTTCATGGTAAGGCTTGTCACTATAGAGCTCGACCATTCGAAAGATGGCGCACCCTTCCACGAGGATATCCATGCGGCCGTCGGGATATTCCTGCAGCTTGCGCACAATTTCCGCTGTACAGCCAACCGTCGCAATCGCGTTGTTCGCGGCAAGAACTGTCCCGAATTCCAGTTTTTGATCGAGGCACAAACGAATCATCTCCTTATACCGTGGCTCAAAGATGTGAAGCGGCAGAGGCATTTTGGGCAGGAGGACGACCTCCAGCGGAAAGAGCGGAATGCGGTTTGGTCTAGCCATCCGCGGGTGCCCCGTTTCCGGAGCGGGTTACTGCAGTGAACTCAGTGCTGCCTGCATTTCGTCCCGGGCGTGCAGATCGCCTATTCGCTGCGCGACGGTGATGCCGTCTGAGAGAAGCCTGCGCGCCTCGTCCAGCCGCCCCAGCCGTCCGAGAAGCTGCCCGAACTGGAAATAGCCAGCGACATATTCGGCGTTCGCTTCGAGCAGAGCGCGGAAGTGCCCCACTGCAGCTTCGTCGTCTCCGGTGTTCGCGCATTCCAGTGCCAATCCGTAGCGTGCAAACGCGTCGGACGGTTTCGCCGCCACGAATAGCTCCAGCACTTCTCGCCGCGATTTGGCGTTGGGGGACATGCAAAAGTTAAAGGCCATTATAACGGGCAGCGCGAGTTGCGCAAGGCGTCAGTATCGAAGCAAGAAAAAATCTATGTGACGCTTCGCAGGTAGGAATTGACACTTTCCGCCGTTTCGAAGCCGAGGTCGACGCATTTGCCGATGGAGGGGCCTTCGAGGTAGTTCCCGGCGAAAAACAGGCCCGGCGTACGACGTTCCACGTCGCGAATCGCTTCCACGACGTGCCCGTGGCCGAGATTGTATTGCGGCAAGGCCTTGGGATGCTTCCACACGGCTGTCGCGATCGGAGGCCCGCTGATCCCAAGGATTTTCGCGTGATCCGCCTCGACGATGTCGAGGATCTCCCTTTCGGGCTTGGCGGCGATTTCTGGGTCGGTGGCCCCTCCAACAAAGTTTGTCAGAGCCATCTGGCTCTTGGGTGCGCGGTCCGGAAAAAGCGAAGAATTCCACACGATGCCGAGCGTGCGGTGCTTCTCACTGCGGGGAATCAGGAGGCCGAACCCGTTGAGCGGTGTGGTGGCCTGTCGTTCGTAATATCCGGCGGCGACGGTCGCGAGGGAGGCGTACGCAATTCCGGAAAGCGCCGCTGCGCCCGGTGCGGAAATGGGCCCGATCAGCCGCGCGGCAACGTAGGCCGGAACCGCCAGTACAACAGCCTTGCCTGTTGCAGCCTCTTGCCGGCCGCCTTGGGCGAAAGAAACTTCATATTGGGCATCGCCGTTCGCCGGCGTTTTGCTCAGCGTCCCTGCGCACGCGCCGACGGACAGACCAGGCACGAGCTTCGCCGCGATTGCCTCCATGAACGATCCCAATCCTCTTCGAAACGAGCACAGCGGTGGCGGACCTTTTTCGGCCTCCGCCTTTTGCTTTGGGGGACGCGATTTCATCGCTCCCCGCAGCACGCTGCCGTACTGGCGCTCCCATTCCTCGAGCGTGGGAAATGCGGCCCGCAGGCTCAGTTTCTCCGGATCGCCCGCATAGACGCCGGAGACGAACGGCGAAACGAGATATTCGAGAATCTCGTGTCCGAATTTCCGCCGGACGAAGTCCGCGATCGATTCTTCTTCGCTCGGCGGCTTTGTTCGCCGCAGTGCTTCCGTTACAACCTTCCACCGCGCGCCGGGCCCGAGCAGGGAAGAAGTGAGAATCGCCTGCGGCGTCATAGGGATTTTGAATAGCCGGCCGTGGCGAAGCACGTAACGTGGCGCGCGTGGATCGGCCTTGCATAGTTGGCTTTCGATGCCGGCGTCGCGGATCAGTTCTAGCAGTGTCTCGGTGCCCTGGAAGCTCTGCGGTCCGGACTCGAATAGAAAGCCGTCCTTCTCCACCGTGTCGATCAAGCCGCCCACGCGATCGGTCGCTTCGAGCAGCCGCACCGGCACGCCGAGACGCTGCAGCCGGTAGGCGCACGCGAGGCCGGAGATTCCCGCGCCGATCACCACAACTTGTGCCGGATCAGCCATGTGCAGAGGGCGCTATAAGGTCTTTGAGAAGAGCGGCTTTTGATCCATCTGCTGCTCGCGCAGGTAGCGGTCGAATGGCATCGCCAAGTTACGGATGAAAATGCGCCCCAGTGGCGTCGCGCGAATTTCGGTTGCGGTCAACATCACGAGGCCCTCGGCGCGTGGCTCTTCGAGCGCTCCCAGTTCGGGCCCGAAATATTCATCGAACGAAATGGAGAACTCGCGCTCGATCTCGCTCTTCGAAATCACGGTGTGGCACAAGAGGCGACCGATCACTTCGCGGCGCAGCTTGTCATCGGCCGAAAGCCGGTAGCCGCGCATGGTGGCGAGCCCTCTCTCCGCGACCGACGTTTCATATGCAGGCACTTCACGCCGGTTCTGTGCGTAGGCATCCTCGATGGAACTGATCGCGCTCACTCCCATGCCATAAAGATCGGCGCCGGCCTTGGTCGTGTAGCCCTGAAAGTTCCGGTGCAGCGTGCGATTCTCCTGGGCGGTTGCGAGCTCGTCGCCCGGCCGCGCGAAGTGGTCCATGCCGATATACAGATAGCCCGCATCCAGGAACCGTTCCAGGCCAGCGCGAAAAATCCGAAACTTTTCTTTTCCTTCGGGCAGGTGCAATTGAAACGCTCCCTGCTGCTTCCGCAACCATGGCACGTGCGCGTAGCTAAACATAGCGACGCGATCCGGGTTGAGTGTGAGCACCTGATCGATGGTGGCCGAAAAACTTTCGGCGGTCTGGTAAGGCAAGCCGTAGATCAGATCCACGTTGAGGCTTTCAAAGCCAAGATCGCGCGCGGCTACGATGAGGTCGCGCGTCATTTCATACGGCTGCACGCGATGGATCGTCTCCTGCACTTTGGCCTGGAAATCCTGAATACCCATGCTGAGACGGTTGAAGCCAAGCCGCCGCAAGGTTTCGAGATGTTCCCTATTGGTCACGCGCGGATCGACTTCGATTCCGATCTCCGCGTCGGGCGCGAAGGAAAATCGCTCGCGCGTGTATCCGAAGAGGTCTTCCATTTGCGATGGTGTGAGGTAAGTTGGCGTACCGCCGCCCCAGTGGAACTGGATCACGCGCCTCGTCCGCGCCACAAGGCTCGAGACGTGCTCGATTTCCTGTTTCAACGCCGCAAGGTAAGGAATCGTGACTTTCTTGTCCTTCTGAATCGAGACGTTGCAGGCGCAGAAAAGGCACAGGCTCTCGCAGAAGGGAAGATGCATGTACAGCGAGACGGGCGTGCCCAGCGCGTCCGCTTGGGCGAAACGCTTCTCAAGGTCGGCGGGGCCGAAGTCGTCCTTCCACACTGGCGCGGTCGGATAGCTGGTGTAGCGCGGACCGGGACGATTGTATTTTTCGAGAATCGCGTCCGAAATCTGTCCGGTTTCGAGCTTGCCCGCCGATTTTGTCTTTGTTTCCTGCATGAATCGCCTGAAATCGCTTACAAGATTTTCCTATTCGGCGCGCCCGGACTGCGCGCGTGCCGGAAGCAGCGCATGTTGACCGGCCTCGACGAACGCCCGCGCATTCGCGACCGGCGTAGTGGGCAGGATCCCGTGCCCCAAATTCAAGATATGCCCCGAGCCGCCCGTCTTCTCGACAGCCTGTCGCGCCGCTGCACGAACCTGGTCCTCGCTGGTCAGTAGAATCGCAGGATCGACATTCCCTTGGAGGGCGACTCGATCCCCAAGCCTTCGCCGCGCATCAGCAAGATCCGTATTCCAGTCGACGCTGAGGACGTCCGCCCCGGTTTTCGCCATGCTCTCCAGATGCGCCGTCGACCCCTTCGCGAATAGGATCTTCGGCGCCCTCGTGCTCAAGCCTCCGTACGTTTCGAGCTCGCCCAAGATCATCTGTATCGCCGGCAGCTCGAATTGGTCGTATTCGCGCGGCGTCAGCTCGCCAGCCCATGTATCGAACAACTGCACAGCGGCCGCTCCCGCCGCAATTTGTGATCCAAGGTACTTCGCCGTGGCGCGCGCGATCCGCTCGAGCAGATCCGCAACGATTCGAGGTTGCTCCCGCAACATCGCTTTCGCTCGCGAAATGTTCCCGCGCGTCTGTCCTTCAATCATATAGCAGGCCAGCGTCCAGGGCGCCGCCGCGAACCCGATCACGGGGGCCGTCGCCCCCACTTCTTGGCAAATCGTGCGAATCGCATCACCTACGAATCGGGTCTCACACGACGGATCGAAATCGCGCAGCCGCGCGATCGCCGCGCCATCGCGCACCGGATTCGCGAGGACCGGGCCCAAATCGGGCACGTCGAGTCCCATCCCCATCGCCTCGGCGACGATCAGAATGTCCGAGAACACAATCACCGCATCGACGCCCAGCACACGGAAGGGCTGAATCGAAACTTCCGCCGCCAATTCGGGCGTTTTGCATATTTCCAGAAACGAATGCTTCGCCCGCACCGCCTGATATTCTGGCAGATACCGTCCTGCCTGCCGCATGATCCAAACAGGAACGCGATCAATCGGCTCGCAGCGGCACGCGCGAAGAAATAGCTCCTTCGAATTTTCGGTAGCTTGCTTCACTTGAATTTCGCTTTGCGCAGAAGCCTTAGCCGCGCGAAGCTGGGCTGCTTTCGCTGCTTGCCATTCGGGGATCCCAGCCATCATAACAGAACCCATTTGCTGAGGCGGCGCAGTCAGCCTTTCGGTTGCCTGTCGGACTCGGGCTTCGGCGTTATAATCCTTGGGAACGGGCGCGATTCGCACTGGGGAATTTCTGGGGAACTTTGGTCGCTCTAATGTGGAACAATTTGGCTTACCTGAGTATCGTGCTTTATGCGGCGGCGTTTTGCTGCTACGCGCGCATCCTGTACGTCCCGCATGCATGGCTGGGGCGCATAGCGACATTCGTGCTAAGTGCAGGTATTTTGGCGCATTACTTCGCTCTGCTCAACCGATCGCACGTGATGCACGCAATTCCGTACGACGATCTCTACGGCTCGATGTCTCTGTTCGGCTGGCTCCTTGCGGTCACCTATTTAGGCCTCGAATTTCTGCATCGGGACCGCGCTGTGGGTGCGTTTGTCACCTCCTTTCTCGTGCTGTGGCTCACCGGTTTGGTTTTGCTGGGTCACCACGAAATGCCGGAGCCGCCGCCTGCGGGAGGGCCGCTTTTTGCCTTACACGTGACACTCAATAGCTGGGCTTATGCTGCCTTCGCTCTCTCTTTTCTTCTTAGCATCGTTTACCTCGCACAGGACGCGGTTTTGCGGTCGCGGCGCCCGGGCGCCCCGTTCTGGCGGTTTCCTGCACTCGATGTGCTCGATCGGATGGCCCGGAGCAGCGTCTATATCGGACTGATTGCGTTGATTGTGGGGGTGAGCCTTGGATTCGTGTGGCAGCACCGCCTGACCGGTAAACTCCTGTTCGGCGATCCAAAGGTGCTGGTGACGCTGGCGATCCTAGCGGCCTACATCGTCTATCTTTGGCTCTCCTACATATCCGGCTGGCGTGGCGCGCGCGCGGCTCGCGTCTGTGCGCTGAATTTCGCCGTCGTGCTCTTCAGCTACACGCTCGTAAATCTCTACCTCACGAGATTCCACCGCTTCTTCTAATGGCAACCGTTCACAGCTCAAAGGACCGCATAGCACCGGCAACGCGCGGCCGAATCCGCGTCGCGTTGATCGGCTGCAGCCATCGCACAGCGCCGGTGGAATTTCGCGAGCGCGTTGCGTTCACACCCGAGCAATCGATTCAAGCTGCTACCGAGCTTCGCCGTCAGGGAATCCTCGAGGAGGCCGTGGTGCTTTCCACGTGCAATCGCAGCGAACTCTACGGCGTGCCCGCCGAAACCGATGATTCCTTTGCGGAAGCGATGGAGGAGTTTCTTACTTCTTTTCACGGCCTTTCGCGCGCGGAGCTCGACGGTCGTACTTATCGCTGGCAAGGAGCCGACGCTGTGCGCCATTTGTATCGAGTCGCGGCAGGCCTTGATTCGATGCTGCTTGGCGAAGCCGAAATTCTCGGGCAGCTTCGCACGGCGTACAGTCAGGCACTCGACCATGGCTCCACCGGGCCGGTCCTCAATCGTGCGTTTCAGGGGGCGCTCGAAGTGGGCAAGCGGGTTCGCGCCGAGACGGAGGTCGGCGCACGACCGATGTCAGTCGCACTGGCCGGCGTAAGGCTCGCCGAGCGTGTCTTCGGTAATTTGAAAGGCCATTCGGCGCTGATTATCGGCGCAGGTGCGGTGGCCGAACAAGTCGTCGAGCATCTGCGCAACCGAGGTATCGGCGCTTTGCGCGTCGCCAACCGCACTGAAGAGCGCGCCACCGATCTTGCAAGCCGCTCGGAAGCCGAAGCAGTGGGGTGGGGATCGCTGCAGAAGGTTTTGGGTGGCGCGGACGTGATTGTCACTTCAGTCGCAAGTGCCGATCCCGTGCTCACGCGGTCGATGCTGTCTCAAGCTCTAGAATCTCGCCGCGGACCGACTTTCGCGATCGATCTCGGCGTGCCGCGCAACGTCGCCCCGGATGCGGCCGGTCTCTACAATCTTTACCTCTACAACATCGACGACCTCGGTGAAATCGTCGAGCAGAACAAGCGCGCGAGAGAAGCGGAAATACCTCGCGCCGAGGCCATCATCGCCGAGCACCTCGCGAAGTTCGAATCCTGGCGTGCCTTTCTCGAGGCGGGCTCTGTCGTCGACGACCTACGGGGCCATTTTCACAAGCATCGCGAGGAATTGATCCGTGAGCGCCTGGCCGGCGCCGAAAACGTCTCGGATGAGGAGCGCGAGCGCCTGATGAAAATCACTCACGAGCTGATCGAGCGCGTCCTGGAGGAGCCGGGGCAGCGTCTCCGCAATGGCGCGAGCGTGCGCGGACGGCTCGGCGCGATCGAAGCCGTGCGCCACCTTTTCGGTCTGGATCGCCCCACCGAGAAGGACGAGGACGAGTGAAAACGCTGCGCATTGGCACGCGCGGCAGCGCCCTCGCTCTTTGGCAGGCCCATCACGTGGCGCAGCGCCTCGCTGAAGCACAGGGCGTCAATAGCGAAATCGTTCGCATCCGCACCTCGGGTGACCAGCTCCAGTCCGCGGCCCAGTCTCAGACGGGCGTCGGGATTGGACTGAAGGGCATCTTCATCAAGGAAATTGAAGATGCGCTCCTCGCAGGTGCGATCGACCTCGCAGTCCACAGCATGAAGGACGTTCCCACGCAGATTCCTCGCGGCTTGGAATTTCCAGCCATCATGGAACGCGAGGACGCTCGCGATTGCTTGATCTCTCGCGAGGGCCGAAAGCTGAACGAATTGCGCGCCGGAGCTCGTGTCGGCACCAGCAGCCTGCGCCGCCAGGCGCAATTGCGCCATCATCGTCCCGATTTGAGCGTAGTCGATCTGCGTGGCAACGTCGATACGCGACTCAAGAAACTGGACGCTGGCGAGTTCGACGCTATTGTCGTTGCTGCCGCGGGCGTCAGCCGGCTTGGTTTCGCCGATCGCATCACGCAGATCTTTGACGAGGATTTCATGCTCCCTGCCGTGGGCCAGGGAAGCCTCGGAATTGAAACGCGATCGTCTGACCCAGACACTTCCGCCATCGTGGCCCGACTTGACGACCTGGCGGCGCGAGCTTGCGTGACGTCCGAGCGCGCCCTGCTGCACGAGCTTCAAGGCGGTTGCCAAGTGCCACTTGGCGCGTGGGCGCGCCTGGTGCTCGGAGAATTGCACTTGGAGGCGGCCGTGTTTTCCTTGGACGGGCGTGAGTTCGCGCGCTGCGATGAGAGCGGCGACCCAGCGGATCCCGACGAGCTGGGTTCGCGTCTAGGAACAATCTTGATCGAGGCGGGCGCGGACCGGATCTTGCGGCTGATCGACAGAACGGCGTCAGGATAGGCGTGGATTTTCGGCGAATCGGCGCACGTTGAACACGAACCAAAAGCCGCTGGCGGGGAAGCGCATCGTCGTGACGCGAGCGCCCGAGCAAGCCGGCGGGTTAATTCTCGAGCTGGAAAAACGCGGGGCAGAAGTGCTCCTGTTGCCGACGTTGTCCTTTGCGCCTCCTGAGAGCTGGGAGAAACTCGACGCGGAATTGCGGCGACTCGACTGGTTCGATGCGATCCTTTTTCTGAGCAAGAACGCGGCGGCATATATTTTTGACCGCTGCGGCCAACTCGGCATAAGGTGGGAAGTGCTCCAATCGCAGGGCCGTTTGATTGGCGCCGTTGGTGAAGTTACGGCCAAGGCTATCGAGGCCCAAGGATTGCACGTGGATTATGTGGCGAAAAACCGGACCGGCGAGGGTCTTGTCCGCGAACTCGGCGCACGGCTCGCGGGGAAGCGCGTCCTGCTCCCGCGCAGCGACCGCGGCGACGCTCGCATCCTTGCGGCGCTCAGAGATGTAGGTGCGGATGTTACGGAAGTCGTTGCTTATCGCACGACCAGTGCCGAATCGCTCGACCCAGAAATCGTGACCCAGATTCGAGGCGGGGAAGTGGACGCTATCGCGTTCGCAAGCCCTTCTGCGTTTCAAAATCTCGCTGATCTGCTGCAACCGGACGAGCTCGCATCACTATCCGCGCGCGTCCAGCTGGCCGCGATTGGTCCGACCACGGCCCAGGCGATCCGCAAAGCGGGCGCCAAAGTCGCCATCGAAGTGGGCGAGGCGTCTTCCATCATTGCAGCGGGGTTCGCCGACGCGATCGCGAAATACTATCAGGCCCGGGATTCAGCTCCTGCGCCTTCGGCGAGGCGTGCATGATGTTTCCCACCCATCGCCCGCGTCGGCTACGTCGCTCCGAAGCGCTCCGCGGCTTCGTCCGTGAGACCCAACTCTCGACGAGCGGGCTCGTCTACCCGATGTTCGCCTGCCCCGGCGCGAACGTGCGCGTCGAGGTGAGCTCGATGCCGGGCATTTATCAACAGTCGCCCGACCAGATCGTCGAGGAATGCCGTGAGGTTGTCGACGCCGGGGTTCCGGCCGTAATCCTCTTTGGCCTCCCCGAGCACAAGGATGAGACCGGCTCCGAAGCATCCGCGGCGCATGGCGCGGTGCAGCGCTCGATCGAGGGGATTCGCAAGGCCAAGCTTCCGCTGCTTGTGCTCACCGATGTCTGCCTTTGCGAATACACGAGCCACGGTCACTGCGGCGTGATCAAGGATGGCGAGATTCTCAACGACCCGAGCGTCGCGCTGCTGGCGGACGCCGCGCTTTCTCACGCGCGCGCCGGCGCTGACATCGTCGCGCCGTCTGACATGATGGACGGCCGAGTCGGCACCATCCGGCACAAGCTCGATGAAAACGGCTTCACCGACGTGGCCATCCTTTCGTACGCCGCCAAGTACTGTTCGGCTTTCTACGGGCCGTTTCGCGAAGCGGCGCAATCGGCCCCGCAGTTTGGCGATCGCCGCAGTTACCAGATGGACCCCGCCAATGCTCGCGAGGCCTTGCGCGAGGTCGCGCTAGACCTCGAAGAAGGTGCCGACATCATCATGGTCAAGCCCGCGCTGCCTTATCTCGACATCATCCAGCGCGTCCGCGAGCGCTTCGATGTTCCGGTAGCTGCTTACAACGTCAGCGCCGAATTTTCGATGGTCAAAGCGGCCGCGCGCAACGGCTGGATCGACGAACAGCGCATCGTCCTCGAAATCATGACCAGCATCCAGCGCGCCGGCGCATCCATCGTGCTCACCTATCACGCCAAGGATGTTGCTCGCTGGCTCAAGCACTGTTGATCCTCCATGGCCAGCGGCCCAACGAAACGCTCGGAACATTCCGCGGATTCCAACTCCCGCGAGCGCGACACTGAGCTTTTCGAGCGCGCCCAAAAAATTCTCGTGGGCGGCGTCAACAGCCCCGTGCGCGCCTTTCGCGCCGTTGGCGCTGCACCGCTCATCGTCGATCGCGCCGAAGGTTCGCGCCTTTGGGACGTCGACGGCAAGGAATACATCGACTACGTGTGTTCGTGGGGTGCGCTGATTCTTGGGCACGCGCACCCGGACGTGGTCGCGGCCATCGCCGATCAAGCGCGGTTTGGCACGAGCTACGGCATGACGTCGCCGCTCGAAATCGAGTTGGGCGAGCGCATATCGCGGGCGATTCCTTCCATCGAGAAAATCCGCTTCGTCAGCTCGGGAACGGAAGCCGCGATGTCGGCAGTCCGCGCGGCCCGCGGATTCACCGGCCGCGATATGATTCTGAAGTTCGAAGGCGGCTATCACGGCCACGCCGACAGCTTTCTGGTCGATGCCGGCTCCGGACTAGCCACGCTGGGGATTTCTTCGAGCCCCGGTGTTCCCGACGCGCTCGCGCAACTCACACTGAACGCGCCGTTCAACGACGCTGCGGCAGTCAATCGCATTTTCTGGGACCAGCCGCGCAAGATTGCGGCCGTGATCGTGGAACCCGTCGCGGCCAATATGGGCGTCGTCCCGCCGCGGCCGGACTTTCTCGCCTCGCTGCGCGAAATCACCTCGCGCGACGGCGCGTTGCTGATCTTCGACGAAGTGATCACTGGCTTTCGCCTGGCGTACGGCGGCGCGCAGAACCTCTTCGGCGTTCAGCCGGACGTTACCATCCTCGGAAAGATCATCGGCGGAGGGCTTCCCGTTGCCGCATACGGCGGCCGCCAGGACGTCATGGAGATGATCTCGCCGCTTGGCCCCGTCTATCAGGCCGGCACCTTGTCCGGAAATCCGCTGGCGATGCGTGCAGGACTCGCCTCGCTGCGGCGGGTCGAAGCCACCAAGTTTTACGACTCGCTCAACAAGAAGACCGAGCGCTTCGGTGACGAGCTGCGCGCTGCCCTCGAAGATTCGGGCGTTCCCGGCCAGGTGAACTCAGCGGGCTCCCTCCTCACATTTTTCTTCAACTCCGAACCGGTTTACGACTACTCGGGCGCGAAAAAATCCAACACGCCGCGGTTCGCTGCGTTTTTCCGCGAGATGCTCTCGCGTGGAATCCTTCTGCCGCCCTCCCAATTCGAAGCATTGTTCGTCTCCGCCGCACACAGCGATGCCGACATCGCCCGCACCGTCTCGGCTGCTCGAGAAAGCCTGCGAGCCCTTCCGCAGTCCTGATTCGCGGGCGCTCTCGCCGCAGATCGGCTACAATTCGCATCCTTGAATCCGTGCCAACGGCGCGTGCGCGCGCCTTGGTCAGGACGCGAGGCACCGAAACATGAGCGATTGGATTCACGGTCTTCCGGTCGTATGGATGGGCGTGGTGATCTTCGGTCTCACTTACCTGGCAACGGCGGTGCTCTACCTCATCGTCCTGTTTCTCTCCCGGCACGAGCGAGCGCGATCGCTGAAGAACGTTTCGCCCGGAATGCTTTCCCCGCTCGGCGTGTTATTCGGGCTTTTCGTGGCCTTCACGGCCGTGCAGGTGTGGAGCGACAACGATCGCGCCACCGAAGCCGTCGATCGCGAGGCCAGTTCGCTCAAGGCCGTGCTGGTCCTATCGAGCGCCCTTCCGGCTGAATCGCAGCAGCGCCTGCATGACCTGATCGCGAGCCACGTCGAAAACGCCGTCACGCACGAATGGCCGATGATGGCTCATCGCGACGCCACTCTGACCATGACGCCTGAACACCTCGCCGAAGCCTTGCAGTTGACCCTAGCGTTCAACCCGTCCACGGCCGGGCAGACGGCTGCGCAGCGGGAAATGGCCACCGCGCTCGAAAACGCGTTCGACGCCCGCCGTCAGCGCATCCTGATCAGTCGCATTCAGGTAAGTTTCTTCAAGTGGGCGTGCCTTTTCATGCAGGCGGCGTGCATTCTCTTCGCGATCGGGTTGCTCCATTGCGACAATCGCCTGTCGGCCGGTCTCGCAATGGGAGTTTTTGCTTCTGGGATGGCGGTGTGCTTCCTGCTGATTGCGGGTTACGACCGGCCATTTGTCGGGCAGTATATGGTGCGGCCTGACCCGTTATTGCAGGTGCTACCCGATCAGGCGCCGATCACGCAAGGTATGCCAGCGGCTGCGTCGCGCAACTAGCGAAGACGCGAATTACCGGACGTTGCAGATGTTCTAAGCGGAAGGGAACTGCCGAGGACGCGTTGACTAAGGCTCTCGCGCAGCGGCGGTGACCGTCGTCTTCAGAATTGAATCACCGCCGAGCGCCACAAACAATCGCAGGCACGTTTCTACTTCGACGCCTCCCACAACTCGACGAAGCCGCCGACGTCCGGATCCTGGAGCATGACGGCGCGGCCATCCTTCACCTTCGCGATGCCGCCGGTCGAAACGGTGGTAGCGCCGGCAGCCTTGGCCTTGGCGTAGATAGCGTCGATGTCGGTTACCTGGAAACCGACGTAGTTAACATTGATATCGGCGAAGTGCTGCCCCGGGGGCTGCTTGTCCCTGTTTTGAGGAGAGGCGAGCAGCTCGAGCCGCACATTCTGGTCGGTCGTGGCCTGGGGGAACCAGCCATTCAGCATGACCATGCGCGGGGGGGCGCCATCGGGACCCGGGGGCGGAATCGGCGGATAGTCTCCACCGAGGATGCCTTGATAGAACGCGAGCGCCTTCACAGGATCGATCACGTTGAGGCCGATGTGGTTGAATCCAGTTTGCTTGCCCAGGCGTTCGATATTCTGCATGGTCGCGGAGGAATTCGACACTTTCGGCGGCTGAGGCGGAGCGCCTGGAGCGGGGGTCGGCTTCGCAAACAGCTCAATGAACCAGCCGTCGGGATCGAGAATGAAGGCGAACCTGCGCGGCCCGTTGGCCCCTCCGCCTCCCCCGGGAAGATTCATTTGCGGAATGCGAAGCAGGCCCGCGGCCTTGATTTTGTCCATCGGGATGTTGCAATCGTCCATCACCGTCAGATCCATGTGGCCCGCGCCGAGAGCGGCGGAGTCGAGCTGACTCCAGTCCTTACGATCGACGCCGCGATACTCGCGCAGGATCAGCGGGAAGGGCTTGTCTGAAACGGAGCTCTGGGTCAGCATGACCACCGTGCGCGATTGCGCGCCGGGCGTGCCGCCAAGCTCGTTGGCGACTTTGTCGACCTTCCAGTCGCCGGGCTTGCCCTGGACATGAAAATCGAGCAGTTCATAGAATTTGATCGACTGGTCGAGATTCGAGACCTGATGTCCATCGAACGCCATGCCGAGGACCATCGTGTTGCCCGCATCCGCGCCGTTCGACGCGTGGGCCGCGGATCGCGTGAGCCCGACGCTTGCGACGGCAACCACAAGACAGACCGCCGCCAAGATCACCCCGGCCTTGCCCGATGAAAATCTTCCAGAAGTATTTCTGTTTTTCATGCTTTCCCCCTCTCCGTTGCAACTGCCCGCGACACCCTCGCGGGCTGGTCCGGTGACTTGAGAATGGACGCGACGATCTGAGCTTCGAAACCTCACGCGGGCGCGCTCTCGGCCCTTCGAGCCCGCAGGATTCTACACCCGGTGCGCCTGGAAGTCCTGACGTCCGCGCGCCCGGCTGACCTAAAACAGACGGTCTCCGTGGCTCCTTGGTTACCTCCCCGGGACGCGCAAGGGATCCCCGAGGTCTACTTGCGTACCTCACGCCCGACGATTGACGGCGGCCCTATACTAGCAGCCCTTATGTGGACAGATTTTTTCGTGGCGGCGTCGGGCGCATCGGCAGCCCTGGCTGGGCTGGTGTTCGTCGCCTTGTCCGTCAACATCTCCAACATTCTTCGGTCGCCCAACCTGCCGCCTCGCGCGGGCGCCGCGATCGGGACGCTGATCCTGATTTTGGTTTGCAGCACGGCCGCGCTCGTTCACCAGCCCTTGGTTGATCTCGGTGGAGAGATAGTCGTCTTCAGCCTGGGCTGCACCTGGCTGCAGTGCCGGTCCGTATGGCAGGGATTCGCCGTTCGTGCGCAGCTGCGCCGGCCGAGGTGGGAAAGCCTTTTCAATGCGGTCGTCGCGCTGCTTCAGGTTCTTCCGTTTTTGGTAGGCGGCTCTTTGTTGATTGCGGGGCGCGACGGCGGCCTGTATTGGGTGGCGGCAGGTTCGATCGCCGTCTTCATCTTTTCGGTGCTCAACGCGTGGGTTCTACTGGTGGAAATCCTGCGATAGCTGTGTAGCAAACTCGGGCCGGCTGATTCGCTCTGGATCGCTTCGCACGGCCCAGTGCAGCCCGATCCCTCCGAAGATGTGTGCGCGCTGATCGACTCGCGCAAACCCGCCGCCGCGCAGCAACGCCGAAAACTCATCCATCGACACGAAATGCCTCAGCGAATCCGGAATGTAGGTATAAACGCGTGGATTCCCATGCAGCAGCGTCCCCCAGATCGCGCCCTGCACGTAGAGATAGCCCAGGAAGATTCGCCGCAGCGCTTCGTTCTGCGGCAGGAAGAAATCGAGGCTCACCATCAAGCCGCCCGGCCGCGTAACGCGCTCGATTTCGCGCACCGCCGAGCGCAGATCAGGAAAATTGCGCAGCCCGTACCCGATGAACACGCAGTCGAACGAAGAATCGGCAAAGGGCAGGGAAGCGGCGTCGCCGCAAACGGCTTCGCTCACGCCGCGATTCCGCGCCAGCCGCAGCATCGGCTCCGTGAGGTCCACCGCGACCACTCGCGCCGCGGGCAATTGCCGAGTCACCAACTGCGAAAAATCGCCCGTTCCGCATGCCAGATCGAGCACGGCTGCATCCCGCGGGAGCGCAGCCTTGATCACTCCGGTGTTCTTCCAGCGCCGGTCCATTCCATAGGAAAAAACGCGGGTCACGAAATCGTAGCGGGGCGCGATCGTGCCAAACATCTTGCGCATCCGCCGTGCGTCTTCGCGCTCAATGGGAATGCCCATTTCCGACCAGAAATCTAGCATGGCGGCCAGTTTCGATACATCTAAACGACAATATTTGTGGAGGAGCAGGACGAATGTCCGAAGACCGCCACCCAGTTGATGCCAGTCAGGGCGCGACCAGATCGTTGCGCACGGCGTAACGGATCAGATCGCTAAAGCTCGTGAAGTTCATTTTATGCATGATGTGGTTCCGATGGCTCTCGATTGTGCGCGTGGAAACATTGAGTAACCACGCCACCTCCTTGTTGCTTTTTCCTTCAGCGAGCAGCGTGACGACCTGTAATTCGCGCCCTGTGAGCGGCGAGCCCGGCAGTGCACCGTGAGCGCCGGCTTCATCATTGTTCCCGTCAACGAAGTTCTGAGCCATCGTCAAGGCCAGCCGCCCCGTAAAGAATGGTTGGTGGTGCCGCATGTGGTCCACCGCGGAAAGCAAGTCACTATCGGCGTCAGATTTCAGGACGTATCCGAGTGCTCCGCTTCGAAGCACCTCACGAGCAACTTCCTCAGAGAAATGCATCGAAAGCACCAAAACCGAGGTGTCGGGATATTCTCTCTTTATTGTTTTACTGACCTCAATCCCGTTCAGTTCGGGCATCGTGAGATCCAGGATGACCAGGTCCGGTTTGTGGCGTCGCACCTGCTCGATCGTTTCGGTTCCCGTCACTGCCTCGCCACAGACCTCTATGCCTGGTTGGAGGCCGAGCAAGACCTCGAGCCCGCGTCGCACCACGCTATGATCGTCGGCGATGAGAACGCGATAGGGTTTCTGGCCGGTCAGTTTTCTGTTGCCTGCGCCGCATGGCCGGATCTTCGTCTGGTGGGTCGTCTCTTGCGAGTTCGCGCGACAGGTACGCCTAGCGCCGGCCTTCCCAAGGCGAGATCGGGTCCGAAGCCCCACGAAGAGGTTGAATTCGACGAGACCGATTTTGACGCCATATCACGCATCGCAGTAAGCTCCAAACCTCGAACAGTCCGCTACATGTCTATGACGTTGACGCGTGCCTCCTGTCGCACAGGGATGAGCGCGCGCACCATCGTTCCCTTGCCGGGCTCTGTGATCAACTCGAATGTTCCATCAAGAAGCTTCACCCGTTCGCGCATGGAGGCTATTCCCACGCCGGCAATGGCTGGCGAGTTTGCCGACGGCGACGGCGTAAGTCCGCATCCTTCGTCACGCACTTCCACGTGGACGGTCCCATTATGAGCTTCCACGCGGACCGCAGCCGTCTGGCTGCCCGAGTAGCGGTGCACGTTCGTCAGCGCCTCTTGTATGACGCGAAATACCACAATCTCGGCCTCTTCCGGCAGGCGCACGAGATCTTCGGGAATGTCCATTGTCGTTGCAATGCCGCTGCGCTCCGCGAAGCCGCGAATGTACCATCGCAGTGCCGGGAAAAGCCCCGCCTCGTCCAGCATCGGCGGGTGCATTAGATATGAGATGGTTCGCACTTCGCGGACGGCCGCTTCCGCGAGCTCCCGCGCCGACTCGACGGCTGCAAGCGCACCAAGCGCATCTTCCGGCAGGGCATCCCGCACTTGACCCAGGGCCATTTTCATGCCAGCTAAGGTTTGTCCCACCGACTCGTGTAGCTCGCGAGCCATTTCGCGCCGGTCCTGGTCCCGAGTGTGCATGAGCTTCTGAGATAGCCGGCTCAACTCTTCCTCATTGCGCGTTTGCTCTGTGATGTCCTGCAGAATGCCGATTATCCGTTTCGGTGAATCGTCGCTGGCCAAAACAGGAAGCGCGCGCACGAGATGCACGCGCATTTGGCCATCGGGCATCCGATATCGCAGCGTCGATTCAAAGGGCTTCCCCTGCGTCAGAAAGCGCGCCAACTTCTTGCCCCAGCAAGCCTCCGGCCTCCAATCCTCCCTGGAAAAGCCGGTCAGTTTCAGAAACTGGTCCGACAGCAGTGTGGCCTTTCCGGACTGAATGTCGTATTCCCACGTTCCGAAATTCGCGATCTGCTCGCCCTCCGCGAGTAACGCTTGATTCCTTGCCAATCTCCATTCTGCGTCTCGCTGGCGGGTTACATCTTGGCCCATTCCGGAAACGCGAACCAGAAGTCCCGAGTCGTCTCGAATCACAATCGCCCGCGAATGGATGATGCAAACGCCGCCGTCCGCTCTTATGAAACGAAGCTCATTATCAAGCGGTACTCCGTGCTCTATCAAACTTCGTAAGTCCCGCTTCGCGCCGGGAAAATCCTCTGGATGAATCAGTCGCTGCATGCGGTTCATCGACATCACGGGGGCGTCGGGCTTCACACCGAGCAGCCGGCTGAGAACTGGGGACCAGCTAAACGCTTCTTGCGCCGGATAATATTCCCAGCTGCCCATTTCAGCTAGCTGTTGTGCTTCCGCCATAATCGCTTCGTTCCTCTGAACGTCGACGAACATCTTTTTCTGGGCGGTAATATCTCGCGCCGACAGGCACAATGCCCGGGAATTCGGCGATATTGAAAACATTCGAGCCACGCGCAGCCAGAACCAGTGAGGACCATCATTCAGTTCGGCGCATAGCTCACAATTTTCCTCACGCGAGGTTTTGGCCGCCTTCGCAAAGGATGTCGCGATCCAATCGAGTGCAGATGGTTCAAGAACATCGGCAAGTTTGTTTCCTAGAAACGCGCTCTCATCTGTGGCGGAATTTGAACTCCAGAATGTGTAGATCGTGCCATCGACTCTCGCTAGGAGCACGAAATCGTGCAGACTTGCGACTAAGCTCTGAAGAGAGTGGCGGCGGTTCTTGCGCACGCGACGGTGCCGCTCGATGTGCAGCGAGGCTGTCGATTTTCGGGTGTGTTCGCGAGGAGAAGACTTGCGGGAGGAAATTATTTCAACGCTCTCGCGATTAAGAGATTCTTCGTGCTCCGGCTCACCAAATTGTGATGTCATGGTAACTTCAAGCCGAAGGGGCCGAACGTCTATTTGGCTCGCAAATTACGCCCTCATAACTGATCTGTCAAGCCCTTTACCAATTAAATGTCTGACAACTACGGACGTTCTGTAGTTTTACTTAGAGCCATCGCGTAAGAATCCACCTAGCGAAAATCGGTAGTGTTCCGGCTTGAAACAACAGGTGGCCTACTGTAGGTTTCCCGCACAGCTGGAAGGGGCTGTTGTCTCTAATCTCCGGTTCCCGATAAGCTAGTCGCGGAATCGGCGGATATCTGCGCCGACCGGAGTGGTGTGGCGGTTCGCTTGTCGTGTGTCACTGCACGGACAAACCCCAACATGCTACTCCGGACCGGGGAACTATCCTCAGGGAATTCCTCTTCGAATCGGCATACTAAGAGCTTCAGATTTCCACGCGTTAGAGTACTTGCTCTGACGAGCGCGGCCATTTCATCCAACACTTCGAACCCGCCTTCTCCTGTTGATCGTCCCTGATCTTTTCCACAAAAAACGCCCCTCCAAGACCGAACAGCTAGGCCATTGACGTGCAGTGGCCGGGTGAAACACGGGATCCAACGATTTGACCGTTTCGATGCGGGGAAAAATCAGACCCGAAAAGAAAGGGAGTCCCATTTATGGAATCATCCGACTCCATAGAGCGGAGGATCAGAACTCGCAAGACCGGACCATACGCCGACTTCACGCCATCGCGCCGCGTGAGTGGCGCTGGCGATGTGCGTCGCGTGCCATCCAATCACAATCACTCTTCGGGATTGCGCGAATGCGTCCCGCTTCGCGATCTCACGGACTGCCTTCTGCAAGCTTATGACTGCATAGCGCGCCGCTACGAGAAATTCCTGTCTCGCGGGCCACACCCGGGCAGTGACATCGATGACTGGCTCGCAGCGGAGCGCGAGCTCCTGCCTTCCATTCCGGTGAGCATCGAGAACGCGAAAAACTTCATCTATGCGTTAGCTGTGGTTCCTCGCGCCACAAAATGGATTTCAGTCGCGGTCGAATCGCGCTGGCTGGTGATCCTTTCGCACGTTCCGCCCGATCCGCACCGCGATGGCTTTCGCGAATCGATCGACGACAACTCGGCCTACCATCTGCCCGGGAACCGCAGGCAATCGCCACCGCGGCATCGGAAGGCGTCAAACATTTCAAACGATCGTTTTCTGCCCGGCACAGGGACTACACAAAATCCGACGGAAGTGATTTGTCGGAGACCAAGACCGTGGTTTCCTCCAGATCAAACAACACATCGCAGGCGAAAATGAATGGCGCGGGCACTCACTTCGCCTTCCGCGCGCATCACAACGATCAAATGCATGCTTCGTTGACCAACGACGCGCTGCCCGCGCAGTCGGTTTGCGTGCTCGAGTTGCCGGCGGAGGTTGATGCGGCGCGTTCGGTCGCGGTGCGGTCGAATGGTTTGTTGGCTATTCGCATGCTGAAACTACCGGCGTGACGGCGCGTTACTCATGGCCGTTGCCTCACCGGCGATTTGATCGTCACCCGCGCCTCTCGAGTCGCGTGCCACCACAATATTGCGCCCGCGATAATCGAAACGATGCTTGCGGCCTGCGCATTCGTAATCCCGAAGAATGAACGTGGATTGATGCGAATAAACTCCACAAGAAACCGCGCCACTCCCGTCAGCACAAGATATGCCGCGAACACAGCCCCGGCGCGTTCACTGCCGCTGTGTCCGGCAACATCGCCGCTCGAGCGTTTGCCGTCACGCGCCGCCCCGCCGCCTCCGGCCGCGTGACCCTTGGCGGCGATTAGTCGCTCGCCAATTCGCCACAGAATCCAAGCGATCACGCACGCGACGACGAATTCGTAAATCGGCGTCGGATGCACGCGCTGGCTCGTTGGAACAAGCCCGTTCGGAAAACTCATGCCCCACGGAAGCGATGTCGGCACGCCGTAATCTCCGTCACCCGAGAGCAAGCACCCGATGCGTCCGATTCCATAACCCAGCGCCGCCGCAGGGGATCCCGCGTCCAGCGCCTCAAGCAGCGGAATCTTGTAATGTCGCGCCAGCAGAAGGAACGCCGCAAACCCCGCGATCAATCCGCCGAACCACGCAAATCCGAACTGACTGAACAGATGATGTATCGGGTCAGCGAAAAACTCGCGAGGTGATTCCAACTCGTGATAGAGCTTCGCGCCCACGATTCCCGCGAGGCATGGAATTGCGATGAACATCTCTGCGAGCGGCGACTGCTTATCGGCGATGCCGCGTCGCGCAAAGTCCGTGAGCAGCACGAAATAGGCCGCAACCATCGCAATCGCGACCATCAGCCCGTAGGTCGGAATCGTAAGCGGCCCTAGATGAAGAAATGGCGCCATTTTCGCCAGTATACTTCACTCTGAAGTTCGGTCAGCCCCGTTGAAGACTATCGTGCATGTCCACGGGCAACACGCTGAAGAAGCGAGCCGCGCGTCCGCGTCCTGCCAGTCCACGGCCGCTGGCAAGTTTTACCCTGCAACTGAGGATTGGCGCGCAGCGTCTAAACGAGTACAATCGGTTCACCGGTTGTTCCCGCCGGGACCGCGGCACTCCGAAGGGGGTGCGAAAATGACCAAGCGCTGTCCTTGTTCGCCGCTTTTGGGAATCTCGTGTAAGGTTGTGGGTGCGATTGCGTTTGCTGCTGCCTTAGGATTCACTCCGCAAGTTGCGCTCGCGCAGCATGGCGGAGGCGGGCACGCAGGCGGCGGTCATGTTGGCGGTGCCTCGCATCCAGCGTCCGCTTATTCAGCTCCTCCGCCTGCGCCGGCTCGAGTGCCGGCCACCAGTTCACCTTATGCTGTGGGTTCAGGAACTTCCTACGCCTCATCTGTCCGCGCATTCGAGGGACGCAACGTCTGGCAGGACCCTCCTGCCAGTTTCAAATCGCCCAATAGGGCATTGCGATTTGCCAGAACGCCGGTCGGCAGCCCCAACCAAAATTTCAATGGTCCGTTTCTCGGAAATCGACCGCCGCGCCGCTTTCCGCCATTCTTGCCATTTTTTCCGGGGTTCTGGGGCGGTCCATTCTTCGGATTTGGCTTTGGACCCGCGTGGGGATTGGGCTGGGACCAATGCGACCCTGGCTGGGGTTGGGGCTACTCGAGTTTCTGCGGGCCGGACAACTACACGTACGGCTACTACGGCCCGGATGCCTACCTGCCCGCTCCGCCTCCGCCAGGCGAGTATGAGCCCGAATATCCCCAACCCGGCCAGGAAGGCGCCTACCTCTACGAAGCTCCTCCCAGCGAAATCCCGGGAACGTCCAACGAGGAGCAGGACCACTTTGCAGTTCTGATCTATTTGAAGGACGGCACGCTCTATCTCGTCAGCAATTACTGGCTTTCAGGGGGCGAACTGCACTATACCCTCGGCGATGGGAGCGAGTACGGCATCGACATCAATGAGGTCGATCTGCAGAAGACCGTGGACATGAACGCCAAGCGCGGCATCAATTTCACCCTTCGAAACTCGCCGGACCCCGATCAGCCGCCTGTGCCGGATCAGGCCGCGCCGCCTCCCAATACGGACCAGAACGGGCCTGCCCCTGCGCATACGAAATAGGTTGAATCCGGGATCTTCTTCGCCATCGCGCCTTGGACTACTTTTCGATGCATCAAAAGGTACTTGACAAATAGTATTTATTCTGGTAAATACTTTATCGTTAACCTCGAATACCGCGCAAACACCCTTATTCCAGCAGTTTGATTCTGCTCTTCCTCTAGTCATGCGTGCCAGGGGCAGTGTGTCTGAATGCTGCCCCCGCTGTTTTGTCGGTTCGGAGAGATCATGCCCAATTACAACGCGCAAGTGCCGCCGTATTCCGTTTTCCCCGGCGACGTGGCGTTCGCGTTCAACAGCGAAGCGCCCTCGGCCGGTCAAGCCAGCCAACAGTTTGCATTGCCCAGCTATGCCGGTTTTCCTGAAAACGGCCGCACGATTCGCTGGCAGACCATCTACGGCACTTCGCCTTCCGCCATAAGTGTCGTGCTGCAGACGGCCATGATTGATTCCGATGCGCAATACGCGACCATTGACACCTCCACCAACACGAGCGGTGAGGCGCGCACCGTTACCGGCGTCCGCGCGAACTTTGTCCGCGCCAAAGTCTCCTCGATCACAGGTGGAGCAGGTATAATTGTCCAAGTGCTCGGCTAGCTGACCTCGACGCGGTCGCTGCCGGGCGGAGGCGGCTCTTGAGAATCAGCTGCGCGCTCTTTCTCCCGTTGTCTCCGATCGTTGTAATTTTGGCGAGTTTGTCGTCTATGGCCCAGGCGCCGCCCGCCGCTCCAGCGGCCCAAAAACACCGCGTCACCGTCAAGTTCAACTACAATTTTGCGAGAACGCACGCCTGCGGACCCAAGAACGCCGACAAGATCTGCGTAAAGGAATTCAACGTCTACAACCTTACTGACAAGGGACAGCGCTACAAACTGTTCACGTTTCCAGCCCCGGAAAATTCCAGGAAGCCGCTGGAGCTCGTCTCGAGCACCAGTCCCGAGATGCCGTTCTCTCCTGGACAGCATCTGATTGCAGTTACGGCCGTCTCGAACACCGGCAAAGAATCCAACGCCTACGCCTGCACGGCCATGATCTACATCAAGCCCTGAACGGCGCGGCTTCTCCATTCGGATTTTCCATTTTCGATTTTCGTATTACCTGCCGCATGTCTCGCTGCATAGCACTCGTCCCTTCGCGTCGATGCGACCTTTGGGTCCGCTGCACCCGCGACACCTTTCCGGTGAACGTTTCTGCCCGCTGCATCGCGATCACTTGAATGGGGCCGTGATGGCCATGCACGAGGCGCCGTCTTCCAATTCTCCACCGAGTCCGAGCGCCGAGAAAATCGGACCGCCCGTTGCCACGAGCATGCAGGAATACGAGCGCCTCGCACGGCTGGGGCAACCCCAAGGTGGCCCGCTCACCGAAGGCGGCGACTTCAACATCAACCTCATCACCTTCCAACGCACTTGTCTGCGTCCCTGGGCCTTCTTCGCGCTCGACGACAAATCGCAGCGCGACGACCTGCTCGCGCTTTTTCCCGACGGCGCCTACGTTGCCTTCGCGGGCGACGTCTACTGTGAATCGCGCAACGAAAATATGGACGACCACTGGCGCGTGCTCCACGCGCTGCCCGGTGACGGCTCGAGCGGCCGCCCCGCGCTCGGCGACGTGATGATCAGCGTGCAGGAGCGCTTCAACACGCTTTCTAATTTGCAAATCGAAACCTACGAGTACGGCATTCCGCCGATCTACGCCGATAGCGAAGTCCTCGACTTCGATTCGCTCCAGAGCCAGACCGCCGAGCCCGGTTCGCACTACCCCGCGCGCGCGAAGCCGGGACAATCGCTCGCCGCCGGATTTTTCCAGCCCGATCCCGCCGAGGTCCCACCCGATCTCGCCGAGCACGCCGCGAATCTAATGGGCCCAATCGCGCAATTTCTCACCGGTGCGTTTCCGGCGCTCTTCGGCGGCTCGATGGCCAACAACGACACTGCCGCCGGCTACTCCATGGCGCGCGACCAGGCCATGGGCCGCATCGGCCTCGTCTGGCGCCGCATGAAATTCTTCCACGCGGACATCATGCTGCTCGCCGTCGATTGCTTCCGCAGGAATCGCCCGCAGGATGTCGAAGTCACGCTGCTCGGCGCTGGCTCCGCATTCGAATCGAAATGGATTCGCCTCGCCGATTTGAAAGGGAATCTGTTCAGCTACCCGGAAACAGACGAACAGTATCCGACGCTCTGGTCGCAGCAGCGCGCCGTGCTGATGCAATTGATCGCCACGCCGGATCCGCAAATTCAGGCCGTGCTCTCGCACCCGGAAAACATGGCGCTGATCAAGCGGCTGATCGGCCTCGAGGAATTTGTCATCCCCGACGAGGAATCGCGCACCAAGCAGTATCGGGAAATCGCGCAGATGGTCGGTGAATCGCCGGTGGTGAAGCGCCACGACGCCAGCGGCGTCGAGCTGATGCTGCCGAGCATCATGCCGGATGAATTCGCGGACAACCACGCGGTCGAACTCGAAATCTGCATGCGCTGGTTTTCATCCGACGCAGGCCAGGTCGCGAAGATTGAGGCGCCCGCCGGCTACGCCAACGTCCGCGCCCACGCCCTCTTCCACCAGCAATTCCTGCGCAACCAGCAGCGCGCCTCTTCGTAGGGGCGCTGGACATTGGCTCCGCGCGGCCCATTTGCCAGAGCAAGTTCAACTTTGGCCGCACACTCCGCGGTCATTGTGTTTTCCGTAGGGGCACGACATGTCGTGCCCGGCGCACATGCTTGGCTGCGCTTTGACCATCCGTCGGAAGTCTCGGAACGCGCCGCAACGGGTCGCTTATCCAACGCGGGGGAATTGCTGCGTCATGCAGTGGATCGTGCCGAGCCCCAGCACCAAATCGCGGCAATAAATCGGCACAATATCTCTTGCGGGGAAGAGCCGCGCCAACGTATCCAGCGCGACGCGATCGGCGGGATCGTTAAAAACCGGCACGAGCACGATTCCATTCGCGATGTAGAAATTCGCGTAGCTCGCCGGCAACCGCTGGCCCGCAAAGTAAACCGGCTCGGGCATCGGCAGCGTCTCGACGCGCAGCGGCCGCCCGTCCTGGTCCTTCATCTCGCGCAACAGCACGAGATTCTCCTCGATCGGGAGGTAATTCGCTTCTCCGGCGTCGCTCTCGGCCACGATTACCACTGTGCTGTCGTCGACGAATCGCGCGAGATCATCGATGTGCCCGTGCGTGTCGTCGCCCGCGATGCCGTTTCGCAGCCACAAGACGTTGGTCACGCCGAGATACCGTCGAAAAATCTCCGCGTAATCCTCGCGACTGAATCCCGGATTGCGCTCCTGTATTTTGCTCAGCAGGCATTCCTCGGTGGTCAGCAGCGTGCCGCGCCCGTTCACGTCGATCGCGCCGCCCTCGAGCACGACGCGCCGCCCTTTATGTTCCGGCAGGATCACACTCCGCGCCCGCGGCCCTTTGAAATAACGCATGGCGCGCGCCACTACCTGCGCGTCTTTCTTGTGGTCGTCGTATTTCGCCCAGCCATTGAACCCAAAATTCAGCACCGCGCCGCTGCCGCTTGCACCGCCGCCCGTGCCGTCGCCGCCCGTGCCGTCGCCACGCGAATCGGACACCGCGATCGGCCCCGAATCGCGCATCCAGCCGCGATCCGTTGGCACGCGAAAGAAATCCACCGCGCCAAGATCGGCGCCGGACTTCTCGAGAATCGCCCTCGCGCGCTTTTCCGCAGCGGCGTTCTCGACAATCAAAAACACGCGCTCCACGCGCGCCAGGTGCCGCACGATTTCCGCGAACGCCCACGGAATCGGCGCAAATTTTCCCGGCCAGTCCGTCAGCTCGTGAGGCCAGCCGAGCCAGGTCGCCTCGTGCGGCTCCCATTCCGCGGGCATCCGAACGCGGACTTGTGGCGCCACCATCGGCGCGGTTGCACGCAGCTTTGCACGCATCATGCTTTGATCTTGAGGCGCGAATTAGGTGAGAGGGAAGGAACGTAAACTCGCGAAGGTCGCGAAACTCGGTGTCGCCAGCCGCACACCGAAAATCTCCGCGGGGTCATCACTTGCCGAGCCAGCGATTCAGAATCGGCTCGTACGCGTCGATGCGCCGGTCGCGCAGGAAGGGCCAGTTCCGCCGCGTGTCTTCGCTCGCCGCGGGGTCGCACTCGACCACCAGCACCTCTTCCTTATCACTCGACGCTTCGGCGACGATGCGCCCAAACGGGTCGGCCACAAACGAATTGCCCCAAAACTCGATACCCGGGTCGCCCGCGGCCGGATTGCCTTCGAATCCGACGCGATTCACCACCGCGACGTACACGCCATTCGCAATTGCATGCGCGCGTTGGATCGTGCGCCAGGCATCGAGCTGCGCCGCGCCGAACTCGGCTTTCTCTTTCGGATGCCAGCCGATGCTCGTCGGATAAAAAATCACCTGCGCGCCTTGCAACGCCACCGCTCGCGCGCCTTCGGGATACCACTGGTCCCAACAGATCTGCACGCCCACGCGCCCATAGCGCGTATCGAAATTGGGAAAGCCCAGGTCGCCCGGCGTGAAATAGAATTTCTCGTAGTAAAGCGGATCGTCCGGAATGTGCATCTTGCGGTATTTTCCGACGAACGAGCCATCCGCGTCGATCACCGCACAAGTGTTGTGGTAGACGCCCGCTGCGCGCCGCTCGAAAAGCGACGCCACAATCACGATTTTCTTTTCTCGCGCCACTTTTGCCAGCGCGTCCGTCACCGGTCCCGGCACCGCCTCCGCCAAATTAAAAAGGTCGGCGTCCTCGACGCGGCAAAAATATTCGCTGCGAAACAGCTCGTGCGTGCAGACGATTTGTGCGCCTCGCGCCGCGGCCTCGCCAATCTTTTCGATCGCGCGCGACAGATTCTCGCCGGCGTCCTTGCCGCAACGCATCTGGATCAGGCCGATGGTGAACTTGCCCCGATTTTCCGCCATGATCGACATCGTACCACGAGTCGTAATTGCAGCTATTTCACACCCGCATTTCATTTCGTCGCCGGAGAGAGACGAAGGCAGCAGGCGTGTGCAGGGCTTGCGACGCAAAACGACCTACATGCGACGGAGAAAGTTCTGGGGAAATAAGGAAGAAGTGAGATCCAAAAAAGAGTCGCGCGAAAAAACTAAAGCGTGCGCTCGATCCTCGCGCCACTCCCGAACCGCCCCCCATACGCGCTCTGCTCTTTCGGTGGGGGCGCGACCAGCCGGACAACATGTTGCAGCCGCTCTGGCTTGAATGGCTTCGCCATGCATACCACGGCGCCCAGTTGATGACTCGCACTGTAATCGGCAGGCTTCGCCGAACGCGTCAGCAGAATCACCGGGACGCGCTCCAATCTCTTGTCATGCTTGATAATCAGGCACAGATCCTGGCCGCTGATTTCGTCGCCTTCGGCTTCCGCGATGAAAACGGACGGCACCGCCGAGCGCAGAATTTCGAGTGCCTGTTTCGCACTCGGGACGATGACCACCGTGTACCCGTCCTGCTGCAAAAGCAGCCGCATCGCTTCCGCAACGCGCTCGTCGGATTCCACCGCCAGCACGAGTGACTGCTTGCGGATCTCCTGTTGCATCGGAACTGCCGCTTCGGGTGGTCCCGGCAATCGGCTATCTCGAGCATACGCCGTGGCGCCCTTCCGCTCGCCCTTCGCTTCGACTCGGGCCGCGTGAAAATGCAGCGCAACCGCAAACTGCTTGTCGCTCTGCTCCTGCACGCGCACCACTTCGGCTTCCTGTTCGTTGTTGATCGCTCCGGGTTCTGCCGAGTAGGGAAACGTCACGTGCAGGCGCTGGCCCTTCCAGTAACCTGTTTCGCGCGCCAGTAAAAGCAGACCATCGCGCGACACGTCGATCGTAGTGCACACCTCGCGGAAACCCTTCGATGTCACCGACTCAGCCGCGCGGATATGAACTTGCGCAGTGATTTTCGCGCGCCGCCGTCGCCGGCGTTCGATCCCACCTGACTTTGAAGCGGCTGCGGACGTAACGGTCGAGCTCATCTCTCGATACCTCTATTGTTTGTCGAATGGCGCCCGCTGGAAAGACCCCCCGCCAGCGGACCTTTCTTCATAGCTTTTCAGGGTTGCGACGGAGCGGAAATAGTACCTTTGTACTAATTTGTCCGATGTGTCTCGCCTGGCACGTTTTCCTGGATTATTTGCCCATCGCAAGGTGGGACCGCATCTCAAGTTGGCACTGACGGTTCTCGCCGGGGCAGGAAACCCCGCTTGCATGGTCATTCGGAGGAGCTATGGACTCAACTCGAGTGAGGGCGCGGCAGTCAAACTCGCGACAGCCAGCCCGCGCGCATCCCACCAATCTCAGTCGTAACGCAACCGACGATGAAATCCTCGGTCTCCTCGATTCGGCAGCCACCGGGCGGGCCGGCGCGAGCGATCAAGACAACGCCGCCGACCGAAGTACCGCTGACCAAACGCCCACAGCAAACAGCGAGCCAGAGAACCTCCGCGCCGTCTTTGACGCGCATCCCGAGGCTCGTCGCGCCTGGCGTGATGCGCAGGCATATCGCGAAACCTTCGCGACACCAGAAGACGCTCGCGCCGCCACCGCGCTTCTCGCCGATCTCGATCGCATGGACCAGCTGTTTTTTTCACAGCGCCCCGAAGATCACGCCGAGCTCGCCCGCGCCGTCGCGCAACTCAACCCCGCCGCATTCGCATCGCTCGCCACGGCGATCGCACACCAAGATCAGGAACTGCGAAACCGCACCGAGCGCGTCGCGCGGCAGAACACGGAGGCGCCGCAGACAACTCCCGCGACAGATCCAACCGCGGCCCAGCCCTCCGCGGCAAGCTTGACTCCTGCACAAGCTGACTTCTTCCACGCCACCAACGCCGCCGCCGTGCAGAGCGTGATCGACGCGATCGAGTCGCAAGTCAGATCGTGACCGTCGGCCCCGCTGCCATAAACCTTTGTAACGCGCCGATTCACGGCGGTTGTCTTCCCATTGGGAAGGCCTGTAAGCGCTCGAATAAGAAACAGGGTGTCTATTGGCGTTGGCGTGTTTCGCAAGACGTAGATTTTGTCTTCGAGCGCGACGTCCGTTTCACCAGCGTCGCCCAGCCGGAACTCCTCCCGAAATCGTTCCGGCGTCGCCCACAGAAGCTCGTAGCTCCCCTCGAAGGAGTTCGTACCCACAACATGATGCAGCTTTGCCACTATATGGAAGGATGGACGCCCCGGCACCGCCAGCAGCGTTTGTTCCCCGGCCTTTTGAAGAAGGATCACCGCCTCCCGCTTTGAGGGCAGTGATTGCGCTGCCATGGGAAGGGCAAACAACGACGCAGACAGTGTCGCGATGACGAGTACACGATGCATACCGTAGTAAGGACGCTAGCATCGTCAATCACGTGCGACAAGCCAACAGGGACCGCATTGACCTCACCCGGTTACGTCCGCACGGTAGCGCGACGGTTTGGATTTGGCGGTGGCGGCCTTCAGGAACCGCTGACACGACGCCCAAGGGGTTTCGTAGCGGCGGGCTTTAGCCCGGCAATTTTTTCGTTTCTAAAACAAATCGAGGACCGGCGGCCCACCTAAACGTGGCCGCTACGAAATCGTCTCCTGCAACGCGCCCGATGCCGCTAACCACATGGGCCGAACGCGCGCCAAAATCTTCGTAGGGGCACGACATGTCGTGCCCGCTTGCCCTGGGACTCGCCAACGCGTCGAAGGGGCAACCGGCCTTGGCTCCGCGCGATACGTGAGGCCGACGCCTTCGTAGCGGCGGGCTTTAGCCCGGCTGCTTTTTCGCGTTTGGTTGTCCTAATTTCGCCTTTCGATCTTTGCCTCTAGCTTTTCACCAGTCACGCACTTCATTCCAAGGGGGATTCCAATCCAATGGCACAAATGCAGAACGCACAATCCGTCGCGCTCCAGCTCGAAAAGGTTCGCGACAAACTCCCGCTTCTCTATGAACGCGACGACATCCTGCTCACCATGATCCAGCAGCGCGGCGATGTCGAACGCGTCAGCTCGCCCAACATGCGCCTTCCGCTGCAAATCCGTCCCGGGGGCAAGGCCGGCCTCGCCAACATGGACGGCGGCGACCTGGGCCGCGGTTCCGGCACCACCTACGACGTCGCGCAGGTGACGGCCGTCTTTTTCCGCAACGCTGTCGAAATCACCAAGCTCGTCGAGTACGCCAGTAACGCGCCCGAAAAGGCCATCGAGAACGCCGCCAAGCGCGAAGTGAAAAACGCCATGGCGCAATTCCGCTCGTTCCTCGACAAAGTTGTGCAGACCAACGGCAACGGCGTCCTCGGCACCATCGCCAGCATCACCACCAGCGGCCTGCCGTCGGGCGTCGCCGCGCAATTCGGCATGGCCAAGCCGCCCGGCGCGCAGCCCGTCTCGCTCTTCGGCATCGTGTATCACCAGACCAACGCGACCACCGGCACGTGGCTCAACCTCAATCGCGCGACGTACCCTGTCGAGCTCGCCACGCCCACCGTGAACGCCAACAACTCCGCGCTCACTCCCGGCGCCGTGCGGCTCGCCATCAACAAAGTGCGCAAGGCCTTGGGGTCGAACCAGGTCCGCAAGCTGATCGCCTACACCTCGCTCGAGCAGGAACATCAATGGGAACAGCTCGGCGTCACCATCTCGCAGATCATCAAGGAAGGCGCAGGCGGTCGCGCGAGCGATCTCGACCTGCTCTTCACCGGTGAGAAGTCCATGGCCGGCGTGCCAATCAAGTCGAGCATCAACGCGAATTCTACGCGCATCGATTTTCTCGACCTCTCGCACCGGGGCCGCGCCGTCATGCAGGATATCGACTTCTACGACATCGGGGGCCAAACCGTCTTTCCGATCTACGGTGCCAGCGGCGGAATTTCCGCGGCGTACATTTTTTACTTCGTCACGGGGTTCCAGGTGTGGAACGACTCGCCCCGCAGCGGCGCCTACATCAATAACCTCGCCATCCCCACCGGCTACTAGCCGTATCCCGCCGGGAGTTATTTCTTCGTAATGGCACGATACATCGTGCCCGAGGGCCCTTCGGCTCGCCTTGCGAGCCGAAGGGCGCATGCCGTCGCACCCGCGGAAAGCGGTCGCCATCCTGTCTTGTCTGTTCGTTTGTCCGTAGGGGCACGATACATCGTGCCCGTGCACCCTGAGACGCGCGCGACGCGTCGAAGGGGCGCT